>SL_5KL_010_SEDDRAFT_10000898_pt1 | contig 18750 bp, 14 predicted proteins | sample SodLakKL_010_SED_FD_9118 | JGI IMG/M metagenome (IMG submission 9118)
GCGGGGAGAGCCAGCGGATCCGGCTGGCCACGCAGATTGGCTCGCAGCTTACGGGTGTACTCTACATACTGGATGAACCCAGCATCGGGCTGCATCAGCGCGACAACCACCGGTTGATCGACGCCCTTAAGGAGCTGCGTGACATTGGCAACTCCGTGATCGTTGTAGAGCACGACCGCGATATGATCCTTGCAGCAGACCATCTCGTGGATATGGGCCCCGGCGCCGGCAATGCCGGCGGCGTTGTGGTTGCATCGGGCACGCCCCTGCAGTTTATGCAGCAGAAGTCGCTTACTGCAGAATACCTGCGCGGAATAAAGGAAGTGCCGGTGCCGTTTAAGCGGCGAAGAGGCAATGGAAAAAAACTCGTGTTGTCTGGTGCAAGGGGCCATAACCTGAAAAATGTGAACCTGGAGCTTCCGCTCAACAAGCTGGTGTGTGTGACAGGCGTTTCCGGGAGCGGCAAGTCATCCCTGATCAACGAAACCTTATATCCTGTCCTGAGCCGGCACTTTCACCGCTCTGAGAAGCAACACCTCCCTTACGACCGTATAGAGGGCCTGGAACACCTCGACAAGGTCATCGAGGTGGATCAGTCGCCTATCGGGAGAACGCCCCGGTCGAATCCGGCTACCTATACAAAAGTCTTTGATGAGATACGCAAGCTGTTCGCTTCGTTGCCCGAGTCACAGGTCAGGGGGTATAAGCCCGGACGTTTCTCGTTCAACGTAAAGGGCGGCCGCTGTGAGACCTGCCAGGGCGGCGGGCTGCGTGTGATAGAGATGAACTTCCTTCCCGATGTGCATGTGCATTGCGAGACCTGCCAGGGTAAGCGCTACAACAGGGAGACCCTGGAGGTCCGGTACAAGGGGAAGAGCATCAACGACGTGCTGGATATGAGCATCAGCCAGGCAATGGTATTTTTCGAACACATCCCAACCATCGTCAACAAGCTAAAGACCCTGAATGATGTCGGGCTCGGCTATATAACCCTTGGTCAAAGCAGCACTACCCTGTCCGGCGGGGAGGCACAGCGCGTGAAGTTGTCTGCTGAGCTGTCACGGCGCGATACCGGAAAAACCCTCTATATCCTGGATGAGCCCACCACGGGATTGCATTTTGAAGATGTAAGGGTGCTGATGGAGGTTTTGAAGCGCCTTGTGGACAGGGGCAACACGGTACTGGTGATTGAGCACAACATGGATGTGATCAAAGTGGCGGATCATATTGTGGACCTGGGGCCGGAAGGGGGCCTGCGGGGTGGGCAGATCATCGCACAGGGTGCCCCGGAGGAGGTGGCTTCACTGCAGCAGGGGCATACGGCCAGGTTTCTTGCCGAGACCCTGGAGGAGCAACACCAGTCGTCAAATGGGCAACTCAAAATGTAAGCCGGAAAGCGTCACCCACCTGTCGTTGGCCATGTCAAGCTGGTAAAAATCCACCTTTTCTTCATCCAGGATGCCAATAAAACGATTGTCCATGGGGATGATCCCCTTATGGCCTTCAGGGAGGAGAAGGATAAACGGATCGTGGTCCATGAAGTCCCATTCGTCCTCCGCATAGAAGTATAACCCAAGCTTTTGTTCGTCTCTTATAGCGATGGTCATTTCGCCAAGAGGATAATATGATTTGATCTCTTCAGGGATCACGAAGCTGGCCTGGGGGTCTTTGTCCCATTTTTCTTCGGCAAGAAAGTAGAAATCAACCACGCCCCTGGTTTCAATTCCAATGGCACCTATCTGCCAGGGCATGCGCATGGCGGTGAGCCGGTCGTACCTGCGGGGAAGGTCAAAGCGCAGGTGTTCTTCTTCCTCCCATTCGTTCTGGTCGTTAATGCTATAGAAATGCAGGCTGCTGTTGATCACTACGCCGAAGATACCAAGCCCCATGGCGATCACCCCCTCGTTACCTTCCGGGATGATGAATTGCGACATTCCGTCGACGTGCCATGCGGCCTGATCATCCTGGTAATAGATATCCAGGATTCCGTTGTGGATCACCCCCATGGTGCCAAAGCCCGGAGAGATGAGCTGTTGAGCTGCAGGGTTGTGTACCTGCTCTGCGTTGATGTTCCCGGGGCGCCGGGGGGTACAGCTGATCACCAGGATGGCAGCCAGTACCGGAATCAGGAAATGTGTTTTCATGTTTTTGAATAATGTCTAAAAGTCAAAAAGTCAAAATGTCTAAAAGTTAAAATAATCATTCCCCGGTAAGGCTGCCCCGGCTCACCGGCATGGTCATACACCGGGCACCGCCGCCGCCGCGGGGCAATTCGGAGCCTTCCACGGTTACCACGTAGCGTTCATAAGCGTTCAGGTCGGCATGTCCTTTCAGAACGTCCTTCGCGCGGATGACCTCAAAGCCGTTTTTCTCCAATGCTTTGATGGTGTGTACGTTGCGGGCATATCCGATCACTTTTCCCGGGCCAAGGGCAAAAAAGTTGGCACCGCTATGCCACTGTTCGCGCTCCTGGCTCCACTGGTCGTCGCTGCCTCCGCAAAGTACCGGCTTAAAATCCATGCCCAGCTTCTGCAGCGCTTCGGGCAGGTTTTTGACCTCACGGATAAACTTTACCTTGCCGCCCTCGGCGTAGATGTGTACCGTCTGGTATTTATTCATCTTCATGATGATGGGCTCGTATATCATGCAGATGTCCTGGTCAAGAAGCGTAAAAACCATGTCCAGGTGTATGAAAGACTCCGGGGTCAGCGGCAGTTCCTGAACCAGGATATGTTGTTTTTCGTTTTTCTTTTTAAGATGATGAAGCAGAAAATCGATACCCTGGGGTGTGGTCCGTGAACCGATACCACAAAGAAGCACATCTTCCCTGGCCACCAGGACGTCGCCGCCTTCGATGGCGATGGATGGATCCACCTTGTCGCCGCTCATGGCGTTTATGGTTTTGGTAGAGAACAACGGATGAAAATCGAAAATCGATTCCATGATCAGGCTTTCGCGCAGCCTGACGGGAGAGGCCATTGCCCCTACAAACACGTTATCGTAAACGGAAATGGCGGCATCCCTGGTGAAGAAAAAGTTGTGCAGCGGCTTCAGCGCAAAGCGCTCTTTGTTCAGGAAGTCTGCAAGGGTGTTTTTTCGGGTGGGTACCCCTTCGATAAGTGCACTGGCAAGGCTTTTCTCATCCATATCATAGAGATACTCACAAATTTTGCCGGCCCCTTCGTGTTTGCACACCTTCTCCACAAGGCCCTGTTTTACCTTTTCGTTTTTCAGTATGCCGGCCAGCAGTTCCTTAACCTCGAATGTACGTGTAACCTTGTCAAGCACTCCTTTGAACTGGTTGTACTCGTTGCGTGCCACGCAAAGATTCAGGATGTCGCTGTAGAGTGCCCTCTCCGCATTGTCGGGAGTCATATTTTCTACCTCGTTACCCGGCGAATGAATTACAACCCCCTGCAGTGGTCCGATCTCTGAATATATATTGGTTGGCATCTTTGTTTCCATAACACGATACTGATGGTTAGATGATTAAAATGGCTGTTTTGGGCAAAAATAGCAAATAATAAGTTCTTCAGGCGCTATATTTTGTTTAAATTTGAAACAGGAAGAGCAAACGGTGGGTTCCGGTTTTTGAGCCGGTGCGGTTTGCTTTGTAAAAACATTTTCGTTATGAATATTTTGTTGATCGGTGGCGGCGGCCGTGAACATGCTATGGCCAAAAGGATTGTGAAAAGTACCCTTTGCGACAAGCTCTTTATTGCCCCGGGCAATGCCGGTACGGCGCAATGCGGTACAAATGTAAGCCTTGACATTGGCAACTTCCATGAAGTGGGCGATTTTGCAGAGGCTCACTCAGTACACATGGTGGTAGTGGGCCCTGAATCACCGCTGGTAAATGGAATGTGCGATCATTTTTCCGGCAAGGATTCATTGAAACATGTGTTGTTTGTGGGGCCCTGCTCACGGGGTGCCATGCTGGAAGGCAGCAAGGACTTTGCCAAAGGTTTTATGAACAGGAATGGCATCCCTACGGCCGCTTACCGTTCTTTTACCCGGGACACCTTTAATGAGGCGCTGGATTTTCTTGACACCCTTAATGCTCCTTATGTGCTGAAAGCCGACGGGCTGGCGGCCGGAAAGGGTGTACTGATCTGCAGTACCCGGGAAGAGGCCGTCGAAGGCCTCGAAGAGATGCTTCACAGGGAACGTTTTGGAAAGGCATCCCAAACCGTTGTGATAGAGGAGTTCCTGAAAGGCAGGGAGATGTCTGTATTTGTGATCACCGACGGGAAAGACTACCGCATCCTTCCTGCAGCAAAAGATTACAAGAGAATCGGAGACAAAGACACCGGTGCCAATACCGGGGGCATGGGAGCCGTAAGCCCGGTGCCCTTTGCGGGGAAAAAGCTTATGTCGCGCATAGAAGAACGCATCATAAAGCCCACTATCAGGGGCATACAAAAAGAGGGTATGGTATATCGCGGTTTTATCTTTTTCGGCCTGATGATCTGCGGAGACGATCCTTTTGTGATCGAATACAATGTGCGGCTGGGAGATCCGGAAGCCGAGGTTATATTGCCCCGTATTGAAAGTGATTTTACAGCGTTGCTGAAAGCCGTAGCAGAAGNCAGCGCCGGCTCGNCAGAGCTGAAAACAGCGCCGGGGTATGCCCTTTGCGTTATGCTTGCCAGCGGCGGCTATCCTTCTGAGTTCGACAAGGGTTTTGAGATCCGCGGGATAGCCGAAGTGTCGGAAAGCGAGCTTTTCTTTGCAGGTGTTGAATCCTCGGGCGACCGCCTCCTTACAGCGGGCGGGCGCGTGATGGCCGTAACGGCCAGGGCCGGAAACCTCAGAGACGCCAGGGAAAAGGCTTACCATGACGCCCGGGTGATCGACTACAAAGGCAAATACTATCGCCGCGACATCGGCCTTGACCTGATCCCATTCCTATAACCGCCCTGATAAACCTCCCGATAAATGTTTCTTAGGATTTTTTACAAGTATAACTGGTATACCCCGTTGCTTTTCCTGCTGGGCGGACTGCTGCTCTGGCGTAACGCCTTTCTTAACACGGATGCGGTAATGGCATTTACAGGTGAACACAACGGTCCTCTTTTTGACCTGGCGCTTTACTTTTTCCGGAACCACCCCCTTACGGCTGTCATTTTTTCTTTTGCGGCCGCGATGTTCCAGGTATTCTTTATCACTCACCTTTCTTCATCAAAAGTGATGAAAAACAGGCATTCGGCCATTGCAGGCCTCATCCTGCTTCTTCTGATAAGCAGCAGGCCCTTCATGACTGCCGTGCAGCCCGGCCACTTTTCAGGTGTGTTTTTGTTGCTGGCGATAAATAAGATACTCGACATATATGAAGATAAGGACATTATACCGCAGATCTTTCATGCCGGCCTGCATATAAGCCTGGCTGGCCTGTTCTATTATCCGGCCTGGGCCTTCTTTTTTCTTTTGATATTTTCTTTGTTCATATACTATGTTGTCAGTGCCCGGGCTCTTATGGCGGCTGTCACAGGATTTCTCATGCCGCTGTTCTTTTTGTTCACAATCCTTTGGGTGACGGATCAGCTCGACACTGCACTGGGAAGCTTTGCAAGGTATCAGCAAACCTGGATGAGTCCCGATCTTCCACTCTCCCTGTACAACAGAGTTTACATCTACGTTTTGGCCTTTCTGAGCATCATATCCCTGTTTTCACTCCGCTTGCTATACATGCCATCAAAAGCCATACGAACAAGGCAAAGGATGAAAACCCTCAGCATCGCAATTATCATTGCCCTGCTTTCCTATCTGATGGCAGGGAAACATCTGCCGGTCAACCATTCTTTGCTGGTTCTCCCGCTTGCCGTTTCACTGGCTGTACTCTTTGAAGGTACCGGCAAAAAGACCTTTTCGGAAATTCTTTTTCTGCTGCTGGCCGCAGTACTTGTTGCAGGCAATATAATGCCCTGACATTGGCTGATCACAGTGCACCCCGTTATCCTGCGACCAGCCGGCAATACGATACCCTGACATTGGCTGATCACAGTGCACCCCGTTATCCTGCAGCCAGCCGGCAATACGGTACCCTGACATTGGCTGATCACAGTGCACCCCGTTATCCTGCGGCCAGCCGGCAGTATGCATCCGCCGACAGTCCGGTACCGCTTATTGATCCGGATGAATTTGTGGGGTGTTCCTGTTTTCAGGCCTTTTTTGGAGGAGAATCCCTTGCATCCTATGCCTCTTTCATGGAAAGCCCGATGCGTTTGCGCTCCGCATCCACCGAGAGCACTTTGACCTGCACTTTCTGGTGCATTTTTACAACCTCATTCGGGTCCTTCACAAAGCGATCGGCCAGGTGGCTTATGTGGACCAGACCATCCTGCTTGACCCCGATGTCGACAAAAGCCCCAAAAGCAGTGATGTTTGTCACAATACCCGGTAAAACCATTCCTTCCCTGAGGTCTTCTATTTTGAAGATGTCTTTGTCGAACTCAAAGATATCAAACGATTTTCTCGGGTCTCTTCCGGGTCTTTCCAGCTCTTTCAGGATATCTTTTATGGTGGGCATCCCTGTTTTTTCATCCACATACTTTTCAGGGATGATCTGTTGCCGCAGAGTTTTGTTTTTGATGAGTTCTTCCACGCTTGTGCCGAGGTCTTTTGCCATCTTTTCCACGATGGAATAGCTTTCAGGGTGCACGGCGCTGTTGTCGAGGGGGTTTTCTGATTGTTTCACCCGGATAAAGCCGGCTGCCTGTTCAAAGGCCTTGGCTCCCAGTCGCGGCACGTTCAGGATCTCTTCGCGCGAGCGGATGGAGCCCTGCTGGTCGCGGTATTTTACCAGCGCTTCGGCCAGTGCCGGCCCGATGCCCGACACGTAGCTGAACAGCTGCTTGCTGGCTGTGTTCACCTCAACACCCACGGCATTTACACAGCTCATCACCACATCGTCGAGGGCCTGTTTAAGCATTTTCTGGTCTACGTCGTGCTGATACTGTCCTACCCCAATGGATTTGGGGTCTATCTTTACCAGCTCGGCCAGCGGATCAGCCAGTCTCCTGCCAATGCTTACAGCTCCCCTTACGTTTACGTCGTAGCCGGGGAATTCCTCCCGGGCAACATCTGACGCCGAATATACCGAAGCCCCGCTTTCGTTTACCATCACCGCAGTGATGTCCCGGTTAAAACGGATGCGGCGGACCATATGTTCCGTTTCTCTTCCGGCAGTGCCGTTCCCAATGGCGATGGCATCGATACGGTAAGCGTCTGTAAGGCTGCTGATCTTGGCAATGGCTGCCGTTTTTTTGCCAACGGGGGGGTGTGGATAGATCGTCTCGTTATGTAGCAGGCGGCCCTCCTCATCCAGGCAGACCACCTTGCAGCCTGTGCGATAGCCCGGGTCGATAGCCAGGATGCGCTTCTGGCCAAGAGGAGGGGCAAGCAAAAGCTGGCGAAGGTTTTCTGCAAAGACAGCAATAGCCTTTTTGTCTGCCTTTTCCTTGAGCTCATGGCGAAACTCTGTCTGCAGCGAAGGGAGCATCAGCCGCTTGTATGAATCCTGTAAAGCCAGGTCTGCGTGCCCGGCCATTGCCCCTTCGTTTTTAATAAAGAGGTTTCTGAGAATTGCAACGGCATCTTCCTCCGGGGGGGCGATCTGTACCTTCAGCATGCCTTCTTTCTCGCCCCTGAACATAGCAAGCAGCCTGTGAGAAGGGGCCTGCGATGCCTTTTCGCTCCAGTCGAACCAGGCCGCATATTTGTCTGCTTCCTTCTCTTTGTCTTTTGCCACCTTACTTGTGATAATGCCCTCTTTGCCCAGGAGGACACGGAGCCTGTGCCGTGCTTTCGGTGATTCGTTGACCCACTCGGCGATGATGTCACGTGCTCCGGCAAGTGCATCTTCAACATCGAAGACATCATTGCCGGGATTGATAAAGCTTTTTGCACGCTCTTCAGGATCGTCCATGCCCTGCGACATGACGATCTTTGCCAGGGGCTCAAGCCCTCTTTCCCTTGCTATGGTGGCACGTGTCCGTCGCTTCGGGCGGTAGGGGAGATACAGGTCCTCCAGGGCTGTCATGCTGCCGGCCTCTAAAACAGCATCGCGCAACTCACCGGTAAGAAGTCCCTGTTCCCGGATCGAATCCAGGATGGCCTCTTTCCTTTTGTCCAGCTCCTCTTTCTTGTGCAGCATATCCCTTACGGTGGTGATCTGAACCTCATCCAGGGAGCCTGTCATCTCTTTCCGGTAGCGCGCAATGAAGGGTACTGTAGCACCCGACTTTAACAGCCGCAGGGTTTGTGCAATGCCTTTTTCAGGAATACCGGTTTCTTTAGCAATGTATTGTATGTGATCTGTTGATATTTCTTCCATGACAAATGTGATTGTTTGCGTTGAAGGCAGCCTTTTGCCGGCCGGGCGTTTTGCCGGCACTTACAGCGTAAGCCGCTGCTGTGTGTTTATATGAAAGCTTTTTCGGTGGTATTTGCTGAGTCCGTGGCTAAGAATTGCTTTCCGGTGAGCGGGAGTGGGATATCCTTTGTTTGTAAGCCATCCGTATTCGGGATGCCGGCGATCCAGTTCCACCATGTACTCATCCCGGCACACCTTGGCAAGCACGGAGGCTGCTGCGATAGAAAGATAGGTGGAGTCGCCCCTGATCACACAGACGTGGGAAATGTTTTGGTAGGCATTGAAATGCCTCCCGTCGACCAGTATCCTTGCGGGCTTTATGGGAAGCATGTCGAGGGCTTTATGCATGGCCATGATGGAGGCCTGAAGGATGTTGACCTGGTCGATGGTATGGTGGTCCACGGTGGCCACGCCATATGCCAGGGCCTCCGACTGGATCAGTATCTTCAGGCGCTGCCGCTCCGATGGCGACAGCTGTTTGGAGTCATTCAGCCCTTCGCTGAGCAGCTTGCCTGGTTTTTCGGGCAGCATGACAGCCGCCGCCGTAACAGGCCCGGCAAGACATCCCCTGCCGGCCTCGTCGCAGCCCGCTTCAGGCAACAGGGTGCTGTATGTGGCCTTTAAAGGGCGCTTCATGTTTTACTATTTTGTAGAAATGTCAAAAAGTCAAAAGGTCGAAAGGTTCGAAAGGTCTGCTATTAGCTGTTAGCCTTTTGGCTGTTGAATTACCAACTGAAAGCCCGCAGGCAGTCCAGGTGCTGTGGCTACGTATCTTGCTTACAGTGCCCGGTGCTTAACACCCCGTGCCCGGTATCCGTCGCTCAGTGCCGGAATACCGTGTGGCAGATCACGGCTGCATTTGTTTGTTAAGGTTCAGGATGCCTTCGAACACAAGGGTGCCGTCCCTGTTGCCAAGTTCTTCATCAGCAGCCCGTTCGGGATGGGGCATCATGCCAAAGACGTTTCGGTCTTTGTTGCAGATGCCGGCGATGTTTTCGGCTGAGCCGTTGAGGTTGGCCCCGGGGGTGACCTTACCGTTTTTGTCGCAGTAGCGGAACAGGATCTGTTCCTGGTCATTTAGTCTTTTGATATCGTCGTCGTGCGCATAGTAGCGGCCTTCGCCGTGGGCCACCGGAATTTTCAGTGCCTTGCCGGGCGTAGTGGCAGCTGTCACCAGGCTATTGGTGTGGTCGCTGGTGATATAGGCGTTGCGGCATATGAAGCGGTGGGAAGGGTTATGTAGCAGGGCCCCGGGCAGCAAATGGGCTTCGCAAAGGATCTGGAAGCCGTTGCAAATGCCAAGGACATATCCGCCGGCTTGGGCATACCTGATAACCTCATTCATGATGGGAGAGAACCTGGCGATGGCACCAGACCGGAGGTAATCGCCATAGGAAAAACCGCCGGGAAGGATAACAAAATCCACACCCTGTAAATCTGTTTCTTTGTGCCATAGGGGCAGCACTTCCTGTCCCAGCTTCTTCTTTAGGACATAAATCATGTCATGGTCGCAATTGGACCCGGGGAAAACGACTACGCCAAACTTCATACGTTGTTTTTCTGTTGAGAGTAAAGTATGTGAAAGGCAAAGGTACGGAATTGGCCGCTAACTACCAGACATGAATTACTCTGCGNNGGAATTTCCGTTATTGTTCTTTTTGTATAGCTTTTCGATCACGCCGGCATATTGGTTAGACAGGTGCGTTCTCCTGAGCTTGAGTGTTGCACTTAGCTGCCCTGTTTCCACACCCCATTCGTGATCAAGGATCTCAAAACGGCTGACCCGTTCGTATTTCCCCAAACGCCGGTTGTAATGGTTGATCTCTTTTGCTATTCGCTGCCTGATCCGGGGCATTGCAATCATTTCTGCATGCGTTGTATAGGGGATGCCTTTTACCTCGCACCATGACCGCAGGTGGTTGAAGTCGGGCACTACCAGCGCGGCCGGAGCAGGTTGATTTTCGCCGATCACCATTATCTGATCTATGAAGGGAGATTCCTTGAACGCATTTTCAAGTACCTGGGGATGGATATATTTTCCAAAAGAAGTTTTGAAGATCACTTTTTTTCTGTCGGTGATCCTCAGTTGGCCTTCAGGTTCCAGCATGCCTACGTCTCCTGTATGGAACCAGCCCTCGTCGTCGATAACTTCTTTGGTAAGCTCCGGGTCCTTGTAATACCCCTTCATTATATTGGGGCCTTTGACGAGGATTTCGCCGTCGTCGGCAATTTTTACTTTTACTCCGCGGAGAACGGGGCCAACGGTGCCAAATTTGATCCCGTTGGGACTGAAGTCGCTGACAGCGATAACCGGCGAGGTTTCGGTAAGCCCATACCCCTCTATCACACGTATCCCCACAGCCCAGAAAATGCGGGCAAGCCGCGGTTGCAGGGCAGCGCCCCCGGAAACCACGATGTCCAGGTTATTGCCAAGAGCAGCTTTCCACTTGCTGAAGACAAGCTTACGGGCTATCTTTAACTTCAGTCTGTAGATGGGGTTTCGCTTCTCCTTGCCGACTTCGTAGTTTAACCCAACGTTGTTGGCCCAGAAAAAAATTCTCTTTTTAATCCCTGAAAGCGCCCTCCCTTTCATTAATATCTTATCGTAAACCTTTTCAAGCAGGCGGGGTACGGTTGTAAAGACGTGGGGGTTCACCTCGCGCAGGCTTTCGGCTATCGCCCCCATGTTGGCAAGGTAGTACATGGAAAGCCCCTTGTAGAGGAAGGTGTAATTCATCATCCTTTCGTAGATGTGGCAGATGGGGAGGAAGCTCATGGCACGGTGCTCAGGTCCGTAGGGCGGTATGTACGATACCGCAAGGAAGTTGCTGATGATGTTTGCGTGCGTCAGCATCACCCCTTTGGGTGTCCCTGTCGTTCCCGAGGTGTAGATGAGCGTTACAATGTCCTCGGTGCTGATGCTGTCTTTCAGCTTCTGCAGTTTCTCCGGCTGCGGATTTGCCTTGCCAAGCTCCATCAGTTCGTCAAGGGTGTTTTCACCCGAAAGATCCGTAAACGTATAAACGTCTTTGATTTCCGGTATGCCGGCAACAATTTTCTTGATGCGCCGGTAAATATCTTCGCCGGCAACAACTACATATTTTACTTCGGCATGTTTCAGGATGTATGCATAATCAGTGTCGCTTATGGTGGGATAGATCGGGATGTGGATGGCCCCGGTCTGCTGCACTCCCATGTCGAGGAAGTTCCACTCCGGCCTGTTGAATGTAATGGAAGCGATCTTGTCCCCTTTTTCCACGCCCAGCTTCATAAGGCCGTAACTTACGTGGCGGCTGTTGTCAATAAACTCNCGTGTGGAATACTTCTTCCATGTGCTGTTATCTTTTCCTGCAAGTGCATCCTGNTTGNCNGGGCACAATTCGGCGTAATGATCNAGTAAATCAAAAATTCTTTTAATCTCCATGACGGAAAATTCTTGTTTTATACGTACGTTTAACCCTCATGACGCAAAAATATGTATTTTTCCGTTTCGGATAGCATTTTTTTGAAAAAACGGTCAGCAGGGTTCCGGAAAGGTTATTTATCCGGGCGAATTCGTTTTGAACTGCAGAAAACAACGGGTTGCAGAGGGTTGCTTACAAAACAGGAAGATGTCCGGGTGGGTGGTGTTACCCGGACATCTTCCTGCGTGTATTTTCTCGTTTTAATTCATCTGTTTGTTTATTGTTAACTAGCTGTTGTTGAGACGTTTGTGTTTTGACAAAGGTTTAGGGGTTGTGTTGTAATTATCAAAATGTCGAAAACACACCCCCTCAGATTGTCAGGCCCTTGCTATGGGCGTTTCATCTCAGCGAAAAAATTATAGAAGTGCGGGATGGTTTCCATCCCTTTGATGAATTGTGCCAGGGGATAGTTTTCATTCGGTGAATGTATGGCGTCTGATTCCAGTCCGAAGCCCATCAGTATGGATTTGATACCGAGGATCTGTTCGAACATGGAGATGATGGGGATGCTTCCGCCGCTGCGGTAGGGCACCGGTTTGATGCCGTAGGTCTTTTCGTATGCTTTGCTTGCGGCCTGGTATTCGGGTGTGTCGGTCGGACTCACGTATCCTTCCCCGCCATGGAGGAACTCGACATCAACTTTTACGCAATCGGGTGCTATGGACAGGAAGTGATCTTTGAAGAGTTGCGTGATCTTTTCTGAGTTCTGGTGGGGCACCAGGCGCATAGAGATTTTTGCATGGGCTTCGGAGGGGAGTACTGTTTTGGCGCCTTTTTCGGTGTAGCCTCCCCAGATCCCGTTCACATCGAGCGAGGGTCTTATCCCGGTGCGCTCGAGGGTTGAATAGCCTTTTTCTCCTTTAAGTTCTTTCACATCGATGGATTTCTTGTAGCCTTCTTCGTCGAAGGGTGCCCTGGCCATCTCTTGTCTTTCTTCCTTGCTGAGTTCTTCTACATCATCATAAAAACCTTTGATGGTAATGCGTCCGTCCTCGTCAACCAGGCTGCTGATCATATCGCACAGAATGTTGATGGGGTTGGCTACTGCCCCGCCGTAGAGTCCTGAGTGCAGGTCGCGGTTAGGTCCTGTCACGTGTACTTCACAAAACGACAGTCCCCTCAGGCCGGTTGTAATCGAGGGGGTGTCCGGCCCCAGCATAGCGGTGTCTGACACCAGGATCACGTCACCGGCGAGCTTTTCGCGGTTCTCTTCGAGGAACTTGCCCAGGCTGGGGCTTCCGATCTCTTCTTCGCCCTCGATCATAAACTTGACGTTGCAGGGGAGCTGGTTGGTACTGACAAGGTATTCAAACGCGGCAAAGTGCATGAACATCTGCCCCTTGTCGTCGTCTGCGCCCCGTGCATATATTTTTCCGTCGCGAATTTCGGGCTCGAAGGGCTCGCTTTTCCAGAGCTCGAGGGGCTCAACGGGCTGCACATCATAGTGCCCGTAAATGATCACGGTTGGCAGGGCGGGATCAATCATTTTCTCACCATATACCACCGGATGCCCGTCGGTATCACACACCTCGGCCTTGTCGGCGCCTTTTTTCAGCAAACTTTCTTTTACCCATCCGGCTGCTTTATACATATCGTCCTTGTGTGCCTCTTTCGAGCTGATGGAGGGTATCCGGATCAACTCAAACAACTCTTCAAGGAAACGATCTTTGTTGGATTCAATAAAATTTTTCAGGTCTTCCATGTGCTTTACATTTCTTGAGTTTATAAAATACAAAAGATTGATTTACAGCCCGCAGGTCCAGGTTCTTCAAAAGCGTTATCATTGCCGGACGAGGTTGTTGTGTGCAAATATAGGAAAATGTATGAATTGGCCATGCCCGGCATTTTGTGTTTTGCCCGGCATGCCCCGGGAGGTTGGAGGAACCGGCCGGCAGTCAGTCCCAGCCGAACCATCTGTCCATTTCCCTGCGTTCCTTTTTTGTGGGGCGTCCTTTGCGGAAGGGTTGTATTCCTGCCTGGCTTCTGGCTATTTCCAGCTTCTGGTATTCTTCCCGGGGGGTGATGTCTTCCATGTATTGGTCAACCAGTTTTGCCCCCACGCGTTTTTCGAGCGGTTCTTTCACTTTTACCGTGCGCTGTATGGGGCCGCTTTGGAGTGTAATTACTGTGCCGGGATGGATATCGCGGGAGGGCTTTACTGCCTGCTCCCCGATTTTCACCTTCCCGGCACGGCATGCCTGCGTTGCCTGGCTGCGAGTCTTGAACAGGCGCACGGCCCACAACCATTTATCTATGCGTATTACATCTGAGTCATTCATAAAAAGAAATAAAATTGCCGTATATGGCAACTTCAACCCTCAAAAAGTTGCATCACAACGCCTGAATTTTTGTCAGGAATATAAACACCTTAACAATAACTAGTTGAAAAAATGCAAACAGATGAACCGAGCACTTGAGTGCTTACCAAAGCCAATGGCCCATGACGTATTTTTTGACGCACAGGGGGATTATTATTGGGACATTTCGACGTTTCGACGTTTCGACATAAAATATTAACACAAGAACGCGATCAAATTTCTTCGTTGTTATCGTGTTGGGTAACAACTTTGAGGGTGTCGTGTGCTATTACGAGTTCTTCGTTGGTGGGCACTACCATGACTTTCACTTTGCTGTCGTGCTTGGTGATCAGCTCCAGTTTGCCGCGTATTCCGGTATTCCTGTCCACGTCAAAGTTAACGCCAAGGAATTCGAGGTTTTTGCATATCTCTTCCCGGGTTTCGGGGCCATTCTCTCCAACACCACCGGTAAACACGATAAGGTCGACGCCGCCCATGGCTGCTGCGTATGCGCCGATGTATTTGATGATGCGGTAGAAATACATGTCCAGAGCCAGCTGGGCTCTTTTGTGACCGTTTTCCCACGCTGCGGTTTCGATGTCGCGCATGTCGTAAGACACGCCGCTAATGCCGAGCACTCCGCTTTTTTTGTTGATGAGGTTGTTGGCTTCCTCGATGCTGAGTCCTTTTTTGTGCATGATATACAAAAGCGCTCCGAGGTCGAGGTCGCCGGTACGTGTGCCCATCAGGAGGCCTTCAACAGGGGTGAGGCCCATCGACGTATCGACAGATTTGCCGTTCTTGATGGCTGCCACAGATGCGCCGTTGCCCAGGTGGCAGGTAATGGCCTTTACGTTATCTTTTCTCATGAAAAGGGCGTCGCATGCCTTTTCGAACACGTATTTATGGCTTGTGCCGTGGAAACCGTAGCGTCTCACCCTGTCTTTTTCATACATTTCATAAGGTAAACCGTACATATATGCATGCGGAGGGATGGTCTGGTGGAATGCCGTATCGAATACAGCCACCTGGGGCACTGTGGGCACCAGCTTTTCCATGGAGACGATACCTTTCAGGTTGGCCGGATTATGGAGGGGTGCCAGGTCAATGACCTTTTCGATGTTTTTCTTAACTTCACCGGTGATAAGAGCGCTGGCGCTGAAGTTTTCTCCGCCGTGGGCAACACGGTGTCCTACGGCAATGATCTCATCCACATTTTCAATTACTCCGTGATGGGGGTCGAGCAAAGCTTTAAGGATCAAATCAATACCGATCTCGTGGTTTTTCACATCCTGGATCAGCATGTATGCTTCCTTCCCCTTGGGCTGGTGTTTAAACTCGCTATCTTTAAGGCCCACCCTTTCGATAAGGCCTTTGGCCAGCAGTTCAGCGTTGTTGGCCATGTCAATCAATTGGTACTTAATGGAAGAACTTCCGCAATTGAGAACTAAAATTTTCATTTGTTTTGCTACGTTTGATTAAATGTTGATACTATTATTAGTAAGGGTTTCTGTAGTGATCAGGGGTATTGGCCAGGCTCGTGTCATGTGGTTCTGTTTTGGCAATGATCTTATTTCCCTGCTGCCTGGTTAACGGTTATGGCTACGAGGTTTACGATGTCGTCTACCGAGCAGCCCCTTGAAAGGTCGTTGATGGGGGCGGCCATCCCTTGCAATACCGGCCCTACGGCCTCCGCGCCAGCCAGACGCTGAACCAGCTTATATCCGATGTTTCCCGACTCAAGGCTTGGGAACACCAATACATTTGCCTTTCCTGCGATGGAGCTGCCAGGAGCTTTTTTCCTGCCTATCGCTTCCACTATCGCGGCATCGGCCTGCAGGTCGCCATCGATCAGCAGTCCGGGCTCTTTCTCACGTGCAATGCGGGTTGCCTCAACGACCTTGTCGACCATCGGATGCTTTGCACTGCCTTTTGTAGAAAAGCTGAGCATGGCAACGCGGGGTTCGATGCCAACGATCGCCCGGGTGGTACGGGCTGTCATTACTGCGATCTCGGCAAGCTCTTTGGCGTCAGGGTCGGGATGAACGGCACAGTCTGCAAAAACAATGATGCCGTCATTGCCCCACTGCTTATCCTCTAAGATCATGATAAAGGCCCCGGAAACAACACTGATGCCCGGCAAGGTTTTTACCACCTGGAAAGCCGGACGCAAAACGTCGCCTGTGGCATTCATAGCTCCGGCAACCTCGCCGTCAGCAGCCCCGTTCTTGATAAGCAAGGTGGCCAGGTATAAGGGATCCTCCACCAGGGTTAACGCCTCCTCGCGGGTTAACCCCTTGTGCTGACGCAACTCAAAGAGCATATCTGCATAAAACTCCTTCTCATCAAAAGCAGCCGGATCGATAATTTTTGCACCTGAAACGGACCCCAGGCCGTGTTTGCCCGCCAACTCCTCAATCGAGGAAGGGTTGCCCAGCAAAATAATGTCTGCGATCCCTTCTGACAAAATTATATCGGCGGCCTGTAACGTTCGCTCTTCAAGGGCCTCAGGTAATACGACGGTCTTCTTCTGTGATTTTGCTTTCTGCTTGATAGAGTCGAGTAATTGCATACAAATTAAATGGATTAAACGGTTGGATATGATTGAATGTCAAAGCGCAACAAAAGTAGAATTTATTTGCCTTTCATCAAAGCTATTTATGAAAAAATTCTTTAATATTATATGGCCGGATAAAGAAATGGCAAATACCTATCTTTGCAGAAAAAGAACATCTTGGGGCAAGTGGTAAAACAGTTCTGCATTTTTTTATGCATCATGCTGCCTGTGGCCGTTCAGGCGGGGCATTTTTTTTCTGATGGTGCAGCTGATGAGTATGCACTTGTTTTGACAGCAGGTGAAACAGATGCCGGCGGCCACCACGCCCATAAGGGAACAGGCGACCGGGAAAACCGTGATGACGAATACCCTGTGGTTTCTTCGGAATCATTCTACGGCTCATCCCATAAGCTGCATCATGGCGGTGAGATCAATCCCAGGCCAATAACTGAAACTGCCCCCAACACGTGGATGTTGCTTGTGTTCTTGTTGTGCCTGGGCTGTCTTGCCGTGGCCAAATATTTTTTCCCGGGACGTTTCATCCGCCTGTTACAGTCTGTATTTGGATTAAGGTTTTTCCTTCAGATTGACAAGGAGGGTATAATACGTAACGAGGCGGCCAGCTACCTGCTTAAGGTTAACTTTTTACTTGTGGCCTCCCTGCTCCTGGTGCAAACCCTGACCTATTTTTCTGCGACAACACCATGGGGAAAAGTTGACCCTGTCTTGCTCTATGGAGGCATCCTTCTTTTCCTGGCCCTTTTCTATGTCCTGAAACATTTCGTTCTTGTGTATCTTTCGTGGCTTTTTGAAACGCCCCGTTCCAACCGGTCATATCTTAACAATATTTTTGTTTTTAATCATTTTGCCGGGATCCTCCTGTTGCCCCTGGTATTCTACGAGGCGTTCAGCCCTTATGACGGCGCTTTGCAACTTGCCTGGGCCATCCTGGTCCTTCTCAACCTGTACAAAGTGATCAGGGGCGCCTACCTGTTACGCAGCCTGGCGGATTTTTCTGTGTATTACTTATTTTTGTACCTTTGTGCCGTTGAATTGGCACCTTTGCTAATACTTGGTAAGGCGGTTACCATTTATATGTTTTAATAACTAAAGTGAGAGGAGAAGGGCCTTTGAAAGTTAAGAATATCTTAATATCACAACCCCAGCCGGATAACGACAAGTCACCTTATGCCGATCTCATCAAACAATATAACCTGAATATTTGCTTCAGGAAGTTTATAAAAATTGAGAGTATCGGCGCAAGGGAGTTCAGGAAGCACCGGATTAAAATTCCTGATTATACGGCGATCATTTTTACCTCCAAGAATGCCATTGACCATTTTTTCAGTCTTTGTGAGGAGTTACGGGTAGAGATCTCTGATCAGATGAAGTATTTCTGTCCCTCGGAAGCAATAGCATTGTACCTGCAGAAATACGTGCAGTTCAGAAAGCGCAAAATCTTTTTCGGCAAGCACAATTTTAATGATCTGATGGATGTCATCAAGAAACACAAAAACGAAAAGTTTCTCTATCCATGTGCAGAAAACCACAAAAAAGACATTCCGCAGCTGCTTAAGCAGAACAAGATTCAGTTTACGCCTGCCCCTATTTACAGGTCCGTGCCAGAGGATCTTACGGACCTTGACATCAACGCTTACGACATGCTTGTTTTTTTCAGCCCGTTTGGGATACAGGCCCTTTGTCTGAACTTCCCGGATTATAAGCAGGGCGACGTGGTGTTTGCAACCTTTGGGAAAGCCACATTAAAAGCGGCGGAAAAGGAAGGCTTTAAAGTTCAAATCAAGGCACCCTCACAAAATGCTCCGTCTATGGTGATGGCGATGCAGGAGTATTTTGAGAACCAGGGCAAATAAACCCGTTCATCCTGCCCTGCTATATCCTGACACCCTGGTGGCTATGCATACTTTCAAGAAGAATGAACGGCTTGGCAACTTCCGTTTGCGACAGCTCCTGTTTACACGAGGCAAGCATTTTTTTCACTATCCGTTCAGGGTCGTCTGGCTTTGTTTTCCCCGCGAGGAACTTCCGAAGGTGTTT
>SL_5KL_010_SEDDRAFT_10000899_pt1 | contig 18739 bp, 16 predicted proteins | sample SodLakKL_010_SED_FD_9118 | JGI IMG/M metagenome (IMG submission 9118)
TTAGTAAGGAAAAACAGGTAAAAATTTCAGTTTTTTCTTTTTAAACATGTAAACAAATTCAATTTTTTTGAAATAAAAATTCAATTTAGAAATTTAGGTATTATTAAACTTTCAAATATATAATAAAAATATTTATTTAATATACTGGCTGCCATGTTATATTAATCTATCAGCAAACCTAATGATTTTTTAATAAAAATATTTATTTTGTTAACTATAACCCGAAATTGTTTTATTAAATTAGCATAAATTTAAATACTATGATTACACAGGATACTGTGGCAAAGGTTTTTGATGCTGCCAGAATTGATGAGGTAGTGGGGGAGTTTGTAAAATTAAAAAGAAGCGGTACAAATCTCATAGGTCTTTGCCCGTTTCATGATGAGAAAACTCCATCATTCTCTGTGTCTCCTGCCAAGGGGATTTATAAATGCTTTGGTTGTGGTAAGGGTGGTAATTCTGTGAATTTTTTGATGGAGCATGAGCATTATACCTATCCGGAGGCCTTGCGTTATCTGGCAGAAAAGTATAATATTGACATAAATGAGTCGGAGCTTACCGAGGAGGATAAAAAAGTTCAAAGTGAAAAGGATGCTCTTTTTTTATTAACATCGTTTGCTCAAAAATATTTTCATGAGGCGTTGTTGGAGTCGGAAGAAGGAAAGGCAGTGGGTTTAACATACTTTAAAGAGCGTGGATATAGCAAGGAAACAATTATTAATTTCGGGCTTGGATATTGCCCTGATAATTGGGATGAATTTTCAAGAAATGCACTTAAAAACGGATATAAAAAAGATCATCTTTTAAAAACCAGTTTATCTAAAGAAAGGGGTCACGATTTTTATGATACATTTCGCGGGCGCATTATTTTTCCCATACATAATCTTTCGGGGCGTATATTAGGGTTTGGAGCCCGAATACTAAAATCGGATCCCAAAAAACCAAAATATATCAATTCGGCTGAGTCGGAGATTTACAATAAAAGTAAGATCCTTTATGGCATATTTTTTGCTAAAAGCAGTATTGTTTCCAGCGATAATTGCTATATCACAGAAGGCTATACCGATGTTATATCTCTTTACCAGGCTGGTATAGAAAATGTAGTTGCATCTTCGGGCACATCTTTGACTGTTGATCAAATAAAGTTAATCAGGCGATACACCAACAATATTACTTTATTGTTTGATGGTGATCCGGCGGGCGTTAAAGCCGCATTTCGCAGCATTGATCTTATTTTGAAAGAGGGGCTTAATGTAAAAATAGTGTTGTTTCCCAATGGAGAAGATCCTGACAGCTACAGTAGTAATAATAGGCCAACCGAAGTCAAAAAATTTATTGATGATAACTCTGATGATTTTATTTCTTTTAAAACTAATTTATTGCTTAAAGAAACTGGCAATGATCCTGTAAAAAAGGCAGGATTGATTAAAGAAATTGCATCGACCATATCTTTGGTGCCTGATAATATTGCACGTACACTTTATATACAAAAGTGCAGTAAGCTAATGGGGATTGATGAAAAATGGCTTTTTGCAGAGATTAATAAAATCAGGCGACAAAAATTTTACGAAGAAAGATCAAAGCAAAAAAGGGAAGAGCCGGATATTACTACAGAATACCCTGGTAATGAAAAAAAAGATATAGATTTACAACCAACAGGTTCTGTTGAATTTAAAGAAAAGGAGCTGATCCGAATAATGCTTGCCTATGGCGATAAAGAAATTTTTCTTGATGCGGTGAATGAAGATAACAAACCTGTTGTTGTGCCTTATAATGTTTTAAAAGTATTGATAGAGGATATAGAGAATGAAGGATTTGATTTTGAAAACCCTGCTTGCAAAAAAATATTTAAAGAATTGAGAAATGCTCATTATGATCAAAATCAATTGCCCGAACAATATTTTTTTAATTATCAGGATGAAGGTGTCAGGCTTTTGGCTGTTGAATTGCTTACAACACCTTATAGTTTGAGTGAAAACTGGGAAAACAAACATAAGATAACAGTGGCTACTGAAGAAGATAACCTCAAAAAGATAGTTTTTGAAGTATTATATGACTATAAACTTCAAAAGCTTGATAAAATGATTAAAGACAACCAGGAAAAGCTGCGGCTGGAAGAGGATAATGAAAGCATAATGGGTTATATAAAAATCGATAAAGATTTAAAAGAAAAACGCGGTTATTTTGCAAAAGAGCTAAGCAGGGTTGTTTTAAGGTAGCGGTATGCTTTTTATCGCTATTAATACCGGTTTGTTTAATTAATGCATGTTATTATCAGAAGCATACCATTCGGCATAAGATGTGGCTGTTTCGTGCAATCGAAGGCTATGCAGCTTAATATGTTTTGGCAACTTATTTATTATTTTTTCAGCAAAATCAGCAACCATGTTTTCGCATGTTGGTTGATAGGGTAAAGGCATAATTTTACCTATTAAATTGCTTGACTCTGCTGTTTTGTATAAAGGGGCATCTTCTTTGATTAACAGTGAATGATCAAAAGGGTTAATTATTAGTTCATTAATAACTTTTTTCAACTCCGAGAAATCCATGACCATGCCATATTTTGGGTTACCGGCATCGTTTACCGGTTTGCCTATTAATGTAACATATAACGAGTAGCTGTGCCCATGGATATTTTTACACCTTCCATCATATCCGTGTAATACATGTGCGGCTTCAAAGTTAAAACGCCTGGTGATTCGTATAGTAGGTAATGGCTTCATGTTTAAAAAAACTGCATGCAGTTTTTATCTATATTGAAAATTTCTAAAGTTTAATAAATGTATACGAATTATTTGATTGGTTTATATTATTAAATCAAAAAACTCAATTTTGTTAGTGTCAATATTGTTAAAATCAATTAATAGGCTCATCTATATTGAATTCAGCCCTAAATATTAATTCATCATCGAATTTAAGGCAATAAGCCAGTGTTTTAAGATCTTCTGATAGAGTGAAAGACCATTTATGACCTTCGGCATTTTCTAGTGTTTCATATGTGTAATCGTCAGGAGGGAAATACTGGGAGTATTCTGTTCCTTGTTGATCAGAATATCCTCCATACATTGTGGTTTCTTCAGGTGTGCCATCTTCATGCCTGTGATCATGTCTTAATCTAAGCCTGCCCTCATCTTCAAGCAATAACCAGGTTCTGGACTCATCACTGCCTACATGAAAAGGTATGCGAATCTCGTTTTCGGTACATGATTCAACATGAATAATCATTTCAGCATCACCAAAGCTTCTTTCTTTATCGCGCATGAATTTTTCTTCACCTGCAAACTTTTTTCCACATAACGAGCTAATGTGCTTAAAAAAATCCCGTTCAGCTCCCGTAAGAGCAATTGTATCTTTATCATCCTTTTTTTCTTCTCTTTTGTCATCTGTTGCCGGAGAACAAGCAAGCATTATAAAAATACCAAATGAAAGTATTACTATTTTTTTTGCCATATTTTAGATATTTTTAATTGATTTAAAAAACTTTGATCTTTAGTTACTCGAATTAAGTACGTTTTGTGTTAAGAAAATAACAATTATTACGGAACTGTTTTACAAAAATAATATATTAAAACTTTTTGATCCATTTTTTTGATAATTACATTAAAATATAGTAAAAGTTTATTTGGAGGTTAGCTCATCATATGTTCAAGCAACTTCATTATTGACTTATTACTGAAATATGTCTATTTGCAGGCAAACTATTTAAAAATAGCCTTTTCTAAATAAAGTTACCCCATCCGGAAACATTCTTAAGTATAACGCTATTGTTTAAAATTTAACTGTAAAGTATAAGATAGAAATAATTATTTATTTACAAAAAGAATGGTTTGTTTTAAATACTATATTAATTAATTTTATACATAAATATCATGTAAAAAAATTATCTACGGAGCATGCACAAGCGGCTCTTTGCTTAGTCATAAAATAATAAGCATTTGCCAGGATTTTGTTTGTAATAAACTGTTATCCCGATCGAAGTAGTAGAGACTTCAGATAAAAAATTTATTTTTGCCGGACATTACTTGATTTTTATAAATACCGGACGCTGATTTTTTTGTAAATGAATTATCAAACAAAATGATTGTTCGTGAGAGAAATTTTTATTACTTTTCGACCGCATAAACAATTATGTTACATTAGGGTTTTTGCAAAAAATATTTTGATTAAAACTATATTTAAAAACAGTAGTTTTTTTATAAATAAATAAATCTTAAAACTTATTAATTTCAAAACAAACTAATCAAATGAACTACCGTGCAGAAATAAATGTTATGCCTTTAAAGGCTTTACTTGACCCACAGGGAAAAGCAGTTGCAAATAGCATGAAAAACCTTGGGATACCCGAAATATTTGATGTGAGAATTGGCAAACATATTACGCTTCATCTGGAAGCTGATGATGAGCAGTCAGCCAAAGAGAAAGTCGAATCTGCCTGCAGCAAATTATTAGCAAATCCGATTATGGAATATTACGAATACAAATTATACAGTGAATAAAACGGTAAACCTGATATTATGGCTGAATTTCATGACACCGGTAAAAAAGGAGAAGAGCTTGCTGCATCATATTTGGCAGGAAAGGGTTACCGGATACTGGAAAAAAACTGGCGGGCAGGACATAACGAAATAGATATTATAGCTCAAAAAGATCAAATTCTTGTCATTGTAGAAGTTAAAACACGACGTACAAACTACTTTGGCGAACCCGAAGAGTTTGTAACCAAAAACAAACAAAAATTATTGGTTCAGGCAGCTAATGCATATGTGCAAAAAAATAAACTGGATTTAGAATCAAGGTTTGATATTATCTCAATTCTTTTCAAAGGAAATGATTATAAGATACATCATATTGAAGATGCTTTTTATGCAGTTTTGAGCTGATGTTATTTTTTTATATTATAACGATCCTTTTCAGGTCATGGCTTGTTGACAGCCAATTACACCGGAAACATAAACAGAAGCTGTTTTATAAAATTTGCCGGTTATTTTAAACAATCACACAGGTTTGTTGTTAATCGGTTAGCAAACAAAAAATATTTTATTAACAATAAATTTATTAATTATGGAAAACAAAACAGAAAACAAGCAGGAGTGCATGGGCATGCCTTTGATAGGAGATCCTGCTCCCGAATTTAAAGCTAAAACCACTATGGGTGATATAAATTTTCCTAAAGACTATAAGGGTAAATGGGTAATTTTATTTAGTCACCCTGCAGACTTTACACCAGTTTGCACTACCGAATTCATGACTTTTGCCACAATGCAGGAAGATTTTCGGAAATTAAATACAGAGCTTATTGGCTTGTCAATAGACAGTATTTATGCTCATATTGCATGGCTTCGTACTATTAAGGAAAAGATCGAATTCAAAGGGATGAAAGATGTTGAAGTAAATTTTCCGGTCATAGAAGACCTGAAGATGGAAGTATCCGGCAAATTTGGAATGGTTCAGCCAAATGCTTCTACCACTCAAGCTGTACGTGCAGTTTTTATAATGGATCCGGAAGCAAAAGTTCGTGCCATATTGTATTATCCGCTTTCTACTGGTCGTAACATGGATGAAATAAAGCGCATGGTCATTGCAATGCAAAAAGCTGATAAGGAACAGGTTGCAACACCGGCAAACTGGCAACCGGGAGATGATGTAATAGTTCCACCACCCGGTTCATGTGGAGTAGCAAAAGAAAGAGTTGAAGCAAAAGACGACAAAACATATTGCCTGGATTGGTTTATGTGTTTTAGAAAAGAGAAATAGCAAATTCATTTATTACTTTATAATCAGAAAAGTGCTTAAAAATTTTAAGCACTTTTTTTATTTTTTAAAAATAAAAGATGTAAATATTTAAATTACTATTTGATAAATTCATATATAAAAATATTTTTGTTAATTAATTTTTTTTTATATTTGAATGCAGAAAAATATGATTTGAATATACATGTATCAATTGAGTTTATTTAATAAGTGTTTTTTAAATAATCTATTATCTTTTCAAGATATTTTACTGTAGTTAAAAGCCAATAAAAAACGAAAATGCTTTTTGTTCGAAAACTGATAAATAAATTAATAAATAACTTTACGTGGAGTCCAGAAACCACATAAAAAAACGGGGCGTAACCGAAAAGCCTTATGAGTAGGAAAAACTAAAATCAACAAATTATTATGGTAAAAAAACTAAAAAAAATTGCTGCATTAATAGCAGTTGTAGGAATGTTGTCAGGTTGTTCACTTACCTTACCTGTTACTGCAACAAGTAATGAGGTTGGCAGTAAAGTTGGTACAGCAGAAGCTACTGGTTTCTTTGGATGGATATTTATAGACCAGGATGCCAGTATACAAACCGCTGCAAAAAACGGTGGTATTACTGAAATATCAACTGTTGACATTAAGCATGGCAACATTTTAAACATTATTGTTACTTATGAAACAATTGTTACCGGAGAGTAACAGACTTACCGGGAGCTTGATTATCAAAAATTAAGCTCCCTTTTTTTAATAAAATTACATCTAATATAAAACCTTCACCATTAAGACTATTTATTATAACATAAGTAAAAATATAAAAGTAGATAGATATTACTTAAATAATATAATAAACGTATGGCGAGAGTTTAATAAATACAAAAAAATAAACATTTGTTTAAGGCAACACTAACCACAAGCATTATTTTTTAAAATATAATAACCAATTAACTGATGACTCAAATTGAAAATTTTTATATAAAAAACATATTATTATCGGCAGCTTTAATTACGATATTTTTTTCATGCTCCCCGGGCAATGAAAGAAATGAGATATTATTGTATAACAACCTATATTTTAATGTTTTGGAGGGTGAATTGGAAAAAGATAAAACCCCGGTAGTTGAAAGATATACAGCTTATTTCAATAACCAAAATATTCAAATCCCCTTATTAAAATATATCCATCATGAGGATTATGAGGTTTTTATTGGTATACCTGTTAATGCAACAATAAAGGAATTGGCTGATGATAAAAAAGATTTTCTTGACATTGCTAAGGATAAAATAGAAAGTGACTCTAATTATTATTACACAAATTATAAAATGGATGAGTATTTTATTGCTGAATATTCATCATATTTTGGAAACGAATCAATGTTTTATATTTCGGCTAAAACCAAATCCAAAGAGTTGTTTGATTCATTATTTGATAAAATAAGTCTTTCAAAAAGAATTGAATTAAAGTAAATATAACTTATTATGGAAAAATATGCTATGCGGCCTGTCAAAGCTATGATTATTTTGTTTATCGGTTTTGCAATACAGGGTTGTTTTAGTATTAAACCTGCTACTGAAAGATCTGCAGGGGGGTTATTTGAAACTTTTTATGCAGGTGATAAAGGCACTCAATACTTTATAAAGCCATTGTCTTTTAGAAACAGAGATAAAGGCAAAGAATTAAATATTGATTTTACTTTTAGATATAAAGATACAGCAAATGACTCGGTTATTATAAACTATTCTGTTTTAGGTGAAGATATTTATAGAAGCATGGATAGTTTAAAAATCAACAGTAATAATGCGCAAGTGGTTTTGGAAAATACAGATCACATGTTTTCGAGAAAAAAGCGAAAAGATTTTGAATCCCGGTTCACGACCAAAGAAATGTTATCAAATATTAAAAATCTTTTCGACCATGATGACTGGGAGTTAATTTTATATAAGCAAGACATATCAATAAATTTTGAGACACCCAGACGTACTAAAAGAAAGATAAGAGAACTGGAAAATAATTTGTTTGTTTTATTTTGAATAAAAAAAACAGACAGATAAACCAATGTATTTTGCCGGTTTTTATCAAATTATACCATATGCCGGGCCAGTTCTAATAGCTAATTATATATCTTACAGCATGATTAGCTATTTGTTTTCATAAACCACTTTTCATATTAGGCTTACCCATTCAAATAAATAGGTCCGTCCGGTCCAAGAGGGATTCCCAACACCATCCATAATACCAGGAGTGCAATCCATGCAATTCCAAGGATAATTGTGTAGGGTAGCATAGTTGATATTATTGTTCCTATGCCATATTTTTCATCATATTTTTGAGCAAATGTTACAATCAGTGCAAAATAGCTCATCATAGGTGTTATAAGGTTTGTCAGGGAGTCGCCTATTCTGAAAGCAGCTTGTGTAATACCGGGGTGGTATGGGTTGTCTAATAACATTAGCATTGGTATAAACACTGGAGCGATGATAGCCCATTTAGCTGAGGCGCTACCCATAAACAAATTAATAAAGGCTGAAAGTATTACAAAAGCTACAATCAGTGCCGGTCCGGTAAAGCCTATTTGTCGGAGGCCTGCAGCACCTTCTATTGCTATTATAAGACCAAGGTTTGACTCATTGAAAAAATATACAAACTGTGCTGCAAAGAAAACAAGTACTATATATGAACCCATTCCACTCATGGATTTGATAATATGCTTCATCATATCCTTGTCATTACGTATGGTACCAACTATCAAACCATATACCAATGAAGGAATGAAAAAGAACAGCATAAGCCCGATGATAATTCCGTCAAAAAAAGGTGAGTGCAAAACTGATCCTGTTTCCGGGTTTCTCAAAATCCCGTTTTCAGGTATTACAGTGTATGCCATTAAAATAACAAAAATTAGGGCGGTAATTGCAGCCCATTTTAAGCCGCGGTTTTCTTTTGAAGTGAGTCTTTGTATTGTAAATTTTTCAGTATTACCTTCATATTTTCCAAGACGTGGTTCAACAATTCTTTCGGTAACCCATGTTCCTACAAGCAAGACCACAATACTTGATCCAATCATAAAGTAATAGTTTACTGCGGGGTTAACAACTAAATCAGGATCGATTAGTTGTGCAGCAGATGTAGAAATACCTGCAAGTATAGGATCAACAGAGCCTATGAAAAAATTAGCGCCGAATCCACCGCTAACACCACAAAATGCTGCTGCCAAACCAGCCATTGGATGCCGGCCAATAGCATGAAATATCATAGCACCTAAAGGAATAAGAACCACATAACCTGCTTCTACAGCTAAACCCGAAATAACACCGGCCAAAACAACTGCCCCGGTTATTAATCTCTGTGGTGAGTTCAGCACAAGTGAACGTATCAACACATTAAATAAACCGGTGCCCTCAGCCAGGCCAATACCAACCATTACTACCAAAACATAACCTAAAGGTGGAAATGTCAGGAAATTGTTAAGTATATTGGTATAAATCCACCTGACTCCATCTCCGCTAAGAAGATTCTTTACCGCTACCGTATCACCGTCAACCGGGTGAACTGCCGAAACTCCGGCCAAATGTGCCAACCATGATATCAGTAATACAGCTATAGCCAGTAAAGCAAAAATTGTAGCAGGATGAGGAAGGCTATTTCCGATTATTTCAATATAGTCTAATGACTTTGAAAAACCCTTTTTTGAATAATGCCCGATTTTCTCCCAAGTTTTTTTCATCTGATATTGATTTTTGAAAATTCTAAGTTGATTGCAAAAAATTATTTGGTATTCCCATAACAACTTGTTATGAAGGTTTTAACCCATTTATCTATTTGTCTTATAAAAATAAAACCCGACAAAGATATAATTTTTTGGCTCAGTCAACCAATTAAAGTATTTAATTCAAAAAATAATCAGTGGTTAATCGACTGGTAGTCAGGGCAGATCAGTATTTATAATTATTGATTTAAAATTATCGCCTTCCTAAAAATATCATAATAAAATATAATAGCGTAGCCAGTGACGATAAAGCAGCTACAACATATGTTCTTGCAGCCCATCTCAGGGCATCTTTGGCTTTTTCGTGTTCCTGACCCGATGTTATTCCTGTTTGATCCAGCCAAACCAATGCACGCTTAGTAGCATCATATTCTACGGGTAGTGTGATAAAGCTAAATAATGTGGTTGCAGCAAACATTACTATTCCGGCAAGTAAAATTCCAGGGAATTGATTTATTGTTAATATGCCAATTAGCAAAATCCACTGCATATATTTAGAGCTAATACTAACCACAGGTACCAGGGCTGAGCGTAGCTGAAGGAAGGCATAAGCCTTTGCATGCTGCACAGCATGCCCACACTCATGAGCTGCAACTGCGGCAGCAGCTATACTGCGCCCATTATAAACCTCGGGGCTTAAATTCACTGTTCTGTTCAATGGATTGTAATGATCCGATAATTTTCCGGGAGTGGAAGTAACATTAACATTGTAAATACCATATTCTTCCAGCATTTTTTCAGCAACTTCCCTGCCGGTAAATCCTGACCGTACGGGTATCCGGCTATATTTTTTAAACTTCGACTTCAGACGGTTACTAACTACCATCCCTAAAATCATAAAAAAGCCGATTATTATAAAAATTTCTATTCCTAATCCTGTTCCAAACATGATTATTATTTTATTTATATGTTATTAATTTTTTCAATTTACAATTTGTGAAAAATTATATGCAATTTCACATTTGCAAAGGTAGTCAAAAAACAAGCCATTTTGCTATTACCTGACATTTTGGCTGTTGTTAAAAATAGTTAATTCCTGATTAACTGCATCAGCAGCCAATAACTAAAAACACCGGGCAAGTAATTAATATCAAAGCTTAAAATATTATATTCAACAACCTGTTAACCAATGTATTTATCAAACAAAAGGCTTTTTTATTAAATAAACAAAAATTTAAAAGCTAAAATCTAACAGGAAATCAAAACTGGCGTGTGATTCTTTTATATTATAGGAGCAACGAACTCCAACGGTAAAAGGGTTAAAAAAACGGAAAATATGCATATCAGAATGAATGCTTAATCCTGCAACATTAAAATAGTCGGTTTTATCATTGAATGTTCCTATTGCATAATCATAAAACATATTTCCCCATATTCTTTTAATGTAAAACAGGTGAGGTATGCTAAGGTCGGGGTATAGCAGAGGCATGGCATATTCTGCGCTATATGATTGCAGTTGGTTATGATATTGCCCGTTTATACTCCTGGGGTATCTTATAAGATTTGGAAATATATAATTAATTGTGTTTTCGGTCAGTTTGCCTTCTTTTCTTTTTTGATAAGAAGCCGACAGCCTTAAGCTATGATGCCTAAAAAGTCCGGGCAGGTAATTTATCAGTCTTGCTGAAAATATTGAACCCATATCTCCATTTTCAAAGGGAGTGTGTCTGTAGTTAATGTCTATAAATTGTCCTTTGCGTGGCATGATGTCTCTTCGGACTGTGCGCTTATATCTGGATGCCGTAAACCTGTATTCCATACGGTGTATTTCATTATTTTTAAGAAAGCCGGGAGCGTCATCATCCATCTCTACATTCATAAATGCTGTTCTTACTAAAGGTTGTAGCCTGTAATGATATGTATTCCGTGAAAATGATAAAGGAATCCGTAAACTGCTTCCGATTATTGTTTCTCTCCATGGGAAGCTTTTCAGGGAGTCATTTATTTGATAGTAGCCTTTTCTGTTTCCTGTTTGCGCGTCTATATCTATAACGGGGTAAAAACCTTTATAGCTGTATTGGGCTTTCCAGGTGCCGGTTTTATCATTAACATCGTAAATGTATCCCAGATTGGCAAAAGAAGTGCTGAGCATATTTTGAAACATGACGGAAGCTCCGGGGTTAATTTCATAATTCGTTGCATCTACATAAGCTAAGCCCCAACTGTGGGGGTTGAACAAATTGGGTGTACGGTAATAAGGTTTTATATTGTGTTCAGATTGTTTTATATTGTTTTTGCTTACGATTGTACCTTCCTGGTTGGCAAGTTCTTCATGAAAACCAACAGAGTGATCTTCTATTTCGTCAACAATTGTTGTATCCAGATTATCAATGTGGGTTATGGTAGCTTGATGACCTTTGCTGGTATAATCAGACCATGCTATCAAATTTTTCTTTGGTGAAACTGCCGGTTGATAAGCCCCGAAAGTTGATGATACAATTTTGGAAACCTCGTTTTCGCTGCGATCATATAAATATAGATTGTCAATTCCTGAAAATGCTCCGCTGAAAATCACATTATCCTTAATGTAAACAGGATTGGTTATATTAGTGTAACCTGCGTGCCACAAGTCAGAAATAGTGTTTGTTGTTAAATCTATTTCCGAGATTCTTTTCCCATCTTCATTTTGCGCTATGAGTACAATTTTTTTACCTGAGCTGTGCCATGAAGGTGTAAGTAAAAAGTCGTTATCATTTATGGAAAAACTATGGATCTTATCACCCGAATTTATATCCAACACAGTCAGGTAAAACTTGTAGTCATCCGTTGTTTTTACAGCTGTGATTTTTGTTCCGTCAGGTGAAACTGCAGGTGCAAAAAGGCGTGATTTGCTTGTTAATCGTTTTTTATTACCCGATTCTATGTCAAAAATATGAATATTAGACCAGTTGCGATGTTCCCATCGCCAGTCGCGCTGATATTCTGTCCAGGCAATTATGCCGGCATTATAAGAAAAACTGTTTGGCAAATACCACCCGGGTGTGAATAAAATCTGTTCACTGCCATAGGATTTGATTTTTATAACTCTTGGTATATCACTTAATCCTGTTTTAAGAGCAATAAGTGTTTCTTCATCAACAAAATCAAGATGGTTGTAGTTAGTATAGAGGTCTTGTTCTTTGTTAAACACTTTTTTGCAAGTATAATTGATGCTTTTATATTGCTTATGCCATGCACTGTCAAGGTACTCAAAAGTATCATGGTATAGTTCTGTTTTATTTAAACCTGTGTAATTTTTTATACCTCTTGAGAAAGGAATTATTGAGTATGGTCTGCGCGCAACATTATCAAGTACACCGGCCCATATGTTTTTGCCATATTTTTTTCTGCTAGCTGCAACCATTTGATAGCCAAATTCATAATGGTTAGGTACATGATCTTTATAAGACCCAAAAACAGCTTTATCAAAGCTATATAATTCTTTTTCCAATATTTGAGCTCTTAGTCCTTTTTCAAAAGCAGGTAAGCGTCCTCGCCCTCCGAATGTAATTGCAGTTTCTAAAGCCACAGCATCGCCTTCCAATAACCAGGGTGGCACATATAGGCCCAAAACAGCTCCAATGGCCTGTTCTCCAAAAAGATAGTAGAGCAAGCGAGTAAGTCCCTGATTAAGTTTGTCAATTTGTACAACATGCCTGAACTCATGTACAGCAAGTCTTTCAAGCCAGTCGTGCGTGTCGTTGGTTTGAGGCGGATTTGTATACATCTCAATACGACGTGGAGCCCATGAAACAAAACCGTTTGAAACAACCGTTTGGTTATGTAAAATTACTGAAACCTTTACCGGTTCATGATCCAATGATTTTGAACCATATAAATACACGTGCTCAAGCACATCAGCAATGTGAGATGCTTTCTCTTCAAAACCTTCGGGAAAAATTACCTGGAAATTTTTTGTGTTTATTTGTTGCCATTTTATAGTACAAGGATCTTGTCCGGCTGAATAAAACTGGCTATATGTATTATAACAAGCCAGCCAAAGTGTTAAAATTAAAATATAATATCGCATTATTAAGTGTGATTATGTAATATTAAATACACAGCAGAAAAATGTTTTTTTATAGTTAAATATATTGGTTTTTTATAAAAAGATTAAACATTAGTTTATTTTACAACGAAAATAATAAGTTTAGACATACTTTTGAAAGCAATATTAACTTTTATAAGATTAAGAAAGTAAAAATCATTGCAGGATTTCGGCAAAATTTTTTACTGAAATATTAGATATGTTTTGGATTTTTTTTGCTATCATGATTGTTTATTAAAATAAATTGTTACTATATTTGCGGAAAAACATTAGAATAAACTAAAAATCCACAAACTTTTTATTTTACAGCTATTAAATATTTTTATTCAGAAATTGTATTTAATTAATTTCTAAAATTAGTTTTTTTTAAAAGGAGAAAACGTTTTAATTATTAAAAATCAAAATTTTGTTATTTTGAGAAGAATTTTAATGACAGCCTGTTTTTTGTCGGTTTTTTTGGTAGTATTCTCGCAACCTCCGGTAATTAGGCAAGATAATTTTAGTGTTGGAGGAGGTGTTTCATACAGGCATGGAATAAAGGAGGATTTTAGCCGTCCCGGGATTAACCTGGAATTTTATTATTTTTTGATGGATAATTTTAGAGGTGGTTTGGATTTGGCTTATTATGCTGAAGATATTGATTTATCAACATCTGCTTTTGAAGCCAATTTAAATGCGATTGTTAACTTTTCATCATTTGATGATTTTCTAATCTATGGGCTTTTAGGTGGACAATTTGCTTATATTGAGTATGACTGGGATGTAAATTTTGAGAAGGGTAAATATAACGGTATAGGTTTAAATATGGGTGCAGGTCTTGAATATATTATTGATAATATCATAATCCATGGCCAGCCTAAAGCAACACTATATTGCCTTGATACATTCCGTATAACTCCCAGCTATAGGCTTGGTGTGAGGTATGTATTCAATTAGTTTTGATTAATTATTTGTTTTTGCAATTTTTTTGATCAACCCTTTGAATATATATAATTGAAAAGGTAAAGTTGCTAACCAGTATATTCTTCCCAAAAGGCCTAATGGTCTGAAAGCAAATGTTTGATAAAGTTCGTTGTTTTTAATTTTAAATTCCAGCCATGCTTCACCGGGTTGTTTTATTTCAGCATAAAGCAACAATCGTTTTTCTTTCTTATCAGCAAGCAACACTCTCCAAAAGTCAAGTGAATCGCCGGCATGAAGGCTTTTTTTGCTTCTTCTGCCCCTGCGCAGCCCCACTCCTCCAAATAACTTATCAATAATTCCTCTTAACCTCCATAGCCAATTTGCATGATACCAGCCTGTTTTTCCTCCTATAGACCATATTCGTTCAAATACTAATTTTTCATTGCTTATAGTTTTTTGTTGTTTGTTTACAAAACAACCATGAGAAGGCATATTAATAAAACATGATATTCCTCTTCTGAGTTTACTGCCGGAGAGAGCATCAGTCCAACTTGACAGGACTTCTTCCTGCCTGATTTTATCAAAAGCCAGTTTAACGGCCTCTTTATATGAGATTAAATCTATTTTTATAATATTATTAAGATTATTATTACCGCAAATAACCTCCACATTCATGCTGTTGACAAGATTTGCAGCTAGCTTGTAAGAAGTGGATGTAATGAAATAAAGCATAAATGATGCTATTCGTGGAGTTAATATTGGGGCTACATAAACCCTGCGTTTTAAGTTTCTAACTTCTGCAAATTGAAGCAGCATTTCCTTGTAAGTTAATATATCAGGCCCACCTATGTCAAAACTTTGGTTGAAAGTTTTTTTGTTTAGTAAAACCCCTTTCATATAATGTAAAACGTTTCTTATGGCTATTGGCTGTGTTTTTGTTTTGATCCATTTTGGAGCAATGATTACAGGAAGTTTTTCAACCAAATCCCTGATAATTTCAAATGACGCACTTCCCGATCCTACAATTATTCCGGCTCTTAGCGTGGTTAAATTATAATTGCCTTGCTTTAAGGTATCTTCTACAGCTTTTCGCGAATGCAAGTGTTTTGATAACTTTTTATAATTTACAATGCCGCTCAGATAAACCACTTGCTTAACATCGGTATGATTCATGTATTCCCTGAAATTTTTTGCTGACTCCAGCTCCAGGGTTTCAAAATTATCAATTGACGAAGCCATGGAATGAATAAGGTAAAAGGCGACATCAATATCTTTAGGTATATTGTGAAGACTATTTTTATCTAAAAAATCAACCTCGATTACAGAAATGTTGTAGGAACTATATTGCTCATAATTAAACCTTTTGAAGTCACGAACACAACAAACAACTTCATGTTTTTCTGAAAGCAATACAGGGAGCAATCTTTTAGCAATATATCCGGTAGAGCCGGTTAAAAGAATTTTCATCGCAAGATTTTTTCAAAATTTACAAAATACAAAAAATCCCATTTTTTTCAAAAAATATAAGACAACTATTGCTAAGAAATCCATTAAAAATTTAAATTCAAAAATTTAAATATAATGTCATGAATATAGTTTTTTAGAATTTTTATCAGTTTTTTTATTATATGTGGATTATGGGTTTTATTCCAAACACATCAGGTTTTTTGGTATATATTGAGTCCCCTGTTAAAAACTCTTATATCATGCAAACTGTCGGCAGGTACCGGTTCATGATTACCTGTAATCATAAAACCTCCCGGTCGAATTTTTGTGGCAATCCGGTTGAATACTTCTATAGCTTTTTCCCTGGCAAAATACATTCCCACAATATTTTTGCAAAATACCAGGTCAAATTGTCCTTCGGGCATTTCTTTGCGTATGTCTTGCTTCATAAAAGTGACCATATTTTTTATGTTATTTTTCAGACAGTATTCTTCGTTTTGTTTAATAAAGTATTTTCTCAAATAATTTGCCGGCACATCTTTTACATTACCGGCAGGATAGCATGCGTTAGTCGCTCGTTCTAATAAATTATTGTTAGCATCGGTAGCTGCCAGTTGAAATTCTAAAGCTGGAAATTGATGTTTTAATTTTTGATCGTATAATATAGCAAGGCTGTAGGGCTCTTCACCTGAAGCACAACCCGCTGACCAGCATCGAAGGGGACGGTTTTTTTCAATAGCCCTGGCAGCAAGCTCCGGCAGTAACTTGTTACCCAACAATTCCCAGGATTTATAATCCCTGAAAAAACGGGATATGCTGATTTGCATCATGCTGTCAAGAATTTTCCACTCACCGGGATTCTTCGAAAGGTATTCCTTGTAACTGATTAAACCTCTTAGCTGCAGATATGATATGCGTGCATTAATACGTTTGCAAACTTGACGCTTAACTTTACGATAGCCTTCCCAGCGAAACCCGAGTTGAGGTAAAACCCATTTTAAAAATTCGGTGCAGTGGTTTTTGTTTGTCTTCATCCGGCAACGTGAATTAAATATTCTTTTTAATGATTATTAATTGAAATTAAATAAATTTTTTATCATCTGGAATTATCGTTCAATATATTTAATAGCAAAATATAAAAATACAAATTGCCTGTAACTTTTCTGAAATTATATACGTCATGTTATAAATTAATTCTTATATGTGTTATAAATAATATAAGTAAGAGCTTGTTGTTCAATATTTACCAACTAAACATATATATAGTAGTTATGATAAAAATATTAATAATTAATTTGTTTCTGTCAGCTATATTTTTTTCTCAAAATACAGCCAATGCCGGAAATTATACCAACAAAAAGTTTCCCGCTGAAGAGCTAATCGAAGATCTTGATTATTTGTTTGATAATCTTGAAGCAATACATCCCGACTTGTATTATTTTACTCCACAAAGAAAAATAGATTCGCTTAAAGCAGAAGTAGTCAAAGGACTGGATAAACCAATGACCCGGCTCGATTTTGCCAGAAAGGCTATACCACTGGTAGCAGCTTTGGGAGATGGGCATACAGCATTAGCTTTTCCTTCGGAAGAAAGGAATGAATATCTTGACAAAGGCGGCGGAATTTTTCCGTTTGATATAGTTATAAGAGAAAACAGATTGTTAATAACTTCAAACTGGAGCGATGACGAATCCATAGAAGTATTTTCAGAAATACTTTCAATCAATGGCATCTCTTCGGAAAGAATATTAGAAACCATGAGGCAATATGTAAGCGCCGAACTTGACCATTACCGTGATGTAAGGCCTGAAAGATCTTTCAGGCATTACTTATGGGCAATATTCGGTTTTGAGGATAATTATGAGTTGGTAATAAAAGATGAGGGAAATATAAAAACAGCTGAAATTAAAGGTATAACCAAGGAAGAACTTAAGGCTTTTCAGGAAAAGGAAGAAGAATCCAAGCCATATTATTCTTTCTATACATTAGAGGACAATACAATTGGTGTAATTGATTTTCGACGAATGCGGGATATAGACAATTTTCAATTGTTTCTTGATTCGACCTTCACAGTGATCAAGAAAAAAAATATCCAGCACCTAATCATTGATATCAGGGAAAATGGTGGTGGCAATTCTCGGCTGGCAAATATGTTATTTGATTATATTACAGATAATCCTTATAAGATGCTCAAACAAGTGGACTTAAAGATAAGCAAGAAAGTTAAGCAGCAGTCAAAACAAAATTTTCGAGACCAAATTGAATGGTATAAAAGACCATTATTTTATATAATGAGCCCGTTTAACAGGGAATTACGAACATTATTCTTTAGTAGACCAGGCACAATTGTATCACTAGAGGAAGGTAATAAAACAAAGCCTAAAAATATTGAGCCCAAGTTTACTGGCGATACCTTTTTGCTTACAAGCCATTATACATTTTCAAGCGCCAACATGTTAGCTGCAGCCTTTAAAGAATATGACATGGGAGTAATTATTGGTGAAGAAACCGGCGGTGTATTAAAAGCATTTGGAGACACCTTCCCTTTATGGTTGCCCAATACAAACCTTTACGCTCGCTGCTCATATAAAATATTTGTCCATCCGCCCTATGACGGGGAGGTTAGTGGAGTTATACCAGACATAGAAATTAAATCTTCAGCCGAAGACATTATAAACGAAAGAGATGTGGCACTCGAATATGTTATTGATCTGTTAAGAAAATGATTATTATTAAAAGAGTAGTTTTTTGTTTTCTTAGATTTTCACGGTAAATGCAACTTAAAGGGATTTAATTAAAATAGATATTTTCAAGAATGGGAAGAGGTAAAACCTCCTCCCATCTCTTGAAGGTT
>SL_5KL_010_SEDDRAFT_10000900_pt1 | contig 18715 bp, 14 predicted proteins | sample SodLakKL_010_SED_FD_9118 | JGI IMG/M metagenome (IMG submission 9118)
GGGGCGAAAGCCCCCGGGAGAGTAGGTCCCCGCCAGGAAATATTTCTAAATAGCCTCCCCCACGAACGGGGGAGGCTATATTTGTTGGCAAAAAAGAATGTTGTCAACAACCCCGTCCCCCTGACAACATTTGATATTAAATGCCCCCTTCTTAGGAGGCCATATTTGCGCTATAATGTATAAGCAAAGAGGGTGGAAGCAATGATCAAGGCACTGCTGGTTTATTTTTCGGGAACCGGTATTACGCGCTACTATGCTACTTTGATCAAAGATGAGCTGGAACAAAGGGGTTATAACTGTGACTGTCTTAACCTCGAAGATTTAACGGATACTGCTGAATTATGGCAGAAAGGTCCGGTAGCGCTGCCTTATACTATCAGGGCAGAAGAAAAACGGCCTTTGAGTAATTACCCCTGGCCTTATCAAAAACTGGGCGCTGCTTTGAAGACCCCAAAAGAAAACCCGCTATTTAAAAATCTCAGGCAGCAATGGGCCGGTTACAACTTGATTGGTTTTGGTTCACCGGTTTACGGTTTTCGCCCGGCCCCGGTGATGATCCGGTTTTTGCTAGATCTCCCTGTATTTAAAAGATCGGTGCGGGTATTTTCTTTCGCTACACATGATGGAGCCCAGGGAGATTTTGAAACATTTATGAGACAGATTTTGACGATGAAAGGTTTAGATTATATCGGGCACCTGGACCACACGTTTGTGTATTCAGCAAGTGCGGTAATGCGTAATAGTTTTGACAACCTTAGAGCGGGACGCTTGTTACTTAAAAAAAGTCGCTTGGCAAGAAGGGATATTAATATATTTTTAAGCTATGTCCAATCACTTTTTAGCGGTGTACCTTATTTATACCGTGGGCAGAGTTATTTCAGTTTATTGTTTGGCCTTCCTTATCGCTTTTTTTATTCGTATGGCATTGATTTCCTCCTTAATTATTTTTTATTTGGCTTTGGTATCCACAAAGAAAGATGTATACAGTGTATGACCTGTGTGAATCAGTGTCCGCAGGGGCTCATAGAACTGGATAAAGAAGATTACCCCACCAGGCTTTATCACTGCATGTATTGTTTGAGGTGTTTGAACTGGTGTCCCACCGATGCCCTTTATTTTTCCAGGCTTACAAACGGCAAAGCCCGTTTTCCCGGGCCGGAGGCTCTTGTGGAAGCGGCTATGCAGGATGAGCTTGCAAAGCGGCTGAAGCAGAAGTGATGCCTGTCATCCTAATTATAAGGTAGTTTTAAGTAAAGTTGTTACTCCTCAACCTTGCTTCATTTTGGATGAGGATTTTGCAGTGAGCAGGTACTTAAATATTACCCTCCATTACGCTACGCTCTTTTTATGATAGTGGTTTCCAAAGAGTTTAAAGCATCATTTAACAAACCTTCGATATCAAGGTTTGATTCGTAGTTTTCAATGACTGCCAGCTTTGGCCTGGTTACCGGATTTTCGGGCAAGAATACTGTGCAGCAGTCTTCATATGGACGGATGGAAATGTCATAGGTATCTACCGCAATCCCTAGATCGACGATTTCTTTTTTGTCCATTCCCAGTAAGGGTCGCAGGACAAGCATATCGGTTGCTTTTTCGACAACCGCGATACTTTCCATGGTTTGACTGGCCACCTGTCCCAGGCTCTCCCCGGTAACCAGAGCCTGCAGCCCGCGCTGCTCGCTTAATCGCTCTGCCAAACGCATCATCATCCTCCGAAGCAGGATGATTCCAAGCTCATCCGGGCAGTTAGTTTTCAGTGCTTTTTGGATATTTGCTACGCTGATCATGTGCAGGGGGATTTTTTCGCAGCCCCTGGCCAGTTTGCGGCACAGATCAACTGCTTTTTCCTGGCTATGCCTGCTGGTGAAAGGAAAGCTATGGAAATGCAGCGCTTCTAAAGCCAGTCCACGCTTCATGGCCAGCCACCCGGCTACCGGGCTGTCAATACCGCCTGAAAGCAAAAGCAAAGAACGCCCGGTTATACCTACCGGTAATCCCCCGGGACCGGCTATGCGTTCCATATATACGTAAGCTTTTTCATAACTAATTTCTATTGAAACGGTAAAGTCAGGGTTGGTTAAATCTACTACCAGGTCCTGAAAATTTTCTTGTAAGTGAGCCCCCAGGATCCGGTTGACTTCAGGGGAAGGATAGGGGAACTGTTTATTAGGCCTGCGAGTATCCACTTTAAATTTGATTCCACCGGAAGTGCGCTTTTCAACAACTTTACAGGCAAGCTCTTTAATCTTTTCAAGTTCCGGATCGGTTTCTTCGACCGGGCTAAAAGAAACGATCCCAAAAATATTTTTCAGGCGATCGAGGATCATATGCCGGTTTTCTTCCGGCCCAATAACCATAAACCGGCCGTGCATTTTTTTTACCTCGCCATGGCAGTCTTTAACCGCTGCCTGTAAATTGCGCTGTAACTTTAGCTCAAATTGGTGGCGATTTTTTCCTTTTAAGGCTATTTCGCCGAAGCGAACCATTATTTTAACCGGCATAACTGCCCTCCGAAATTACTTTTAATGTTTTGTCTAAGGGGAAATTGCCTGTTTTAAAGTTTACCGGGTTTTACCAGTACCAGGCCACATTTCTGCTTTACAGGTTTTATTTCGGTAATTACTTTAAGATTGCATAAAGTTCCTTCACGGTTGCCGCGGTAATATCTGCCGCTGCTTCAGCTTCCCGTTCGTTATTATAACATGAAAAGCTGAACCTAAGAGCGCTGTTGAGAAGCTCTTCATTTAGGTCAAGAGCCTGCAGGATGTGGCTGGGCTCCGCTTTACGGGAATGGCAGGCAGAACCAGCGGAAACATAAACACCTTTTGCCTCTAAGGAATGAAGCAGCATTTCCGAGGGGACACCCGGAAAAGAGAGGTTTATAATATGGCAGGCGCTATCTTCCGGGTTAGGCCCGTTAACCAGGACTTCAATATCGCTGTCCAGTAGTTTTTCGAAAAAGCGCAGTTTTAGTTTTTGTAAGGTTTCCCTTTTTTGAGCCTGGTTTTCACCGGCCATCCGGGCGGCTAAACCAAACCCGGCAATAGCGGGAGTATTTTCAGTCCCGGGACGCAGTTCTTTCTCCTGGCCGCCCCCGTGTAAAATCGGTTGCAGCAAGGTTCCTTCTTTTACCCAGAGGCATCCCGCCCCCCGGGGGCCGTGCACCTTGTGGGCGCTGCAGCTGACCATATCTGCCATCCAGTCCCTGACATTTAAGGGGAGGCGGCCAAGTGACTGCACGGCATCAACGTGAAAAAGCAGCCCGGCCTTCTTTTTTTTGATTAACGGCCCTATCTCTTGCAGTGGCTGGATGGTCCCGACTTCATTATTAACATGCATGATGCTAACCAGGATGGTTTCATTGCTGATAGCTTCCGAGACATCATCAGGGTTCACCTGCCCCTGTTTGTTTACCGGCAGGTAAGTGACCTTGAATCCTTCCTCTTCCAGGAATCGGAAGCAGTTTAATACGGAAGGGTGTTCTACCCGGCTGGTTACCAGCTCCATTCCCCGCCTGCGATTGCGCAGGGCAGCACCTTTTATGGCCAGGTTGTTTGCTTCAGTGCCTCCGGAAGTGAAAAATATTTCAGTATCCCTGCCGCTAAAAAAGGGGGCAAGTTGCCGCCTGGCTTCTTCGATATATCTTTCTGAGGCCAGGCCTTTTTCGTGCATTGCGGAAGGGTTCCCGTAACACTCCCCGGCCACCTTACCCATTAGTTCTATGACTTCAGGATAAGGACGTGTGGTTGAACTGTTATCCAGGTAAATTTCAGGCAATTTTATCCCCCTAATTAAAAAACCCGGGTTGCCCCGGGTTTTTAGCAGGTTCAAGGCAACTTTTATACAGCGACGACTTCTTTAACTTCCTTAACTTCCTGCATCAAAACTTTTTCAATTCCCTGTTTCAGGGTTATTTCCGACATCGGGCATCCTCCGCAGGCGCCGGTAAGGCGGACTTTTACAATCCCGTCGTCGCCTACTTCAACCAGCTCAACGTCGCCTCCGTCCCGCTGTAAAGCCGGCCGGATTTTATCAAGTGCTTTTTCTACCTGTTCCTTCATTTCTTCTATATGCCTCCTTATTTTCTTCAGCATCAATATATTAGCAAACCGGAATGTTATAAACACGTTAACGGTATTGCCGTAACCATAGTATAACATATTTTTTCTTCGCTGGTTAAACCGGTTTTACTCCTTTCATCGATTTATCGATAAATTGACAGTGTAACCTAAATCACTCATAATATTTACACAGTGCAAGGAAGCAAACAATGGCTATTAATTAACCAGGGGAGGAATCAACAATGACGACGAATGAAAAGGCAACGAATGAAAAAATATATGACATGGTTATTTTAGGCGGTGGGCCGGCCGGCGCTACTGCTGCCCTTTACGGGGTGAGGGCCGGTTTATCGGTGGTCATCCTTGAAAAAATGAGCCTGGGCGGTGAAATTATTACCACCGATCGCCTTGACAACTTTCCTGCCTTTCCGGAAGGCATTTCCGGGGCCGAATTTGGGATGCTTCTTGAACAGCAGTTAAATAATCTTGCAGTCCCGGTGTTTACTGCTGATATAGAAAAAGTGGAGCTGGAAGGCGAAGTAAAATATGTTGCTACAACAGCAGGTAATTTTAGCGGCAAAACTGTGCTGATTGCCACAGGTACCGAACCAAACCTGCTTGGAGTGGAAGGAGAGCAAGAACTGCTCGGGCGCGGAGTTTCCTACTGCGCCACCTGCGATGCCGCCTTTTTTAGAGATAAAGAGGTAGCAGTGGTGGGTGGTGGCAACGCGGCCCTGGAAGAAACTATTTTTTTGAGCCGGTTAGTCTCTAAAATTTACCTGATACATCGCCGCGATCAGTTTCGGGGGGTAAAAGGCTTGCAGGACAAGGTCTTAGAGCTGCCCGGAGTGGAAGTCCTCTGGAATACCACGGTCAGCAAAATTGAAGGGGAAGGTAAGGTTAGCGGTCTGAAGGTGAACCAGGAAGGCGAAGAACGCTTTTTGGAGGTAAGCGGCGTATTTATTTATGCCGGCAGGAGGGCAAATGCTCCCTACCTGGAAGGGGCAGCCCTTGAAACAACTAAAAACGGTTATTTAGAAACCAATGAAAAGATGGAGACTTCCCTGCCCGGGGTTTATGCGGCAGGAGACATCCGCAAAAAATACCTGCGGCAGGTGGTTACCGCAGCTTCAGACGGCGCCGTTGCCGCCAGTGCCGCCGCCCAGTTTATATTTTCCTGAGGGGGTTTTTAACCGGTGATCGATTATTTGGAAATCATAATCAGGCTGTTTTTGGCCATAGTCCTCGGGGGCCTGATAGGCTTCGAACGTGAAAGTCACAACAGGCCGGCCGGTTTTAGGACGCATATCCTGGTTTGCGCCGGTTCTGCATTAATCATGCTGATCTCTGCTTACGGGTTTACAGATGTGGTCGGTGAAGGACTGATAGCAGATCCAGGCAGGATTGCCGCCGGGGTGGTAACCGGGATCGGTTTTATCGGGGCCGGTACCATCCTGCAGCAGCGGGGCAGTATCAGGGGCCTTACTACAGCCGCTACAATTTGGGTGGTTTCAGGAGTGGGCCTCGCGGTAGGTATAGGCTTTTACACAGGAGCCATAGCAACCACCTTATTCGTGCTGGGCAGTTTACTCACCCTGAGGCGGTTTGAACGAAAATATTTTTCAAAGCGCCGCCTGAAAAGCTTGATGGTAAAAGCGGTAGACCGGCCCGGTTTGCTCGGCCGGATAGCTGCTACATTAGGGGAAATGAGTATCAATATTCGTAAAAGCAACCTGGGGGATCCCGAAGAGGAGGCCAATACCGGGAATGAATTGATCGACGTTGAATTCCTGGTTGAAACCCCCGTGGAATTGAATTTAAAAAGCCTATTCAACCGGCTTTACTGTCTTGACGGTGTAATCGAGGTGCAGTGGCAGGGAGAATCAATAAATCGCAAGGATTGCATGCCCGACTATGAACTGGACGTTTAGATCAGATGGATTCGAATAACAAAGTAAATAACAGCAATAACTAGCTAATGTCTCAATATACTCCCTCAAAAGGCTGTGAGGTTGCTGCAGGACTTCTGCCGGATTTGCCCTTATTCCTTAAACAAGATACGATATAGCCAAGGTCAGAGAAGGTCAGATAATTTTCTCTGGGAAAGGGCAACGTAAGATGGCAAACTTGACCGATTGCATAGAAGAATATCTGAAAAAATTGTTGGCTTTGAGTTCAGAACAATATATCGAAGTGCAGCGCCGCGAACTGGCCGGTAAATTTAAGTGTGTCCCTTCCCAGATAAATTATGTCTTAGAGCGGCGCTTTACAATGGAAAGAGGTTTTTTAGTTGAAAGCAGGCGCGGCGGGGGAGGATGTATCCGGATTTACCGGATCAGACCCGACCATGCCAGGCCCTGGCGTGAAGTAATTGAGGATCTATACCAGGAAGAATTTGATCCGGGCAAGGCCAGGGAAACGTTGAAAAGAATGTGTGATGAAAAGGTAATTTCAATGCGTGAAGCACGCCTGCTTGAAGCGATAATCCGGGACCGGGCTTATGAGCAAAGCGAAATTGAACTGGAAAAAACCAGGAAATTGCAAAGATCACTGCTCGGTGCGGCCCTGGAAGAGCTTTTAAAAGTAGGTTATTAATTACTTACCAGTTAGGAGTGCCAGGAATGCTTTGCCAGCAATGCCGGAGCAATGAAGCAAATATCCAGATTATTAAGAGCGTAGACGGGAAACAAACCGAAGAGTTCTTGTGCGAGGAATGCGCCCAGGAAAGGGAAGAGCTTGACTTTTCCTTTGAGCCGCAGTTTTCGTTGCACAAACTTTTTTCCAGCATGCTCAACCAGGGCCTGCTGGATGACCGTGAGTCAATGCTTGCCTCGAAAACCCAGTGCTCGGAATGCGGCCTTTCTTTTGCCCAGTTTAGCCAGGTGGGACGACTCGGATGCAAAGAGTGTTTTAACGTCTTTAACGAAAACCTGAAACCACTTTTAAGGCGCATCCATGCCAGTTCCACCCATAACGGCAAAATTCCTGTCCGGGCGCAGCGCAGGGTAAAATACATGCGGGAAATTGATCAATTAAAAGATGCCCTGCACTTAAAGGTGCAAAATGAAGAATTTGAGGAGGCTGCAGTTATAAGGGATAAAATTAGGGCGATGGAAAAAGATCTCACCACCGGGCTGCAGCAAGAAGAAAACGTCGAGCCAGGTGAAGCAAACGATAGTGAAATAATCGGAAAAAACGGCAGCAACGAAGAAAGCAACGATCAAACAAACGACTTTGACAATAATCGGCATGGAGAAGATAATAGTTAAAGAGGAGAATGACATTGAGTCAGGTAGAGTATAATATGAGCAGGTGGATGGAAGGTGGCGGTCCGGATTCAGACGTAGTAGTTAGTTCAAGGGTCCGGGCAGCAAGAAATATCGAAGGCCACCCATTTTCGTGCCTGGCTTCAGAGCAGGAAAACTCTGAAGCCCTGGAAAAAATCAGGGCAGGTACAATTAAAAAAGAAGAATTTAACGGTTTCAAGTACCTTCCTATGCAGGAAATGTCGGGCTTTGAAAAACAGGCCCTGGTTGAAAAGCACCTGATCAGTCCCTTTCTGGCCTATGAGTCAAATTACGGTGCTTTAATGATGGGTCGGGATGAAGCAATTAGCATCATGATCAATGAAGAAGATCACCTGCGTATCCAAACGATTTTACCGGGGTTGCGCCTTGAGGATGCCTGGAGAGAAACCGGGCGCTATGATGATGTCCTGGAAAGCGAGCTAGACTACGTATTTGATGAAAATTACGGTTATCTTACAGCCTGCCCGACAAATGTCGGCACCGGTCTCAGGGCATCGGTAATGCTTCACCTGCCGGCTTTAATTATGACCAGGCAGATTAACCGCATTTTAGGGGCCCTGTCGCAGGTGGGGCTTACAGTGCGCGGTCTATACGGGGAAGGCACTGAAATTATCGGCAACCTGGTCCAGGTTTCCAACCAGGTGACCCTGGGTCAGAGTGAGGAAGAAATTATCGGCAACCTGGACAGTGTGGTCGACCAGGTTATCGAACAGGAGCAAAATGCCAGGCAGGTTTTACTGGACAAGAAAAGAGCAGACCTGTCTGATAAAGCCTGGCGGGCCCTGGGAACGCTTGAATATGCTCAGGTAATCAGTTCGCAGGAAGCTATCCAGTTAATATCGGACCTGCGCCTTGGTTATGACCTTGGCCTGATCAACGGAGTTAACCATAAGCTTCTCAATGAACTGTTAGTCCTGATCCGCCCGGGCTGCCTTCAGCTGCTGGCGGGAAGGGAACTGGAGCACAATGAAAGAAATCTTGAACGCCCGGTTTACATTAAAAAAACTCTTAAGCGCAGCCGGGAGCAAAATAATTAAGCTAAACTCGGAAACGGTGGAACGGTCAATTTCTAAATCGGACATGAGTTACGGGGTTTCTTTAGGAGTTGAACTTTATCCGCTATCCCGGTTGACGGTTGCACCGTTTCCGGGTTAATTGGAAACTTAAAGGTAAGTAAATGATAAAAGGATAGGAAACTAGTAAAAAAAGAGGTGAACAACATGTTCATGTTTGGAAGATTTACAGAGAGAGCGCAGCAGGTTTTGGTTTTGGCCCAGGAAGAGGCCAAGCGTTTGAATCACAATTTCATCGGAACCGAGCACCTGCTTTTGGGCCTGGTTCGCGAAGGTTCGGGCATTGCCGCCCGGGCCCTGCAAAATATGACTGTTGATTTAAACAGTGTTCGCCAGGAAGTGGAAAGAATTACCCCTAAAGGCGAAAAAATAGTCCAACAGGGGATCAGCTATACTCCGCGGGCCAAGCGGGTCGTGGAACTTGCGATTGAGGAAAGCCAGAATCTGGGTCACAATTATGTTGGAACCGAGCACTTAATGCTCGGCCTGGTAAGAGAAGGTGAAGGTATCGCCGCCCAGGTTCTTTCCAACATGGGGATCGACTTAAAGCGGGCCCGCAAGGAAGTAATTCAGCAGCTCGGCGGCGAAGGAGCCAGCGAGAAAATGGCTGAAGGAGAAAAAACTTCGGGCAGCGGGCCACAGACTCCTACCGTTGATACTTTTGGCCGGGACTTGACCAGGCTGGCCAGGGACGGAAAGCTTGACCCGGTCGTCGGCCGGGAAAAAGAAATTGAACGGGTGGTCCAGATATTGAGTCGTCGTACCAAAAACAACCCCTGCTTGATTGGTGAACCCGGAGTTGGCAAAACCGCTATCGCCGAGGGGCTGGCCTACCATATCATCGAGAACAAGGTGCCGGAAATCCTCAGCGAAAAAAGGGTCGTTACTTTAGAGCTGGCAGCGGTTGTTGCCGGTACCAAGTACCGCGGGGAATTTGAAGAACGCCTGCGCAAGTTGATGAACGAACTGCGCCAGGCCGGAAATGTCCTGGTTTTCATCGACGAACTGCACACCCTGATTGGAGCCGGAGCGGCAGAGGGAGCGATCGATGCTTCCAATATTTTAAAACCGGCACTGGCCCGGGGCGAGCTGCAGTGCATCGGTGCGACAACCATGGACGAGTACCGCAAGCATATTGAAAAGGACCCGGCCCTGGAAAGAAGGTTCCAGCCGATTATTGTGGGTGAACCGTCCCGTGAAGAAAGTGTTGAAATATTAAAAGGACTGCGGGATCGCTACGAGGCTCACCACAAGGTAAAAATTACTGACGAAGCGGTAGAGGCGGCGGTGCGGCTTGGCGATCGCTACATATCCGACCGGTACCTGCCGGATAAGGCGATTGATTTAATAGACGAGGCTGCCTCCAGGGTGCGTATCCGCAACTATACGGCACCGTCTGACATAAAAGAAGTTCAGGATAAACTAAACAACCTGCGCACGGAAAAAGAAGCTTCGGTGCGCAACCAGGAGTTCGAAAAAGCGGCCAAACTTCGCGATGATGAGCATAAGCTCAAAGAAGAACTTGACGAGCAGAAAAAAGAGTGGGAAAAACAGGTTGGAACCTCAGATATGTCGCTGGTCAACGAAGAAGATGTGGCCTACATTGTGTCGAGCTGGACCGGAGTTCCGGTTAAGCGCCTGGCTGAAGAAGAATCAGCCCGCCTGATGAAACTGGAAGAGACCCTTCACAAGCGGGTAGTCGGCCAGGATGAAGCCGTCCGCTCGGTAGCCCGTGCTGTTCGCCGGGGGCGGGCCGGATTGAAAGATCCCAAGCGGCCGATCGGTTCGTTCATTTTCCTCGGGCCGACCGGCGTAGGCAAAACCGAGCTGGCCCGGGCCCTGGCAGAGGCCTTGTTCGGAGATGAGAATGCGATCATCCGCCTCGACATGTCAGAATACATGGAAAAACATACTACAGCCCGCTTGATCGGGGCGCCGCCGGGATATATCGGTTACGAAGAAGGCGGCCAGTTAACTGAAAAGGTCCGCCGCAACCCGTACTCCGTGATCCTGCTTGACGAGATTGAAAAAGCCCACCCGGACGTATTTAACATCCTCCTGCAGATTTTAGAAGACGGGAGGCTGACCGACGGCAAAGGGCGCACCATTGATTTTCGCAACACCGTGATTATAATGACCTCGAACGTCGGGGCAACATTTATGAAGAAAACTGCGGTCGGGTTCGGCGCTGCCAGTGAAGAGGACGACCATGAGCAGATGAAAGAGCGGATTATGGAAGAGCTGAAGAAAACCTTCCGGCCCGAGTTCCTGAACAGGGTTGATGACCAGATCGTCTTCCATTCCCTTAACCGGGAACATATCCGCCAAATTGTCGACCTGATGCTGGACGAACTAAACCGCAGGATCCAGGAATATAGCCTGCAGGTGGAAGTATCTGACGACGTTAAAGGAATGCTCCTAAAAGAGGGCTACGATCCTTCCTTCGGAGCGCGGCCGCTCAGGCGGGTAATTCAACGCCGCCTGGAAGACGGAATCTCCGAAGAACTACTGCAGGGCAAGATCGCGCCGGGAGATACGGTTGAAGTTGTGGTTGACGATGAAGAAAGCTTGAGCTTTCAAAAAAAATAGGTTAATAGAGGGGGCTTAAAAGTAAAGCCCCCTCTTTTTGTGTTAATATTATGAATGTACCAACTTTGACTTGAATAAAGGAATTTTTTCCGGTTTTGTCGAATGATTATATGTAAATTACTGACGGGTATATTTTTTTGCCCTGATAAGGGGTGTCAAATTTGAAAATAGCTGTATCCGGCAAGGGCGGGTCCGGAAAATCAACGGTAGCCGCCCAGTTAGTACGCTGTTTTACCCTTCACCAGAAGCCGGTATTTGCAGTTGATGCCGATCCGGATGCCAACCTGGGGCTTGTATTGGGTCTCGACCCGGAAGAACTTGATAAGTTAAGCCCCCTGGTTGAACTGCAGGATGTAATTGAAGCCAAAAACTATGGCGGGGGAGCGCTGGTTGACCTTAACCCGAATGTCAACGATGTTCTCGAAAACTACACCCTTCAGGAAGAGTGCCTGCGCTTTCTGAAAATGGGCGCAATCAAACAGGGCGGCTCTGCATGTTACTGCAAGGAAAATTCATTTTTAAATTCTGTCCTGACCACCATGCTGCTTGATCGGGAAGAAGCAGTCGTGATGGATATGAGCGCCGGGATCGAGCATCTCACCCGCGGGACTTCCCGGGGGATTAAAATGATGCTTGTTGTGGTGGAACCCACCCGGGCCGGTTTGAACACGGCCCTGGCTGTCGACCGCCTGGCCGGCGATCTTGAGATAGACCAGGTTTTGTTTGTCGGCAATAAAATTCGCACAGAAGCTGACCGGGAGTACCTTGAATCTTCGCTGCCTCCCGACCGCTTTGCCGGCATGGTTGCCTTTTCAGAACAGGTTCTGGAAAGAGCCCGCCGCGGCGAACCCCTGGTTTCTACAGAAGGGGATCTTTTGCCCGGCTTAGAAAAAATTTATAAACAAGTTTGTGGGAGGTGATTAAACACGTTAAAGCTTTCTGCTTTTCCAAATGCTATTTAATGTGAAATAGAATTGGATTATCAAGGGGACAGGTAAGTTTTGTAAAAACGAAACAATCTTATCACAGAAACCTACAAGGAGGTTAGACCAGATAATGTCCGAAGGAAAGAAAAAAGTTGACAACAGAAGGACGATCGATCCGGCAGCGCTTAGCGTTATCGATAAAAATACCGCTAACGGCCAGGTGGAAACTGCCTACGAACGTTACGTAAACATGCAGCCCCAGTGTAACTTCGGGCGAACCGGTGTATGCTGCCGGATTTGCCTGCAGGGGCCCTGCCGGATAACCAAGAAGTCGTCCAAAGGTGTTTGCGGAGCTCATGGTTATACCATTGTGGCCCGCAACCTGATCAGGGCAATTGCCGGTGGTTGTGGCGCTCATGCCGACCACAGCCGGCACATGATTTACACCATTCATGAATTGCTCGAAGACAAAGCGCCGGATTACTCGATTGAGGATGCAGACAAACTGCACCGGGTAGCCGAGAGGCTTGGCCTCAGCGCTGATGGAAAAGATGACCGGGAACTTTTAAAAGAAGTTCTCGCGCATGCCGAATCCGACTTTACCAAGCTCAGCGATGAACCCTGCAAGTGGCTGGAAACCACGGTAGTTCCCGAGCGAATGGAAGTATTTAATAAGTGCAATATCCAGCCGCGTAGTGTGCATACCTCGATTTCTGAGATCATGGGATCCACCCATATGGGTGTTGACCACGATCCTGTAAACCTTATCTTCCAGGGATTGAAAACAGCCCTGGCCGATTACATCGGAATGCACATTGCTACCGACCTTTCCGATATTTTATTCGGCACTCCCAAACCGGTAACCACGGAAGCAAACATGGGGGTAATTGATCCGGAAATGGTCAATATTGCCGTGCACGGTCACAACCCGCTGCTCAGCGAAATGATTGTCCGCCAGGCCCGGGAAATGGAAGCGGAAGCTAAAGAAGCCGGCGCCAAGGGAGTTAAGTGCATGGGGATTTGCTGTACCGGTAATGAAGTCTTGATGCGCCAGGGAGTTCCAGTGCTCACCAACTTCCTCTCCCAGGAATTGCCGATAATGACCGGTGCTCTTGACTTGATGGTTGTTGATGTCCAGTGCATCATGCCCGGTGTAAAAGCCGTAGCTGATTGCTTTGACACCCGGATTGTTACCACCATGTCTCACTCCAAGATTCCCGGTTCCTACCATGTAGAATTTACAGAAGACCGGGCTGTGGAGAGAGCACAGGAAGTGGTAAGGCTAGCTATAGATTCCTTTAAAGAGCGCAAGGACAAAGAAGTGGATATTCCCGATGTCAAGCATAAGCTGACTGCCGGTTTTAGCATGGAATCGATGGAGGAAGTGCTCGGCGCGGTGAACCCCGATGAACCGATAAAGGTGATTACCGATGCCGTTGATTCCGGCCAGTTACGCGGGGTAGTCCTTTTTGCCGGTTGCAATAACCTGCGCGTACCGCATGACAAGAGCGGCGATTACTTGATCAAGGAACTGGCTAAAAATGATGTTTTGATCGTAGCCACCGGCTGTGCTGCCGGCACTGCCGCTAAAATGGGCTTGATGAACGCCGACGCAGTTGAAAAGTATGCCGGTGAGGGCCTTAAGGCTTTCTACAAGACCCTCAACGAAGCCAACAAGGATAAACTAAACGAAGAACTGCCGCTGGTGTTCCACATGGGTTCCTGTGTGGACAACTCCCGCGCTTATGATTTGACTACCGCGCTGGCCCGCCAGTGGGGCGTTGACGTTCCGAAGGTGCCCTTTGTGGCTTCCGCTCCTGAAGCAATGAGCGAAAAAGCTGTCTCTATCGGCAGCTGGTGTGTAACCTTAGGAGTTCCCACCCATGTCGGGGTTGTACCCGAAGTTACAGGCAGTGCCCTGGTTGACGGTATTGCCCTGCAGATTGCCGAAGATGTTTACGGCGGTTACTTCATTTGGGAAGAAGATCCGGAAAAAGCTGCGGACAAAATCCTGGCCGCTTTGGATGAACGTACCTGGAAGCTGAAAGTGCATAAACAAACCGCCGAGAAATACGAAACTGANCTATCCACCGGATGGTAATGATACTGCTAAAAAGGAGGCAAGNATAATGAGTGAAGGTGTTATTTCCCANGAATGGGAAAATTCATTTGAGGAAATATTTGACGGTGCAGTAGACGAATCAAACCCACCGGTTAAATTGTTCGAAAAAGCATATGACGGGGCGGTTATCGCTACCAGCTATGCAGAGATANTNTTAAACCAGGCCATTAAGCGCCATGGTCCCGATAAGCCTGTCGGCTATCCCGACACCGGCTATTACCTGCCCGTAATCAGGGCTTTAAGCGGTGAAGCGGTTGAAAAACTGGGTGATTTGCCCCCGATCTTAAACCGCATGCGCAACCAGATCCACGAAGACTTGAACTTCNACAATGCCCGNCTTTGCGGNGAAGCAGCCGCTTACTCGGCTGAAATAATTGAAGCCCTGCGCTACCTTGACGGTGCACGNCCTCACGTGGACCCCTGGACCGGTTTCCTGGGCGACCCGATAGTCCGCCGTTACGGAATTTTACTGGTTGACTGGACTATCCCGGGCCAGGCCGTGATTATGGGTAAGGGCAAGTCTTCGGAAGAAGTGGGTAAACTGGTAATGGACCTGCAGAGTAAAGGGTTTATGATTTTCCTCTGCAACCAGGTTGTCGAGCAGGCGATCGAAGCCGGGTGTAAGCTCGGGGTTGACTTTATCGCCTTCCCGATTGGTAACTTTACCCAGGTTATCCATGCGGTTAACTACGCCCTCCGGGCCGGTATCGCCTTTGGTGGTATCCCACCCGGAGAAAGGGAAAATACCCGCGATTACCAGCGCCGGAGAGTACGGGCTTTTGTCCTGCAGCTGGGCGAGATTGACGAAGTCCAGGTTGCCGCACACTTTGCCGCAATCTTCCTCGGCTTCCCGGTGATCACTGACCAGGAACTGCCTGAAGACGAACAAATTCCCAACTGGTATGTATCGCACACCAATTACGAGGATCTCCTCCAGGTGGCGATGGAAATCCGCGGCATTAAGCTGAAGATTGTCGATATCCCGATCCCGATTACGGTCGGCCCCGCTTTTGAAGGCGAGGTTATCCGTAAAGGAGATATGCGTGTTGAGTTCGGAGGAAGTAAAACCACTGCCTTCGAGCTGGTGGAGTCGGTCAATGAAGATGAAATCGAAGACGGCAGGATTGATGTAATTGGCCCTGAAATTGACGATACCGAGGAAGGCAGCGCATTGCCGTTCGGTATAGTGGTCAAGATCTTCGGCCGCAAGATGCAGGAAGACTTCGAAAGTGTGCTCGAGCGACGGATTCACTACTTGATTAACTACGGTGAAGGCCTCTGGCACATGGCCCAGCGCGATACGATCTGGATGCGGATCAGTAAAGACGCTGCAGAGAAAGGCTTCAAGATCAGGGACTTTGGCGAACTGCTTATTGCCAAGTTCAAGGATGAATTCCCTTCCATCGTTGACCGGGTTCAGGTAACCCTGATTACCGAACAGGACAAGGTGGAAGAAGAGCTCGAGAGAGCCAGGAAATTCTATGAAGCCCGCGACGAACGCCTGCGCGGCCTGACTGATGAGTCTGTAGAAGAATTCTATTCCTGCATACTCTGCCAGTCTTTTGCCCCCAACCACTGCTGCGTGGTTACCCCCGAGCGNCTCGGGCTTTGCGGCGCGGTAAGCTGGCTGGACGGCAAGGCGGCGNACGAAATCGATCCCACCGGGCCCAACCGCCCGATTAAAAAAGAAGGCCTCGTTGACGAGGAAAAGGGGATCTGGGAATCGGTTAACGAGTACGTATACTTAAATACCAACCGGTCCATCGAAGAGTGTTCGATGTACAGCTTCATGGACCGTCCGATGACTTCCTGCGGCTGTTTTGAGTGCATTATGGCCATCGTTCCCGAAGCGAACGGGGTAATGATCACCACCCGGGAATACGGCGGGGACACTCCCGTGGGGATGACCTTCTCCACCCTGGCCGGCTCAGTCGGCGGCGGGGTGCAGACTCCCGGATTTATGGGGCACGGACGCGCTTATGTCCTTAGCCGCAAGTTTATCAGCGCAGACGGCGGGCTGGCCCGTGTAGTCTGGATGCCGAAAGAGCTGAAGGAATCGCTTGGCGATGAGCTGCGCCAGCGCGCTGAAGAAGATGGGCTGGGAGCAGATTTCGTGGACAAGGTCGCCGACGAAAGTGTCGGCACCTCGGCGGACGAGATCCTGCCTTTCCTTGAAGAAAAAGGGCATCCGGCCCTTACCCTGGATCCGCTGATGTAAACTGATCAGACAAAAAGAGCTTCGGTGGAGGCGACGATGAAACCGGAGCTCTTCCTGTTTAACCTTACAAAGAAAAGAAAGGAGTAGAGAATTAATGGGTTTAACCGGATTAGAAATTTATAAACACTTACCGAAAACAAACTGTAAAGACTGCGGTTCACCGACCTGCCTGGCTTTTGCCATGGCCCTGGCCGGCGGGAAAGCGTCGCTCGAAGATTGCCCGCATGTAACCGAGGAGGCCAAGGAAGCCCTTGATTCAGCGGCAGCACCCCCGATCAAGCTGGTCACCGTCGGTGTTGGCGACAATGCTGTAAAGCTTGGTGAAGAAACAGAAATATTCCGTCACGACAAGCGCTTTTTCAACCCTACCGGCATTGCTGTTTTAATAAGCGATACCGAGGATGCGGCAGCGAAGGCGGAAGCTTTTGACGACCTTGAGTTTGAGCGGGTCGGCATGCATTACGTAACCGATATGGTCGCTGTGAAATGCGATTCCGGTGATGCAGGGAAATTTAAAGAAGCAGTTGAAGCTGTGGCCGGGAAAACCGAAAAAGCAATGGTTTTAATGGCCGAAGATCCGGAAGTTATGGAAGCGGCTTTAGAGGTAGTCGGCGATAAAAAGCCGCTGGTTTGTGCTGCTACTGAAGAAAACCACGAAAAAATGACCGAACTGGCCAAGGGGAAAGAGTGCCCGCTGGTGGTTAAAGGCAACGATATTAACCATTTAGCCGAGCTGGTCGAAAAGGTAACCGCTCTGGGGCACAAAGACCTGGTTATAGACAGCGGGGCACGGGAAACCAGCCAGGTATTGGCTGATATGACCCAGTTCCGCCGCCTGGCAGTGCGCAAGAAATTCCGTGCCTTCGGTTACCCGGCAATTGCTTTGACCTCCAAGGAAGATCCCAAAGAGGAAATTGTCCAGGCAGGCGTATACGTGAGCAAGTATGCCGATGTGGTCGTGCTCAAGGCTTGCGAAAAACAGCAGTTGTTGCCGCTATTAAGCTGGAGGCAGAACCTTTACACCGACCCGCAGAAACCGATTGCGGTTGAAGCAGGGCTGTACGAGGTTGGCGATGCAAACGAGAATGCCCCGGTTTACGTGACCACCAACTTCTCCCTTACTTACTTCATCGTAGAAGGGGAAGTGGAAAGTTCCAGGATCCCCAGCCGGATCCTGTCGGTTGATACCGGTGGTGTTTCCGTGCTGACTGCTTATGCGGACAACAAGTTTGATGCTGAAACCATTACTGAAGCGATCAAGAAATGCGGCCTTGAAGATAAATGCAAGCACCGCAAACTGGTGATTCCCGGCCATGTAGCCGTGCTGAAAGGCACCCTTGAAGAAGAATCGGGCTGGGAAGTCGTAGTCGGTCCGCGTGAAGCGTCAGGTATTACCAAGTTTGCCAAGGAAAACTTTGGCTAAGCCGTAAAATTAACCAACAAAATAAACAGACGAAGAAATATCGAGTTTAAAGATAGCCGGCAAACCAGATCCGGTTAACCATTTAATGAAAGGAGTATTTAAATGGCTGTAGAAATTCTTAAAGAAAAATATAGAAGTAAAGTGGGCGAGGTAGTTCTCGGCGCCACCAAGGACGAGGGCGGTACTCGCAGTCATACAATCACTATCGGCGGGGAATCGGCTCTGCCCTTCCTGCATTTCGAGGGGGAAATCCCCAACCGCCCGGTAGTGGCCATGGAAATCTGGGACATAACCCCGGAATGGAACCCCTGCTTCGAGCAATATTTTGGCGACGTATACAATGACCCGGCAGCCTGGGCTAAAAAGTGCGTCGACGAGTACGGGGCTGAATTGATTCAGATTCGCTTAAAAGGTGCAGATCCCGACCTGGGGGATGCTTCTCCCGAAGACTGCGCGGCTACCGTGAAGAAAGTCCTTGAAGCGGTGGAAGTTCCCCTGATCGTTATCGGATGCGGCAAATCTGAAAAAGATGCCAAGATTTATGCCCCGATTGCCGAAGCCGCAGCCGGTGAAAACTTGCTGATGGGCGTAGCCGAGCTTGAAGACTACAAGCCGGTAACCAGCGCATGCATGGCCAATAACCACAACGTTATTGCCCAGTCGCCGATTGATATTAATATCTGTAAACAGCTGAATATCTTAATTTCTGAAATGAGCCCGGCCATGACCAAACGGATCGTGATCGACCCGACCGTGGCCGCACTCGGTTACGGGATTGAGTATTCCTATTCAATTATGGAACGGGCCCGCAATGGCGCCCTGCAGGGCGATAAGATGCTTGCTATGCCGATGATCGGCAACGCCGGTTTTGAAGCCTGGCGTGTGAAGGAATCGAACATTTCAGAAGAAGAACAGCCCGGTTGGGGCGAGCAGGAAGAAAGGGGTATTCTTTGGGAGGCGACAACCGCCATGGCTTACCTGCAGTCGGGGATCGA
>SL_5KL_010_SEDDRAFT_10000902_pt1 | contig 18675 bp, 15 predicted proteins | sample SodLakKL_010_SED_FD_9118 | JGI IMG/M metagenome (IMG submission 9118)
GAAGGAGCCCGGGGTGCAGGCCATGCCTGGGGGGCCCAGATGTACTCCCAGTACTCACACCTTCGCACGCGCATCGGCGAAGACGGCATGAACTACAACGGATTCAACGTAGCAGCCCATGAACTGGGGCACAATGTGGAGCAGACCATCAGCCTCCACGATGTCGATTACTATTTGCTCAACGGCGTTCCGAATACAGCGTTTACCGAGGCGCTGGCTTTCATATTCCAGGTGCGAGACCTTACCATGCTGAGTATCGACCAGGACGACCCCCTGCGCGAACACCTCAAGACCCTCGACATTCTATGGGGGACCTACGAGATCATGGGCGTTTCACTTGTTGACATGGCCGTGTGGCGCTGGTTGTATGACCATCCGGATGCCACGGCCAAGGAGTTGAAGACGGCAACCATCCGGATCGCCAAAGACATCTGGAACATGTACTATGCACCCGTGCTTGGGGTGAAAGACTCCCCGGTGCCGGCCATCTACTCTCATATGATCAGCTACCCGCTCTACCTCAGTGCCTATCCCCTCGGGCACCTCATCGAGTTTCAGCTTGAACAGCAGATGCGCGGCAAAAACCTGGCCGGCGAGATCGACCGCATCTTTGCCATCGGCAACCTTACACCCGGGCAATGGATGCAGGAAGCCACCGGCGGACCACTGAGTAACGAGCCCCTGCTGGAAGCCGGAGCAGCGGCAGTGAGTGTGCTACGAAAGATGTAATTTGGAAAAAGATTAAAGGGTTGCCGGGTTATGGGGTTAAACGGATTTGAAGTTTGAGGTTTGAAGTTTGAGAATCGTCTCTCGAACCAAGGGAGAGATCTCGAATGTGAGCAATCTGTTTTCTTACCAGGATGCAAATGTGACAACGTTATGGTGCTATGGGGTTTCAGGTTTTGTGACCCGCCTTTCCTCTTGACCCATCCTGATCTTTGTTTACAAAAAGTGTAATCCTATTTCAGGACGAGACATTCATTCTTCATTTTTCATTCTTCATTTTTACTTCCTCTCTCCCCCAACAGCTGCTCCTCCACAACCCGTGGATAGTACAAGTGCTCAAGCCGTTGCACCCGCACCGCCAGGCTCTCCGGGGTGTCTTCCGGGTAAACAGGTATGCTCTCCTGGAAAAGAACGGGCCCTTCGTCGTATCGCTCATTGACAAGGTGAATGGTAATGCCGGTTCGCTTAACACCAGATTGGATCACCGCACGGTGCACATGGATGCCGTACATCCCCTTTCCTCCAAAATCCGGGAGCAGGGCCGGATGGATGTTAAAAATGCGGTTGGGGAACTTTTTGATGAGCCATTCGGGGATGAGCCGCATATAACCGGCCAGAACGATTGCATCAACAGCATAATCAGCAAAGAATGCCAGCACTTCTGTTTTTCTGCCCCAATCGCCCGCTGTGAGCACACGACTGCCGACACCATGTTCAGCAGCCCTGTCAAGCACCCCTGCTGCGGGATTGTTGCTTACCACCAGTGCCACTTCTATACGCTGATGAGAACCAAAATATTCCATGAAGTTTACGGCGTTGCTCCCTCTTCCGGAGGCCATTATTGCTAAACGCATCTTATTAACAGGATTTTTCATTATATTTGTTTGGCGTTATGCACATGAATTGCGGTTAAAAGTAAGGAAAAGAAGGGTGCATCCTGTTTCTTTTACCGGACATCTTATTGCAACTATGTTTTTAGTTTGACCTATATTGCTAATAAACAAAGCGTTGCAATGTTTAAAACAAAAATCAAAGCAAAAAAGTTGGTTATAACGAATTTAATATTTTTCTTTGCAGCCTGTTTAACAAAAAAAGGAGAAACCATGTCTGACATTGCAACAAGAGTAAAAGCTATCATCGTAGATAAGCTTGGTGTAGATGAAAAGGAAGTAACGCCCGAGGCAAGTTTTACCAACGACCTTGGTGCAGACTCTCTGGACACTGTTGAGCTCATAATGGAGTTTGAAAAGGAGTTCAACCTAGCTATTCCAGACGACCAGGCTGAGAAAATCAGCACGGTAGGAGAAGCAATTGCTTATATTGAAAAGGAAGGCAAGTAAGCTTAAGTTGATTTAAAAGGTGGAGCCCACATGCCCGGTGTAATCCTCTTCGCGTGAGAAGGAAAGTACCCATGTGGGCTCCATTTAGGAAGTTAAACAAAACCTTACGGAATGGAACTAAAAAGAGTAGTCGTCACAGGATTAGGCGCTCTTACCCCCATAGGCAGCAACACCACCGACTATTGGGACGCATTACTGAAGGGTGTTAGCGGTGCCGCCCCAATTACAAAATTTGATGCCTCTGAGTTTAAGACCCGTTTCGCTTGTGAGTTAAAGGGTTTTAATCCCTCTGATCATTTTGATCGCAAGGAGGCGCGTAAATACGATCCTTTTACGCAATATGCAATGGTATCCACAGAGGAAGCCCTGAAAGATGCCGGTATTGATATCGAAAAGATTGACAAGGACCGCGTGGGCGTCATCTGGGGAAGTGGTATCGGCGGGTTGGAAACCTTTCTCAGGGAGGTGACTGGTTACGCAAAAACCGATGGGCCTCCGCGTTTCAGCCCATTCTTTATTCCCAAGATGATCGCCGACATTGCCGCAGGGCATATTTCCATCAAATATGGTTTCCGCGGCCCAAACTACACGACCACATCCGCATGTGCTTCTTCTGCCAACGCGTTGATCGACAGCTTTAACCTTATTCGTTTGGGCAAAGCCGACATGTTCATCAGCGGCGGTTCGGAGGCAGCCGTCAACGAAGCCGGCGTAGGCGGATTCAGTGCCATGCATGCCATCTCGGTACGCAACGACGACCCGGAAACGGCTTCAAGGCCTTTTGATAAGGACCGCGACGGCTTTGTGCTGGGCGAAGGCAGTGGCACCATTATTTTTGAGGAGATGGAACACGCCCTGAAACGCGGCGCCAAAATCTATGCGGAGGTCGTTGGCGGAGGCATGTCGGCCGACGCACACCACATGACAAGTCCGCACCCCGAAGGGCTGGGTGCCGTAAAAGTGATGCAAAACGCACTGGAAGACGCCGGGCTGAGCATTACCGACGTGGATCACATCAACACACATGGTACTTCCACGCCACTGGGCGACATTGCAGAACCCAAAGCCATCGTAAGCCTCTTTGGCGACCATGCCTACAAGATCAGCATCAACTCAACCAAGTCGATGATAGGACACCTGCTCGGAGCAGCCGGAGCAGCTGAATCAATCGCCACCATTCTGGCAGTGAAAAACGATGTGGTGCCCCCTACCATCAACCATTTCACCGATGACCCCGAGATCGACAACAAACTGGACTTTACCTTTCATAAAGCCAGGGAAAGGAAAGTAAATATAGCCCTTTCCAACACGTTTGGCTTCGGCGGACATAATGCCTGCGTAGCATTCAAAAAGTTTGAAAAATAGATAATCTGCTTTGGGATTCTTATCGTTTTTTAGGCAAAGGCGCAAGGCTCCGGACCAATCGCTGTCTGAAGCCATACAAAATATTTTCGGCTATCAACCCAGAAATGTTTCCATTTATAAGCTGGCCTTCAAGCACAAATCGGCAGCCGTAACCATAGGCAATGGCCACCGCCACTGCAATGAACGCCTCGAATACCTCGGAGATGCCGTGCTGGGATCTGTTGTAGCTGACTTTCTTTTCAAAAAATTTCCCTTTAAAGACGAAGGCTTCCTTACAGAAATGCGATCACGCATCGTAAGCAGAAGCAATCTAAACACATTATCAAGAAAACTAGGCCTCGACCAGCTTATCGAAGCCAGCAAAGACGGAAACAGCTCCGGATCATCCATCATGGGCGATGCCTTTGAAGCACTCGTTGGTGCGATTTATCTCGACAAAGGATATCAGTTCACAAAAAACCTTATTATCAGAAACATCATACAAACCCATCTCGACATAGAAGAAATGATGATGCACGACATCAACTTCAAAAGCAAGGTCATAGAGTGGGCACAAAAAGAAAGAAAAGAAGTCTCCTATAACCTCGTAGCGGAAACAGAAAACAGCAAAAAAGGCAAATTGTATACTATCGAGCTGGTAATTGAAGAGGACGTTGCTGGCCGTGGCCAGGATTTTTCTATTAAAAAGGCCGAACAACATGCTTCCAGGCAAGCCTGGGAACTTATCGTTAACAGGGAAGCTATATAATTCCCGCATCTCCCCTTTGGATTGTGGTATCCTTATTTTACTTTTGCATACAGACACCTGTCAGTGAAAACGTGTCCTGAACAAAGCAACCTTCTTTTATTGCTGAAAATCAGGAACACGTCTTTCAGGACACTAAAGCTTTCCGGCCATGTCAAAAAAGCTTAAGCTTGATCTGGAATACACTCCTGATTTTTTGATCATTGGGGTTTTTTCGTCTCTGAAAGACTACCGGCTGTGCTGGTTGCTTAACAAGCAGCTGAAAACAGACCTGCGCCGCCTCCCTGATTTCGTCCATCACCCGGCAAAACAAGAGGCAGAAGAAAGCTTCTCTGTGTTCCACTACGAATCAGAGGCTTTACGGGCGCGATACTTTTTGTTGTCTAACAGGGGCAGCCAGGGAATCCTTTTCCCTGAGCCAAAAAACATGGACTACCTGTTTCTTTGCAGGCAATCGCCGGCAGGCTCAGACATAACAAAGCTGGTTAAAAGCATCAGGGAAGTACCCGCGGTGCAGGCTGCATACCTGCTCGACAAGATCCCGCATCGAACGGCAAAAGGGGTGTTATATGACTTTGAGATGTATCTCAACGATGCGTTGAAATAACCACAGGGATTGTGTAACGTTGTCCGCCCGTCTGCAAGACCACAAAACAGATTCCCGCAAGCCTGCCGGCAGCGTTTGGCTTCGCCGGGCTCGCAAGTGCTCGGTTCATCTGTTTATAATTTTTCAACTGGTTATTGTTGAGGGATTTATGTTCCCGGAAAAAATAGAAGGGTGGTGTTGCAACTGTTTGAAGTTTGAAGTTGCCTCGGGTAACCTCAAACTTCAAACCCATTGCATATTCGCAAGGTTTGACCACAGCCCGGGTGCTGTGATGGTACAAAGCATTATTCCATTCGTTTTGCTTCGTCCCAGAACACATCCATCTCGGCCAGGTTCATCTTTTTCATGTCCTTGCCTGTTTTTTTTGCTTGTTCTTCGAGATGTTCAAATCGTTTCACAAACTTTTTATTGGTGCGCTCCAGGGCATTTTCAGGGTTTACTCCAATAAACCGGGCATAGTTGATGAGAGCAAACATCAGATCGCCAAATTCTTCCTCAATTTTTTTCTGATTCGCCCGGCCAGGGTCCTTTGAAGTCTTTTGTTTGTCGGAATTCGCTTTCTGATCACGGATTCCACGGTAATCAGCGGCTTCTTGCCTGTCGACCTCTGCCTTGAGCTCCTGCATTTCCTCCTGCACCTTGTCCCATACCTGGTGCGGTTCTTCCCAGTCGAAGCCCACTCCTTTCACTTTGTCCTGTATCCGGTAGGCTTTGATCATGGCCGGCAAGGATTTGGGCACCCCGGAGAGTACTTTCTTCTTGCCGGTTTTCAGTTTGATCTTCTCCCAGTTGTCTTTGACCTGCTCTGCGGTCTCTGCCTTTACGTCTCCATAGATATGGGGATGCCGCCTGATGAGCTTTTCATTGATGCCATCCAAAACGCTCTTAATGTCAAAAGCTCCTTTCTCGCTGCCTATCCTGGCGTAAAATACGATATGCAGCATCAGGTCACCCAGCTCTCCCCTGATGCCATCCAGGTCTTCGTCGAGGATGGCGTCAGCCAGTTCGTAGGTTTCTTCGATGGTGAGATGGCGCAGGCTTTCGAGGGTTTGTTTCTTATCCCAGGGGCATTTCTCTCTGAGGTCATCCATGATGTTCAGGAGGTGCTCAAAGGATTGCAGTCTTTTATCCATAAAGTAATGTGATTATCAATGGAAAGGTCGTGTCCAGGCTGTTTAATTCGCCAGGCAAAGCTCTCATCACGGGTTCATAAAATATCGGAAAGGCAAATATACAAAAAGAAGGAAGGAGAAAATGACAAAAAGACAAAGTTCTACCAATCAACGCCCTGCCCTGGTGGCCCTGTTCTTTGCGTCGAGGGTGTGGAAGTTCATGAAATTGGTTCTTCCCGGGCGGATGTTCGCATCCAGGTGCAGTGTTTTTGCTACGTTTCCGTTGGGGAGGAGCAGTTCCAGGCTAAGCTGGTGTTCCCCTGCCGGGAGGGTCTTCCGGGTGTAAAATATGGAGTGGGGAAGGGTTTGCCAGTTGCGGGTATCGGCTTGTTCGGCTACTGCTCCCAGGATGCCGAAGATGGCTCCCAGGCTTTCGTCTTCTTTGCGTATGCGCTGTTCGGCGGCTTGCCGGACAGCCAGGCGAAGCAGTGCGGAGCCCATTTCACGCAACATGCGGTCCTGAAGGGACTGAAAAGCGACAGCATTCAGGTTCTGGGCCAGGTGAAGTTCCGTCTTGCGGCCGCCGGCTCCCAGCCGTGCACCGGTATATACGGGTTCACGTTCCACATACCTGGGGAAGGCCACCCGGACAACCCGCAGGTCTCCAAGCTTGCCCGAGGACTCTTTGGCTTCGGACGCCGGTACCGGGAAAGACATGCCCATCTCCTCGTTTTCAAAGTACATGGCACCACCGGCACCCCTTACAATGGTAAAGGTGATACTCTGTTCGGCCTTCACGGGGCCAAGTCCATTTTTCCAGAAAAACACCAGGTCGCCCTCATCATCAGAACGTTTGTGCTCATAGGTCATGTCGAAAGCCGCTTCAAAACGTCTGACCTCATCTCTGAAGCCTGTGAGATAGGCTGTACGCAGAAGGTCTTTTTTGAGTTGTTCCGGTACGCCCACATTGAAAAGGCGGCTGTAGTCGTCCTGGTAGATCTCCAGGGCATTGCGGTAAGCGATAAAGGCATTATTGTAATCCCCGGAAGCATCGTAAAGGATGCCCATAAGGGTATGTATGAAGGCGTCGCGCCGGTACCTGTTCTCATTGTTATACCTGTCGCTTAACGCATTCAGCGCAATGTTCAGGCGGCGGCACTCCACCAGGGCGGCATCCAGGTCTCCCAGCTGGATAAAGTTCATCGCCTTATAGTAATGGATCATGAGCAGCTCGAAGGGCTCGCCCCGGTATTCTGTGACGTTTGGGTTGATCAGCAAAGCAAGTGCCTCGTCACCGAGGTTTCTTCGAAAATCCTCTCCCAGGATATAGGCTTCTTCGAAAAAGTCGTTGCTGGCAGCATAATTTCCCAGCATGTGCTGTACCACGCCCTGGTTCATGAGATGCAGCAAGCGTGTGCGGCGGTTCTCCGCCCGGCGGTCGCTCTCCAGCACCTGGGCTGCCTGTTCGATGTTTCCGGATTGAAAGTGACTTTGGAACTCCTGCTGACGCTGATAATAGGTGCGACAACCCGGCAGGACAGCCATGATGGCCAGCAGAAAAAGCCACCATCGACGGCCGGGCTCAATACGTAAGTTATGACCAGGGGCGTTCATTTGTTTAGTATTTCTCAGGTTGTTGGTTATCTGATGTTTGTGCTTTTACCACCAGGACTGCCTTTGGCCCCCAACCCCCACTAATTCCGGATGGTCTTGCGGATCTGCTTTTCTCCTATCCACACTTTCTCGTTGGTTTCCATGTGGGTAAGATCAAGGTTCACCTGGTAAAACACCACTCTGTCGCGGCGATACTGGTCGACCATAGAGTTCATGGTACCAGTAAGCATAAAATCAGCGCCTGTTTCCCTGCGCCACTGGGCCACGGTCTCGGGGTCCGCAAACTCATGCTGGTCGGCCCTTTCCTCCCTGATCTGCTCTCTGAACTCCGCATCCTGAACCAGACGTACCATGCCGCTGTTGATAAACTCCCTTTCCATGTTACGGATGAAAGTTTCGGCATCAATATGCTCATGGCTCCGGTTGCGCACATCGCCTACAATAACGACGGGTGCTCTGCCATTCTCCTGTGTAAAACGATCCAGCCACGGGCGGTTCAGTGCATCATCGATCATTTCCTCTGCCACCAGGCGTGAATCCGTGTCGTTCCAGCGACCGCTCAGATCAATGGCCGTGTCAGTATCCACGCGTGCGACCCTGCGCTGACAGCCTGTTGCCACCAGCAAAACTGCTAACAGTGTGTAAATCAAAGCTCTTTTCATGACGATAGGTGTTAAAAATTTCTCCACGAATGTAAATAAAAAACTTTTTATATCCTCATCAAAAATTACACCAAAATGGCTTTATGGTTTGAGGTTTAAGGTTTGAAGTCATTAATCCCCAAAACTCAAATCCATATTCCGTACGCTGTGATACACATACTGAACGGTAGCGGACACTTTTCCCGTGCGGAGGCCGGGGCAAAAATCACATCATATTGTTTTTCAGGGCCATGCAGGACTTGGCACAAAATTCGATGCTTTTTTGGCAAAACCATAAAAACTATATTTCCATGGACAGGAAAATTGAAAAAAAGAAATGGACATTTAAAAGAGTGGGCACGATGGCTGCGGTAGCAACGTTTGGCCTCTTTATCATTTACCTGATATTTTTGCGTGACACAAGCAGCAGGTTATATGTAGACAAAGACAAAATGACCATAGCCACCGTACAGCAGGGGCGCTTCCAGGAGTTTATCCCGGTCGACGGTGTCGTGCGGCCCATTGCTACCATCCATATCGATGCGGTCTTCGGAGGCAGGGTGGAGGAGATATACCGGCGCGACGGTGCCCAGGTTGACGAAGGAGACAAGATCCTTCGCCTGTCGAACGCCCAGATTGAAATGAATTACATGCAACAGGAAAACGCGGCACTGGAAGTGCTGGACCGTTACCAAAACACGCGCCTGGGGCTGGAACGCAACCTTTTCTCTCTCCAGCGCCAGCTGATAGACCTGGAATATCGTCTCGATATAGCAAAGAAAAACTACGAACGCAAAAAGCGGTTTTATCAGAAAGAGGTAATCTCAGAAGAAGAATATGAGAACGCTTACCGCGAATACCATTTTGCCACACGGAATTACGAGATCGGATTGCGCACGCTCGAACACGACTCAGTATACGTGGCCCAGCAGATGGACGCTATCAACGAATCCATCGACAGGGTACAGAGTAACATTCACATGCTCCATCATACCCTGGACAACCTTATTGTCCGGGCACCGATAGCCGGCCAGCTCTCCTCTTTCCATGCTGAACGCGGTGAAACCAAGTCTCCCGGACAAAATCTCGCCCAGATCGACGTACTGGACGGATACAGGCTTCGCGCCCGTATCGATGAACGGTATGTGAACCGCACGTATGTCGGGCAGCCTGCATCGTTCGATTACGGTGGCGAGACCTACAATTTGGAAATCAACAAGATATACAGCGACATCACGGGTGGTGCTTTTGAAGTAGACCTGCAGTTCAACGGCAACGAGCCTTCGGGCATACGCAGGGGACAAACCATACAGCTGAGGCTTGAGTTCAGCGGCGTTGCTGATGCCCTGATCATCCCAAGGGGTGGGTTTTACCAGGCCACCGGCGGCAATTGGATCTATGTGCTGGACGCCTCCGGGTCCCAGGCGGTGAGAAGGCCGATACGAGTCGGCAGGCAGAACATCCACCACTATGAAGTGATGGAAGGACTGGAGCCCGGCGAACAGGTGATCGTATCCTCCTACGACAGCTATGGAGGTAAAGAAAGACTCGTTTTCAGATAATATCCATGACCAGAAAAAAATGTAATTTCATCAATCCTTTTTTGTAAACAACCACAATCTTAACCCATTAAAAAATACTGCCATGATCAAGACCATTGAATTAACAAAAGTGTTTCGTACAGAAGAAGTAGAAACCACAGCCCTTAACCAGGTTTCATTTGAAATACGCGAAGGCGAGTTCGTCGCCATCATGGGGCCCTCCGGATGCGGCAAGTCTACATTGCTCAACATCCTGGGCTTGCTTGACAACCCCTCTGACGGGCAATACCATTTCCTTGACCAGGAGGTTTCGGATTACTCCGAAAAGCAACGTGCCAACCTGCGCAAACGCAATATCGGCTTCGTTTTCCAGAACTTTAACCTGATCGACGAGCTGAGTGTGTTCGAGAATGTGGAGCTGCCCCTGATCTATCTGGGATACAGCGCATCTGAGAGGAAGCAGCGCGTAGAAGAAGTGCTGGAGCAGATGCAGATCATGCACCGCAGAAACCACTTCCCGCTTCAGCTTTCCGGTGGCCAGCAGCAGCGCGTAGCCGTTTGCCGGGCCGTAGTGGCCAAACCGCATATCATCCTGGCCGACGAGCCGACAGGTAACCTCGACTCTACCCACGGCGACGAAGTGATGCACCTGCTGGAAGAGCTCAACAAAAACGGAACCACCATCATCATGGTGACACACTCCCAGCGCGACGCTTCCTATGCACAACGCATCATCAGGCTGTTCGACGGACAGATCGTCACGGAAGACAAGAGCACGGAGTTTGTGCTGACAGCCGCAGCTGCCCATTAACCGACGACCGGAACTGACAGTCGAAAGCAAGAAGAATGAAAAGCGTTTCGTCCTTCATTAAAAACACCCGGATAGTATGTTCAGAAACTACATCACCATAGCCTGGCGCAACCTGCGCAACACACTTTTATCAAGCAGCATCAGCATTCTGTGCCTGGCAGTGGGTATCTCAGGGGCCATCATCATGACCCTTTATTTAAACCATGAGCTGGCTTACGATACGCACCAGGAAGACCACGAGCGCATTTTCCGAATGGAAGGCATCTACAACATGGCCGGCACCACTTACCATATGGCCATCACGCCCTTTCCGCTGGCACTTGCTATGGATCAGGAGTTCAGCCAGGTGAAAAGCTTTGTACGGTTTTTCATGCCGGATGAAGAAGTGACTGTAGTGGTCGGTGACCACGAGTTCAAGGAACCAGATGTCGCCTTTGCCGACTCTACCCTGTTCGATGTTTTTACGCACGATTTCATCAACGGCACCTCCCATGGGGCATTGTCTGAGCCAAACACCATGGTGCTGACCCGCTCGCTCAGCGAAAAATATTTTGGTGAAGAAAACCCCGTGGGACAGACCCTTGATGTGGGTGGCAACCATTACATGATCACCGGGGTCATTGAGGACCTCCCAGCCAACACGCACTTCAGGTACAAGGCACTGTTGTCGATGGCCACCCAGGACAGGGAGATGGTTTATACCATAGACCCCGAGCTCTTCTGGAACATCAACATCAACTACACCTATATAAAGGTACATGAGCCTGGCGACATGGCCCGGGTAGCCGGACGCATGCAGGAGCTTACAGACAAATATGTGGCACCCATGGGAGACCTTATGGGCGCAAGTGCAAACTATGTATACACCCCTTTGCGCGACACCCATTTCAACCCTGTGATGATGAGTCCGGAAGGCGGCAGCAAAACCATCCTGCTGATCTTCTCGATGGTTGCCCTGTTTCTGGTGATCATCGCAGCTATCAATTACACCAACCTGGCCACGGCGAAAGCCGCAACGCGTGCCCGTGAAATCGGCATCCGCAAGACAGCGGGTGCCAGCCGCGGACAGCTGATGGCACAGTTTCTTTCAGAATCCCTGCTGATTGCCGTCATCGCACTTGTGGTATCACTGCTGATCGTGGAACTGCTGCTCCCGGCCTTTAACGCACTGACAAACAACGCTTTTATACTGACAGACCTGGTACAGCCGGGAATCCTGCTCCAGATTCTGCTGATCACCACCCTGACCGGACTGGTGGCAGGCATCTATCCTGCCCTGTTCCTCAGCAGGCTGCAACCCGCCATTACCGTTAAGGGACATGGCGACAAGCGTGGCCATTCAGGCATAATGCGGAAAGTCCTGGTCGTGTTCCAGTTCACCATCTCGATTGTCCTTGTGGGGGGTACCTTCACAGTACAAGACCAACTGTCCTACCTGAGGAATAAACCCCTGGGCTTTGAGCCTGAAAATACGGCCATCGTCAACCTGCAGGGCAGCACCTCACGCGGACAGATTGAAACCCTGGAACAGCGAATCCAGCGGCACCCACGGGTGACCGCTACATCCAAAGCCTTTTCCATCCCCGGCAAGGGACATAACATGAATGCCGTGCGGGTTGAGTCAGAAGAGGGTCCACAGGAAACGGTGATCGCCGTAAACTATGTCGACCACCAGTTTGTGGAGAACCTGGGCATCAAAATGCTGGAAGGGCGCAGCTTCGATCGCGACATGCGCACCGACATCTATCATGCAGCCATCATCAACGAAACGGCAGCCAGAAAGTACGGCTGGCAAAATGATGCCTTGGGCAGAGAGATATATATGCAATTTGACCAGGAAGGCCATCCCCAAACCACCTTAAGGGTGATTGGCGTCTTCAGCGACTATCATTTCCTCTCCCTTGACAGCAAAATTGAACCGATGATGATGATCATGCCTGAAAACCCTGCACAGTTCCGTTATGTGATCATCAATTATGACAAGGGTGCAGAAGAGGAAGTGCACGCATTTATTGATGAGGAAACCCGGGCCTTTGACCAGGCACTGATGCCGGATGTGGTCACCCTGAAAGCAGGGTTCCTGCAGGCATTTGAAAACGAAGAGCGGCAAAGCAGGATCTTTGGCTTCTTTGCCATAGTCACCATCGTAATATCGTTTATCGGACTTTTCGGCCTCTCCTCTTACATGATCAACCAGCGAAGGAAAGAAATCGGTGTACGCAAGGTGCTGGGCTCATCGCTTACCGGTATCATAACGATGCTATACAAAGAATACCTGCGCCTGATCCTGGTCGCGGTCTTGCTGGCAGCACCCGTCACGTGGTGGCTGATGAGCCGGTGGCTTGACCAGTTCACCTATGCCATGGGCATGTCCCTCTCACCACTTATCACCGCAGCAGTAACCGCCATCATCGTAGCGTTTCTCACGGTGAGCTTTCACAGCCTGCGCGCCGCACGTATCGATCCGGTCAGTAGTCTGAGGGCGGAGTAAGCACCGGGTTATGTTACTTGGGCTACCTCAAACATAATGCAAGCCCGAACTTTTTGACCTTTCGACCTTTCGGCATTTCGACATTTCGTCCTTTCATCCTTTCGTCTTTTCGTCTTTTTGTCNTTTNNTCNTTTNGTCTTTTNGTCTTTTNGTCTTTTNGTCTTTTNGTCTTTTTGTCTTTTTGTCNTTTNGTCCTTAAAAAACAAGCCATGGTCACTTATCACATAAAATCCCTGTTNCGTAGTCTGCAGAAACAGAAAACCAATGCCCTGGTAAACATCCTGGGCCTGGCTCTCGGGCTGGCCATCACCCTTCTCATCTGGATGTTTATCCTGTATGAAGTAAGCTACGACAAATTTATTCCTGACCACAACCGGATTTACCGTGTTAACAGCATTGCAACGCTTGGCCCGGGAGATCCCCAGGAGTTGCCCGTTGCCATGTTCCCGGCCGGCGAGTGGGCCCGGGAAAACCATCCCGGCGTCGAAGATATGGTCCGTTTTTGCTCTTACTACAGCAGCCCGGAGATCATCTTCCGTGATGAAACCACTGTTCTGTCAGGTATCATGTTCGGAGATGAAACCTTCTTTTCNATGTTTGGCTTTGAGTTNCTGGCCGGTCACCCCGAAGAGGTCCTGCAAGAGCCCGGCGCCATCGTCATCAATGAGACCACGGCCGCAAGGCTGGCCGGAGAGCCCCTNGATGCGCTCCACGAGATGATCCGGATCCAAAACCAGACNTATCAGATCAGCGGCATTTTCAAAGACCTGCCCGACAACACCCACATGGACTTCAATGCCGTTTCACACCACGACAACCTTCCTGAAGTGATCAAGGAGAGCGGCGTGAACTTTTTCACCTATCTCAAAATCACACCCGGCGCAGACATCTCCGGCATTCAGCAATACATGGACGAGGCCCTCGCAGATTTTGTGGGTTCGAACCCCCTTTATGACGGGGTTACCTTCCGCCTGGAACACAGGCTGATAAACATCGGCGACATTCACCTGCGTTCAAATCTCATCTGGGAAATGAAGGAGGGCGGGAGCTGGCAATCTGTGCTTGTGTTTTCCCTGCTGTCGGTCTTTATCCTTTTTGTAGCCATCATCAACTATGTGAACCTCGCGACAGCCCGAAGCATGTTGCGTGCCAAAGAGATCGGTGTGCGCAAAGTATCAGGGGCCAGCCGCGGCAACCTGATACGGCAGATAATGACCGAATCCTTCCTTACTGTCTCGCTGGCTCTCATTGTGGCTTTGGTGCTGGCCGAAATTTTTTCGTCCTGGTTTTCACAGGCACTGGGTGTACCGCTCCACCTGTCGACCTTGTTGAGCACCGGGGGCCTGCTTGTCCTTCTGATGGTCCTCGTGGTCACCGGCTTGCTGTCAGGTCTTTACCCGGCCTTTTACCTTTCGTCTTTCAACCCGGTGCGCACACTCAAGGGTGAAGTGGTGAGGGGCAAAAAAGGCCAGACCTTCAGGCGGGCACTGGTGGTCTTTCAGTTCACCATCACCATCTTCGTGATCAGCTCGCTGGTGGTCATGACCCGGCAGATTCACTACGTACAAAACAGGGATCTGGGCTTCGACCAGGAAGAGGTGATCATCCTGGAAAACCTGTCAGCCCGCCTTTGGCATTCGTTCCAGCCGTTGCGGTCACGCCTTGAAGCGATCCCGCGTGTGTTATCCACCGGTGGCTCCAACTTCATTTACGGGGGCATCACCAACATCAGCCTGGTAAGTGAACAAGGCGCAGACAAGGATACCGGCGTGCTTGCAGATATCGTCACCATTGACCACGGCTTTCTGGATGTGATGGGAATTGAGCTTGTCGAGGGGAGGAATTTTCATGCCGGCTCAGAGATGGACGTTCAAAGTGCATTGATACTTAATGAAACCGCTGTCAATGCCCTGGGGTTTGACGACCCTACAGGCAAACAACTCGAGGTCATCCACATCGAAGGTCCGGTAATAGGTGTCATGCGCGATTTCCACATGAAGTCACTGCACCAGCCTATCGAGCCCCTGGTTGTGAACTACGCCCAGGCGGGATTTCCACATATTTACCTGAAAGCCGCCCCGGGTGAGTATGCTCCCCTGGTGGAGGACATCACGAAGGCGCTTAGGGAGTTTGATCCAAACTACACGCCCACCATCCGCTTCCTCGACGAGACCATTGCCTTGCTTTATCAGCAGGAACAGCGTGCTGCCTCCTTGCTTTCCACGGGTGCCGTCCTGGCTTTCGTGATCTCCCTGCTTGGCGTTTACGGGCTGGCAGCTTTTGCTGCCGAACGGAGAATCAAAGAGATGGGTGTCCGTATCGTGCTGGGCGCATCCCTCAGGCAGCTGCTGTGGAAGTACAACCGGGAGTCGGTCGTACTGGCCGCCATATCCATGCTGATCGCCTGGCCCTTTGCCTGGCTGGCCATGGACCACTGGATGAGCGGCTTTGCTTTTACAGTAAGCATGAACCCCCTCTGGTTTATCCTGCCCGGCATCCTCATCCTTNTCTCNGGAGCGCTTATCATCAGCATGCAAACAAAACTCGCTGCCAGGAACAACCCGGTGGAAGCCCTCAGGCACGAATAGCAGCAACTCATAGTAAACGGTTTTTCGGACGAAGACTTTTGTTTGACGGGTTTGACAACAAACGCAGAACCCTGAAACGGCTCAATATCGCGGAGCCGTTGCAGAACATGAGGTTGCCATGATACAACAAACCTGCGAACCTATTCGTATCTTTGCCCGAAACAGATTACAAAGATGTATCCATTCCGAGGGCTTCCGGTACGATTCGACACGCTAAGGACCATTTTCCGGGCCTTGTCGTACCGCAATTACCGGTATTACTACCTTGGGCAAAGCATTTCCCTGATTGGCCTTTGGGTGCAGAACATCGCTATGGGCTGGCTGGCCTATCGCCTGACGGGCTCGGCGCTTTTGCTGGGCACCATAGCCTTTGCCCTTCAGATCCCCTCGCTTTTCATCACCCCTTTTGCCGGCGTGCTCGCCGATCGCTGGAGCCGGCGAAAGATCATCATAGCCACGCAGGCCCTGTCGATGGTGATTGCTTTTATCCTGGCTTTTCTGACGCTTACGGAGGTTATCACCGTGAGCATGATCATCGGGCTGGCCCTNGTCAACGGGGTGNTATTGGCTTTTGACACGCCCTTCCGGCAGTCTTTCGTGCCCGACATCATCACCCGCCGCGAAGACCTGGCCAACGCCATAGCCCTGAACTCTTCACTCTACAACCTGGCGCGCTTCGTGGGGCCGCCCATTGGAGGTGTTCTGATCGTGCTGGTAGGCGAAGGCTGGTGNTTCTTCATCAATGGTGTTTCTTTCCTGGCCGTGATAGTTGCATTGCTGGCCATGCGCATCCAACAAACTCAGCAACGTTCACGCTCCGGTTCCATCCTCGACCAGCTCCGGGAGGGAGTCAGTTACGCGTGGAACTATCGCTCAATACGATATCTGATCACCCTGGTGGCCCTGAGCAGCCTGTTCGGACTACCATTCCAGGCGCAGATGCCCCTTTTCGCAGCTGAAGTGCTGGAGGGCGACAGTCAGATGCTGGGCATCCTCACCGGATCACTCGGTGCAGGCGCCCTCACCGGTGCCTTCTTTCTGGCTTCCAGGAAAAACACCAAAAGCATCCCGGGCATCACATTCAAAGCGGCGCTGATGTTTTCGGCCGGACTGGCCATCTTTGCCCTTTCAACAATAACAGCGCTTTCGATGATTGCCCTCGTAATCACCGGCTTCGGAATGATCGTGCACTTCAATAGCACAAACACACTGATACAAAGCATTGCCGATGAAGACAAAAGGGGCCGGGTGGTGTCGCTTTACAGTTTGACGTTCATGGGAATCACACCTGTGGGAAGCCTCCTCGTCGGTGCCCTTGCAGAATACATTGGCGTGCCGTTCACCGTGTTTGCCTTTTCCCTGGTTTGCCTCACCTCCGCATTGCTCTTCGGCACCAGGGTTAAAACAGTGTACAACAGCCTCATGCGAAAACTGATATCAACCGAAAGCTAGACCCCCACTCACGTCTCCCTACACATACGGCTATTCACGGCTAGCATGAATACGATGTCCGTCCATAATTGCATTGCGGGTTTTGCCAAACCACGATCCTTACTCCCTACTTCACCCTCCCGTGGTATTTTTTCAGGTAGAACTTGCAAAACGAATGGAAAAGGTGCATATCGTCGCGACCCATGAGCATGAGCCGTTCCATAATTCGACGGTGAATGATATGATCGTGGGGTATATCCACATCAGAGAGAACTTCAAGGGCTTTTGTCCTTACTATTCGAAGTTCATCCCCGGTGGGCACATTTTCTTTTTTCTGAGCCAGCTCAAGGGTGACCTTTGAAAGGTGGGCAGCATATACCATAACCGCCTGGGCAAGGTTTAGTGAAGGATAGGGCCTTATCATGGGGATGGTGGTAAGCAGGTCACAAAGGTCGAGATCCCGGTTTGCGAGCCCCGACTCCTCCCCTCCAAAAACAACGCCGGCCGCACGAATTAGGTCTTTTTTCTCAAGAAGGATGTCCGGCAGACCTGCCGCATCATGCCTGTCTTCGCGAATGTTTCTTTTTTTTGCTGCCGACCCCACCAGGAAAGAAACCTCTTCTTTGACATCTTCAAGTGCATCAAATATGCGGACGTTCTCTAAAACATCCAGCGACCCGTGAGCGGTGGCCCGCGAACGCTTTCCGAGGTGATCACATAACGGCCTCACCAGGTAAAGGGCATCGACACCCATTGTTTTAACAGCCCTGGCAGCTGCCCCCACATTCTCTTCCCGCGCTGTGTCGCAAAGTACAAATATGATCTTCACTTTTTTTCACGAAAATAATCAAAAGAAAAATAATCCACTGTGCAATCACTGCACCCGGGCCCTGCTGAGCATCATCTATCCCTGGCTAAACAGTCAAAACACATCACCTTCGGCAGAAGTCTGTAATTAGCCATCAGGAAACGACAACAAAACACATTAAAAAATTTGCCCAAAAAATTTAACCAGAAGGCAATCTGGCAAAATTTTTTACTTGTCAATGAGGGTTTTTGTGTGTTTTAAATAAAATTTTTTTGTTTTTTGTGGTTGACAATAAAATTATTTGTTATTTTTGTAATGAAACCATTAAATTAATCCACATGAAGATATTTTTTAGCGATTCATTGTGCAGGAGGTGTCCTTATGGGCATATGAATCCTTGCTTGTACAAAAAGGTTTTTTACCGGCATTTGCTTCCTCCTTACAGCGGGAAAAAAGCAGTTCATAAATGCGAATTTTACCGGAATCTTTTTTTCAAGGGACAATATGTGATCATAGACCTTTACCACAAGGTTCGCGACAGGGACTTCCAGTGGGAGTATGTAATGGCATACAAAAATGTGCCGGGTAGAATTAGCGGCCTCCGGAACAGCAAATATACCATCGAGTTGTTAGAACCCTATTTTTTACAGCGCAAGAACGGTGTCAGGTTATTTCTTCGCGCCTCTCAGCCGGCAAAGATGATACGGCCTTTCCCCTATGATGAATATGAGATGGACAATGTTGCAGGATATACCATCGCAAGCAAAGCCCTTATGTCGGTAACCAATTGAGCTTACCGGGAATTTATTATACCGGGGAATGACGGTAATGACATGTAACTGCTTCTGTTTATTC
>SL_5KL_010_SEDDRAFT_10000903_pt1 | contig 18656 bp, 17 predicted proteins | sample SodLakKL_010_SED_FD_9118 | JGI IMG/M metagenome (IMG submission 9118)
CCGGATCGCGTCGGTCACGGAAATGCCCTGCCAGTAGAGGTGTGAAGGGTCGAAATTCGCCCCGATGTGCTCGTTGGTCGCCTCCCGGAGCTCGAGGAGGCCGGTCGGTTCGTAGATCAGCATGTTTGGGTGCATCTCGATCGCGACGTCGACGTCGTGGGCTGCGGCGTGGTCGGCCAGGTCACGCCAGTAGTCGACGGCGACATCCCACTGATACTCGTGGGCGTCGGCGTGCTCGCCCGGCCAGGGTGCCGTAATCCAGTTTGGCACCTCGTCGTTCGGACCGCCGCCGGGAAGCCCCGAAAAGCAGGTGACGGTCCCGACCTCGAGCTGCGCAGCGAGTTCGATCGCCTCCCGAAGTTCGGTATCGTCGTGGGCAGCCCGTTCGTCGTCGGGATGGATCGGGTTGTTGTGGGTTGCGAAGGCGCTGATGTGCATCCCGTGTTCTTCGAGGAGCGCGTGGAGGTCGGCCTGGGCGTCTTCGTCGTCCAGGTACTCCTCTCTGGGGAGATGGGTGTCGCCTGGGAAGCCGCCGACGCCGGGTTCGATCGCGCTGACGCCCTGTGCAGAGAGGTACGCGAGTGCGTCCTCGAGCGATTCACCGTACAGTGGTGGGGTGTGTACGCCGATGTCCATACACCTAAACGAACACTCGGATGTGAAATAAAACGCAGGGTCTGTGCGAATCCGGCCGATTTCCGCCGGAACCGATAGCTTCCAAAGTCTGCAGTCGTACCGTCGGGTATGGAAGACGAAGCCACCGACGCGGGCTCGGCAACGGCGACAGCAAACGACATAACGGCGACGTACACCGAAACTGCGGACGAGCGCGTGTTATCCTTCGATCGGAACGGAGCCACGGCCGCTGTCGCGCAGAACATCGATGGATACGCGATGCTTAAAGTTCGACCGACCCCGAACGGAGACGAACTCGAGCGGTACTACGGGTTCGACATGGCACTCGATCACGTCGGTGAATTGCTCGACGTCGCCCCACACGAGTTGCCCGTGCCGGAGCCTGCCGAAGACATGGGAATGTGAGTGTGACGAACCGAAGACTGAGCGTTGAGAGCGACCCACGTTCGATCCTCGGAGACTCGAGCAGTAACCGAGACGACCGTCAGCGTTCGATCGATGAGCGACCCTGAAACCCTGCCCCCAGGCCGGTCACTCCTGGAGAACGAGACGATTCGACCTCGCGTACTGCTTCTCCCGGCGTTCGTTGCCGACCCCCCGCTCGACGAACGACAGCCATGGCTCGAGCGATACGCGTTCACCGACGCGATCGATCTTGACGGACTCGAGTCGCCACTCTATCTCGCTGAGTCAGGCGTTGCGATGACGCTGACCGGCATCGGCAAAAGTGATGCGGCAACGACCACGACGGCAATACTCGCACATCCGCAGATTGACCTCTCGGAGGCACTCATCATCTCGGCGGGAATCGCCGGTGGGTCCCCCGACCGGGTCGCCCTTGGGTCCGTCGGCATCGCCGACATCGTCGTGGACTGGGATCGGAAACACCGGTGGGACGAAGCGGACCTCACGGCGGCCGAGCGGGATGGCCCACCGCTCGATTTACTCGCCTATCGCCCACACGACTACGTCCACCACCTCGATGCGGAGCTGGTCACCTGGGCCGAGCGGGTCGGAAGCGTTGCGCTCGATGATGATCCAGGTGTCCGGCGGAACCAGGACCGGTATCCTGCAGCTGTCGACCAGGGACCGACGATAGCCGTGGGGCCGACGGTCTGTGGCGACGAGTTTTGGCACGGGACGAGCCACGCCGAGGCGGTTGACTGGCTCTGTCGAGCCTACAGCGTCGATCCGTTTCTAACCACGCAGATGGAAGATGCCGCCACGGCAACGGCACTCGAGCGATTCGATGCACTCGATCGGTATCTCTCGTTGCGCGCAGTGGTGAACTACGACCGACCAGCGCCAGGGGAGTCGGTGTACGAGAGTTTCGATGGGACGACTGAGAGCGTCGAAATCGGCCTCGAAAACCTGGGTCGAGTCGGTGGGGCGATCGTAGCGCGGGTGCTCGAGGATGGGTTGCCGTAAGGACAGGAGCCACTTGTCGCCGACGCCAGCCGCCCCGCCAGAGCGAAACGGGTTTCCCCCCGAACCCGCTATCCTGAGTCGATGGACTGCAATCGGTGTGACGAACCGGCGGTGATGCACGCCGCGTATTCGGGGGCACACCTCTGTGAGAACCACTTCGTGGAATCCGTTGACAAGCGGGTCAGGCGTCGGATCCGACGCGACGACCTCGTTTCTCGAGAGGCCACCCCAGAGAACCCACAGACGTGGCTGATCGGCCTTTCGGGTGGGAAAGACAGCGTCGTCATGACACAAATTCTCACCGAAACGTTCGCCGAAGACCCACGGATCGAACTCGTGTGTCTCACGATCCACGAGGGGATCGAGGGCTATCGCGATAAGAGTCTCGATGCCTGCCTCGAGTTGACTGACGACCTCGATATCCCCCACGAAGTCGTCAGCTACGAGGAAGAGTTCGACGTGCGGATGGACGACGTGGTCGAAACGGACCCCGAAAACATGGCCGCCTGTGCGTACTGTGGCGTCTTCCGGCGCGATTTACTCTCGAAATACGCCGATCAGTACGACGCTGACCTCCTCTTGACGGGCCACAATCTGGACGATGAGGCCCAAACGGCGCTCATGAACGTTCTCGAGGGTGACGTCGGACAGATCGCCAAACACTTCGACGCCAGTCTCGGCCCGTTGAGCGAGCGCAGCGACCAGGAGGCGTTCGTCCCTCGAGCCAAACCCCTCCGTGACGTGCCCGAAAAAGAGGTCGCCCTCTATGCCCACCTCCGGGACCTACCCGCCCACATCACCGAGTGTCCCCACTCGAGCGAGGCCTACCGTGGGGAGATTCAGCAACTCCTCTACGGCCTCGAGGAGAATCACCCAGGGACCCGCCATTCGATCATCTCCGGCTACGAGGAACTGGCCGGAATCGTCGCCGACCAGTATGCAGACGATGGCGGGAGCTCGAGCCTACGAACCTGCACCCAGTGTGGCTCGACGACGACACAGGAGATCTGCCGAAAGTGCTCGCTACTCGAGTCGATTCGGGCTGTCTGAGTTTCGGTGCGCGAACACGAACGATCTGACTGGCGGGTGTTCGGAGACAAAAGGCGGGGGCGGGCTCGAGGTATTATTCCCATCTTTCACCGAAGTGAACGTGTGTTTCCCGTCGTCGAAACACGCCCGTGGGTGGTGTCACCACGACTGAAACCGGCGAGATTGCCCCGATTTCACAGGGGTTAAGGCTGACTGAGTAGTCAGTCAACGTAGTGACCGGAGCGGATTCATCCGAGACACCCACACGCTCGCCTGCGGACGCCTCGAGTGACGAGGCTAATTCACCCGAGTCGTCGGCTGAGTCGAACGAGGAGACACCACCGAAACGGGAGCAGTGGATCATCGTTGGCTCGGTCATTGCGAGCACGTTCTTCGTTGGCTTCGGTGGTGGGGTTATCTTCCCGATTCTCCCGAACCTCGGCGTCGTTCTCGGCATCTCGCCGTTTCTGGTTGGATTGATCTTGAGCGCAAACCGGTTCTCGCGATTGTTCGCGAACGCACCCGCGGGAATCCTGGTTGACCGTATTGGAACCAGAAAACCGTTTATTATCGGCCTCTTCATCCAGGCCGTTGCCACCTCTGGGTACGTGATTGCCTACGTCTCGCCGCTCCCGGAGTTTTGGTTTCTCTCCGCGCGGGTCGTCTGGGGGCTCGGGAGCGCCCTCGTCTTCGCGACGGCGTACACGATCGCGGCCGACGTGAGCGACGCGGACTCCCGGGGAACCAGCATGGGCGTCATACGCGGCGGGAGCATTTTCGGGTTCCCGACGGGACTCGTGATTGGCGGCGTCGTGAGTGAAGTATCGGGCGAAGTCGCCGCCTTCGTGCTGGCCACGGCCTTCGCGCTCGTCGCCACGGGTCTCGCCTACCGGACCGTTCCAGAAACTCACGTCGAAGGCACGAGCAAGAGCACGGTCAAGCCGTGGGACGTGGATACGTCGATTACCTCGCTCACGGTCGGCCTGGTCAACTTCACCGTCCTCTTTGCGTACATCGGTGCGCTGTTTGCGACACTCGTCCTGTTCCTCGAGCACCACCAGATCGGCGTGCTCGGCTTCGACGCACAGGGGACCTCCGGTATCTTCATGGCAGTAACGGTAGTTGCCGCGGCGGTGTTCATGTTCGTCGGCGGGTATGCCAGTGATCGTCGAGGCTCCCGGATGCCAACGCTGTTATTTTTCCTCGGTATCTCGTTCGTTGGCTTCCTGTTACTGGCTCGAGCGGGGTCGGTTGCGACGCTCACTGTCGCGTGCATCTTCATCGGCGCTGGCCAGGGTGGAACGAGTGGTCCGCTGATGGCCCTCCTGGCCGATCTGACCCCAACCGAGCGCATGGGCCGTGCAACGGGGACGAACAACGTTCTCGGCGACATCGGGGGCGGGCTTGGCCCCATGGTCTCACTCCCACTCGTCGAGGTCGTTGGGTTCTGGCCAATTTACGCCGCGTGTGCGATCATGCCGGTCATCGCCGGTGGTGTTCTCGTTGCCGGCATATACACCGAGACTGGGCAGCTCTCACCAACTACTGAGACCACCTCCAGACACCGAGCGTCCCTGAGTGACGATTGAACAGGATCCATGGCGGGTTCGTCTCTCCCGCAACAACAATCTTAACCCACCGCCGGCAGTCTCTCCCCGTATGGAACGCTATCACGCTGCATTTCTCGTCCTCTTCGTCGGGACGACCGCGTTTTTCAGCGTCCTTTCTGTACTGAACGTCCGCTACGGCAAACGGGCGCTCGAGCGAGAACGGGAGTGGGTGGAGTCACAACTCGGTTTCGACGACCTCGAGCGCGTGAGTGCGTACCAGGCGGTGAAAACAAGAACTGGACAGGTACAAACCTGGGTCACGGTTGGGCTTATCCTCTTGGCACTGTACTCCGGGGCGTTCGGTTGGTTCGTCGAGGCGCTCGAGGGGCTTGGGTATGGGCCCGTGACAACTGGCGTCCTCTTCTTTGCAGCGCTCGTCGTTGGACTCCAGACCCTTTCGATCCCGTTCGATTTGTACGACACCTTCGTCGTCGAGGAACGATTCGATTTCAACGAACAAACGCCTAGGCTCTTTCTGAAAGACCTCTTCCTGGGAACGCTCATCGGGGTCGCCATCACCGGGGTACTGGCCGGCGGCGTTCTCTGGGTTATCACGGCTGTTCCGACGTACTGGCCCCTGGCAGCCGTCGCACTCTACGTCGTGTTTTCGCTCACGATGCTCGTCGTCTATCCCCGCGTGATCGCGCCGCTTTTCAACGACTTCGAACCGATCGAAACGGGTGAGTTACGCGGGGGCGTCGAACGCGTCTTCGACCGGGCCGGATTCAGCTGTGACGGGATCTACGTGATGGACGCGAGCAAACGATCCGGCCACTCGAACGCCTACTTCATCGGGTTCGGTCGCACCAAACGCGTCGTGCTCTTCGACACCCTCGTCGACCAGATGTCACTCGAGCAGATCGAAGCCGTACTCGCACACGAACTCGCCCACTGGAAGCGCGCGCACATCTGGAAACAGTTCGGCGTCGGCACGGTCAGAATCGGCGTCATCTTCGTCGTCCTGTGGGCGCTGCTCGAGACGACCTGGCTGTATGCCATGTTTGGCGTCCCTGAGGGCGTTGCGTACGCAGGGCTGGCGGTTGGGGCCCTGTGGGTACAGCCACTCGCGAAAGCCACACGGCCGCTCGAGAACAAGCTCTCGTTGGCTCACGAGCGCGAGGCCGATACGTTCGCGGCCGCAGTCATGGGCGAGAGTAGACCGCTGATCGACGCCCTCTGTCGGTTGACCAGCGAGAACCTGTCTAATCCGTTCCCCCATCCACTGTACGCGACGTTTCACTACACCCACCCGCCGATACCCGATCGCATTCGATATCTCAACGGACTCGAGGGTGCGGATGACTCGAAGGGCCCAATCAGTGACGACTCGAGCCCTGCATAGGGACCCGGTAGTCGGTTCGACGTCGTGTTTTCCCATGCACTGCTCTCGAGGTCGTAGAGCACGAACAACGCTAGTTGCGTGGAAGGCCCACTGGACAGGTACGCGAGCAACTTATTACCGACGGTGGCTGCTGTAGCTGATACTGTCGGATACAGTGTCGTAGATGGGTCCGTGTGTCGGTATCCAGTTCGATGGGACAGTCATCCTTGTGAACGTACGTTCGTGGTCGCTTACAGTCGGTGAGCCCCGCCAACCGTCACCTACTTTTGTACCCCCTCCTAAGCGCGTTCAATGGAATTGCTGACGCACCGTCGGGCCCTCATCGAAGCACGACTGACCGAGGTCGTCGACGGTATCGACCCGGATGCGCTCAGCGACGACGTCCGCCACGTGACGCTTTCTGGGGGGAAACGCGTTCGTCCGACGGTGACGATTCTCGCCTGTGAGACGGCCGGCGGCGATCCGGAAGATGCCGTCGATTTCGGTGTCGGCATCGAACTCGTCCACACCGCGTCACTCGTCATCGACGACATCATCGACCGGTCGGAGCTCAGACGCGGTACCACGAGCGCCTGGGCCGCGTTCGGCTACGGGCCGGCGATCGTCGCCAGCGACGGCCTCCTGGGGGAAGCCTTTGCCCTGTTCTCTGCTGATCCGGCCGCCATGCAGGTCGTCTCCGAGGCGATGGTCGAACTCGGCGTGGGTGAGGCAACCGAACTCGAGGCCAAACCGGAGACCGAAGCCGAGTACATGACGTTGGCACGCCGGAAAACGGGCGCGCTGTTCCGTGCGGCAGCGGAACTGGGTGCGATCGCCGCGGGTGCTAACACCTTTACCGTCGAATCGCTCGGGGAGTACGCTGAACGCGTCGGTGTCGCCTTCCAGATCCGAGACGACGTACTCGACGCCACCGCAGACCCAGATGCGCTCGGGAAACCAACCGGTCACGACGCCGAAATGGATCGCCCCTCGCTCGTCCAGATTACCGACTTGACACCCGAGGAGGCCAACCGTCGGGCCCGTGCGGAGGCCGACCGTGCGATCGAGGCACTGCAGACCATCGACGCCGCCGACAGTGAGGCTCGCGACTACTTACTCGAGCTCGCTGAGTTCGTCGTCGAGCGCGAACGGTGACGCCGGGCCGGCTTCGAGCAACTACATCCCTTCGGCCTGTGGACCCCCATCCGAGAGCCTAGATTCGGCGACGGCAAACGTGAGCGTACTCACGATACCGAGGAGGGTCCCGGTCGTGAGCGCCGTTGCGAGGTACGGAATGCCGACTTCCCCGAGGAAGAAGGCACTGACCGCATAGAGCACGACGGCCATGGCGATCACGTAAAACGGTGCGTTGAGATAGCGCCACTCGAGGCGTCCAGCGATGTACTCGTCGGTAATCTGACCGAGACTGGTAGTAATGCCCGCGGCGGCAAACCATTGGATCGAACCATACACGAAGGCGGCCAGGATCAGTGGCGCACCGAGATTCCCTCCTGCCGCCGCATCCTGGGACTCCACGGTGTTCAACCCGCTCACACTCCCGAGGACGAGCAATGCCGCCGCGACGACATAGGCGATGAGCGTCATGCGCCCGGCGTACAGTGACAATCGGACCCGCTCGACCGACTCATCGAGGTACTCCCCGAGCCCGAGCCCTCGGGAGATGAGATACAACCCGAGTAAGGCAGAGGTGACACCGAGGACCAGCCCCGGAAGGTTGAACAGGCTACCAAGGAGGGCGAGCGGATAGACGAGGATAAGGATCCCAATTGGGATCAACACCGTTCCTCGCGTTTCAGGGTCGTCGATGACTTGCTTGATCGTGTAGTACATCGACTCGAGGTTCTGGGCCTGCCTGACGACGACTCGTCGAACGCCATCGATGGGGACACGTGAGCGGATGATCGGGACGACCGACTCGTCTTGTGCCCCGTCGGTAACGATGAGCGCGGTGACGTCTTCCCCAGTGGTAAGACTCGCTAGAACGGTGTCCACTTCTTCGCCGACTTTCCGGTTCGCTTTGACGTCGGAGCCTTCCAATCCGGTGACGACGGCTACTTCCACGCTCTCATCGCGACTGGCGAGGTCGTCGTAGATGTGTAACCCCTGGAAAATGACATTGACGTCGGAGTCCTCCGGATCGACCGTGGCGAGGGCAACGGCAGCGTCCTCGACGGGCTCGCGGCCGATGACGGGTGTCGAGAATCCCGTCTTTCGGCCAAGATCGTCATCGAGGTCGACACAGAGGACCAACAGCATCGTCACACAGTTACACGCCTCGGTATTTCCGTCTTCTGGAGGCGTGCGGTTGTCACGGGTGGAGGAGGATACCGTCCCATCACAACGCTTTTATGCTGCTCACGGATATGACGTGGTACGATGGTAGGTGTCTGCTTTACAGGGCCGCCCGCCCGCTTCTAATCCCCACCTACTGCCGGTTGTGTCACTGATCGACCAGCCGGTGGTGCGGATCCTCGACTCGAGTGCCTTTTCAACGCGTCTCGAGTCTGTGCAATCTCTCGAGACGGCCCCGAACGGTCACGTCGCTCGAGCACCAGCCACATCGACAGACTCAGGACCCTGAGTACCACCTAGCCCAGTACGAACGACTACGCCACCGACTCCACCAATGTCCGAATCAGAACCTCACTCCAACGCCGAACAGTCACCGATTGCCGTCGTCCTGCCGGACGGCTCCGAACTCGAGGTCCCAGCCGATGCGACCGTTGCAGACTGCGCCTACGAGATCGGTCCCGGCCTCGGTCGAGACACGATCGCGGGAAAACTCGACGGCGAACTCGTCGCCAAAGAGGCCCCGGTCTACGAGGGCGCACGCCTCGAGATCGTCACCGACCAGTCCGAGGAATACCTCGACGTGCTCCGCCACTCAGCAGCCCACTGTCTCGCCCAGGCTGTCGAGCGCCACTTCGACGACGTCAAACTCGCGATCGGGCCACCAACCGAGGAAGGTTTTTATTACGACTTCGACGACCTCGACGTCGACGAAAGCGACTTCGACGCACTCGAGGCCGAAATCGACGCCATCATCGAGGAGGATTACGCTATCGAACGGGAGGAACTCACCGTCGAGGAGGCTCGTGAGCGACTGGCCGATGAGCCCTACAAACTCGAGTTGCTCGAGGAACTCGCGGCCGANGGTGAACAGGTGACGTTCTACACCCAGGGTGAGTGGGAAGACCTCTGTGCTGGCCCACACGTCGAATCGACGGGTGAGGTTGGGGTCGTCGAACTGCTCGAAATCGCCGGTGCCTACTGGCGTGGTGACGAGGAGAACCCGATGCAGACGCGGATTTACGGGACGGCCTTCGAGGATGAGGGCGACCTCGAGCAGTTCCTCGAGCGACGCGAGGAGGCCAAAGAACGAGATCACCGAAAGATCGGGAACGAGATGGACCTCTTCTCGATTCAGGACGTCACGGGGCCGGGCCTTCCCCTGTATCATCCGCCCGGAAAGACGATCCTGCGCGAACTCGAGGCGTTCGTCGAGGACCTCAATCTGGACACTGGCTACGACTACGTCGAGACGCCCCACGTGTTCAAAACGGAGCTCTGGCACCGTTCGGGCCACTACCAGAACTACGCCGACGACATGTTCATCTTCGACGTCGGCGACGATGAGTTCGGCCTCAAGCCGATGAACTGCCCGGGACACGCCGCCATCTTCCAGGACCANTCCTGGTCCTATCGTGACCTGCCGGTCCGGTATGCCGAGAACGGCAAGGTCTATCGAAAAGAACAGCGCGGCGAACTCTCGGGTCTCTCGCGTGTCTGGTCGTTCACCATCGACGACGGCCACCTGTTCGTTCGCCCGGATCAGATCGAACGGGAGGTCGAATCGATCATGGATGCCATCGACGACGTCCTCTCGACGTTCGACCTCGAGTACGAGGTGGCCCTTGCGACGCGCCCGNAGAAATCCGTTGGAAGCGACGAAATTTGGGAGCGCGCCGAAGAACAACTCGAGGCCGTTCTCGAAAAGCGAAACATCGACTACGACCTCGAGTCGGGCGATGGCGCCTTCTACGGCCCGAAGATCGACTACGCTTTCAAAGATGCCATCGGTCGAAGCTGGGACGGGCCAACGGTCCAACTGGACTTCAACATGCCAGAACGCTTCGACCTCGAGTACGTCGGCGAGGATAACGAGAGCCACCGGCCCGTGATGATCCACCGAGCGCTGTACGGCAGCTACGAACGGTTCTTCATGATGCTCATCGAGCACTACGAGGGGAACTTCCCGTTGTGGCTCGCGCCCGAACAACTGCGGGTCCTCCCCATCTCCGATGCAAATCTGGGGTACGCCCACCGCGTGAAAAACGCCTTCGAGGAGTTCCGCGTCGAGGTCGACCAACGTGATAGCACGCTCGAGCGAAAGATCCGAGCGGCTCACGACGACCGGGTTCCCTACCAGATCATCGTCGGTGACAACGAAGAAGAAGCGGGCACGATTTCGGTCCGTGACCGGTTCGAAGACCAGGAGTACGACGTAGAGGTCGACACGTTCAAGGCGCATCTCGAGCGTGAACGAGATGAAAAACGTCCAGCGCCGGATTTCCTCGCTGACTGAGTACGGTTGTCTCACTGCCTCGAGTACGATCTGTGCGGTGTCCTGCCGTGTTTATCGACGTGGTTGGACGAATCCCACTAACGAACGAACCCAGCACCGGTCGAGGGGACACAAACGTGGGTAACCAGCAGTCGTGAGACATCGATGTGTTCATACTTGTGCAGTCGTGACCAGCCGTATGAACCGAGCGGAGAAAGCAGCCTTACAGTTGCGAGCCGTCGACGTGTTGCGAATGCTGAAAGAGACCCGGACGTACGACGAACTCGCTGCCGAAACCGGACTCCCCGCTGGCGATCTCAACCGGTACGTCAACGGTCACGTCTTACCCGGAAGTGATCGCGCCCGTGAGGTCGTCGAAGCTGTCGGCCGCGATGCGCTGGGTGCTGAACTCGAGGCCCGAATCCGTATCGATGCCGATGGCTACGTGGACAACTCCGGAGCCGTCTTCGATCAACCATTGCTCGATCTGGTGGCTCCTGTCGTTGCCGAAGGATTCGACTTCGAGCGCCCGGACGTCGTGCTTACCGCCGCAACGGATGGCATCACGCTCGCTGCCTCCCTGGCGAGTTACTACGGGACGCGCTGTGCCTACGCAAAAAAACGAAAAGAGACCGCTGTCGAGGAGTTCATCGAAGCCAGAGAACGCCTAGAATCCGGAATCGAGTTGACGTACTATCTTCCGGCGGCAGCGATTAACGAGGGTGACCGCGTGCTCGTCGTCGACGATCTTATCCGTTCGGGTGAGACTCAGGAACTCCTCCTCGATATCGTCGACACCGCTGGCGGGGAGTTAGGTGGCGTGTTCGCACTCATCGCGGCCGGAAACGACGGGATCGAACGCGCCCGCGGACGAACGGATGCAGCGGTTGGATCCCTACTGACCGTCGAAAAGCCCTGAGTCGCAGACCGCTCTTTTATATTGAGTCGCTCGAGCCAGCACGGGATCACGTGGTAGCCTGCTGATCCTGCAGAGCTCACTCGAGCGAAAATTCGCAACGACCCTACCAGTACGGTGTCTCGAGCCAGGCGTCTGATTCGGCACCGAGTGCGAACAGCGCGAGGACGAACAGAAACACGATGGCGAACCCTGCGAGGGAGGGCAACAGGTAGGCCGTCGTCGATTCGACCACAAAGCTGTCGATGAGTGCCCATATCCCTGCAAGTACCAACCCGAGAACGATCGCCGCTGTACCCAATCCGCCAATGAGACGACCCATGGTAGCTCGAACGGAGGGTACTGAAATAAGCCTACGGGACTCACCGAGCATCGCAAACGCGTCGCGTGTGCTCAATCCCGACGAATTGAAGGGTAATCCCGACAGAGAGAGGCCTAATGCTCGTCGTCGTCCCACTCGATCCACCGACAGCGGACCTGGCCGAACACGCCCTCGAACGCGTCGGAGACGACCTCCCCAAACGCGCTCTGGCCGACCTCTATCGGGCGACCGCGATAGACGTCATCCGTGCCGTCGCCTCGAGTGGTGGTGACCTGTTGATTAACTACCGCGACGCAGAGACGTTGCCGGAGACGGCCACAGATATCGACGATCCGAAAGGGGCCGTCCGCTCGCTCACCGAGGAGGCGATCGGTGACGTGACCGGCGTTCGATTCGAGCGCCAGGTTGGGTCCACACGAAGCGCCCGAATCGGGAACACCGTGACGCACCTTCTCGAGCGCGAAGGCGTCCAGAGTGTGGCGGTCCTCGAGCCCACAGCGCCATTGGTTGGACGGACCGAAATCGACGGGATTGCGATGGCCCTCCGTCGGAAGGACGTCGTGCTCGGCCCAGCGGGGACCGGGGAGCTGTACGTGTCGGCGTTTGCGGAACCGATCGACTTCACGGACGTCTACGAACACCAGCCGATCGAACGGGTGGCGAGGGCAGCAGCCGATGGGGCTACTGACTTGCGTGTTGGATTCGCCCCTCGAGTGCCGCTAGTATCGACGCCCGCTGGCCTTCGAGGGACTGTCCTCGAGATGGCGGCCCGACAGACGACAGACCACCCAGTTCCAAGGGCGACTGCCGAGGCAGTGGCGACGTTCGATAAGCTCGGTGTCTGAGCCGGGGAGCGGAGACCGACAATGCTTTTTAATCTGGTCGAAAAGGACCATGTGAGGTGAGGTGGCAGAGCGGCCTAATGCGCCTGCCTTGAAAGCAGGTGGCGCAAGCCTCATGGGTTCGAATCCCATCCTCACCGTTTTCTGATGACCAGCCGTTGAAAGGACACGTGAGCAGCAGACCTCAACACCTTCGACACTGACTTTCGAGGCAGGCGTCGCCTTGGCGGACACCTGTCGGCCAGACGTCTTCGGCTCGTCTGACAGCCGGCTGACTGATCTATTTGGTACTCGAGCACATACACCAGTATCCGCTCATGCCGTCCAAACAGAGACTCACCAACAGACCACAGGTACCGCCAGAATCAGCGCTTGCGGAGGCGAAGGGGACGTCCGCGGATGACCACTCATCGAGCACTCACGGTGCACCGACCACACTGGCTATCGAGTGGGTTGACTCCTCCCAGGACCAGACACAGAGGGAGCGGCGTGACCGAATACGCACGCTCGAGCGCGAGTGCGACCGGCTCGAGGAACAATTGCAGGTCCAGAAGACACAGGTGGCCTACGAACGGGCGAGGTGTCAGACGCTCATTGACGAGTACGAGCACGTCCTCGACGCACGAGCAACGGTGGAGTCACAGCCGTCCGAACAGCACAGTAGCGACCGGGTTCGAGGCCTTTACCAGCGCCTTCTCCGCTGGTTGCTTAGTCACAACTAATCGGCCGGTTTTTTCTCGTCTGGTACCCTCGAGCGACCTATGAGTGAGGACACACCACGTATTCAGGTCTCGGCAAGTGACTCGAGTGCCGTGAAGGTCGTGCGGATGGAACGACCGGCACGTCACAACGCGATGGACGAAGCGATGGCCACCACGCTAGCGACGACCGTTGACCGGCTCGCACAGGATGACGATGTGCGTTGTCTCGTCCTCACGGGTGTTAGTGGCGTCTTCAACACTGGTGCCGATCTCTCGACGTTCGATGGTGACGAGCGGGACGAGGCCAAACTCGACGCGATCGCAACACCGCTTCACGAGGCCGTCGAAACCCTCCTCACGGCACCCAAACCCGTCGTAACCGGTGTCAATGGTGTCGTTGCAGGTGGTGGCCTAGGGCTGGCACTCGCGGGCGATATCGTGCTCGCGTCGGAATCGGCGCGATTCGAGTACGCCTATCCCAAGATCGGCCTGTCCGGCGATGGTGGGGCGACCTGGTTGCTCCCACGGCTCGTCGGTCGTCGGACGGCCCAAGAAATCGTCTTCCTCGACCGTGGTCTGGACGCCGAGGAAGCCGTCGAGGCGGGCCTCGCCACGGAAGTTGTGCCCGATGACGCGTTCGATGATCGACTCGAGGCGGTCGCCGAGACGCTCGGCTCCGGTCCGACGAAGGCGTACGCGGAAGCGAAGGAGTTGTTGGCTCGTTCGTCGACGAACGATCTCGAGACGCATCTCGATCTGGAACAGGCGCGAATCAAAAGCCTCGCCTCGACGGGGGACTACGAAGCCGGGCTCCGTGGATTTCTCGAGAAGGAGACGCCGACGTTCGAGGGACGGTGAGGCGAGTCGGGAGACGCTGGTTCTCTCGCCACCACCTTACGGAAAATTCGAGGCGAAAGCCTCGCCCTTCAGGGGCATGGCGGGAGCAAAGCTCTCGCTGCAACCGAAAAGCTCCGCTTTTCGAGGACGGGGATGAAGCCGACCAACAGTATTCAACCGCCGATGATGGCATAGACGGGGTTCCAACGCAATCTTTAGGTTATCTGGCTGTGACAGTGTGCATAGATGGTAAAGAGCACCCGTCATGCGAAATACGAACTCTGTTACCACATAGTATTCGTGCCGAAGTATCCGCGTTCGCACTTGACGGGGAAGACGAAGGAACGTCTCGAAGCCATCTTCGCGGAAATCTGTAAGGACAAGGACCTCGAGCTGGCCGAGTGCGAAGTCATGCCCGACCATGTACACCTGTTCGTCGGGAGTCCACCCAAGAACGCCCCGTCCCTCATCGTCAACTGGGTCAAGGGTATCTCTGCGCGGAAGTACAACCAGAGATACGACGACCGCGTGAAGTGGACTCGTTCGTACTACATCAGCACGGCGGGTAGTGCCTCGAAGGGCGCTGTCGAACAATACATCGCTGAACAGGAAGGTGACGACGAATGAAGCGCGTCAACACCTTCGAGGTCGTTCCACAGACCGAGAACGACAAAGAGTGTCTTCTACGGCTACTCGACGCCTCCGCCTCTCTGTGGAACGAACTCACCTACGAACGCCGTCAGAACTACTTCGGGGACGGTGACGTATGGGACACCTCCGAGTACCGAGGGCGCTACAACGGCGTCGTCGGTAGCGCGACCGTTCAACAGGTCACGCACAAGAACAGCGAAGCGTGGCGGTCGTTCTTCGCCCTCAAAGAGAAGGGCGAGGACGACAACCCACCGTCGTACTGGGGTAACGAGGAGGACGGACGCGAGCTCCGCACCTACATCCGAAACAACCAGTACACGATTCAGTGGGGAAAGCGTAGCCGTCTCGAAATCCCTGTCGGGCGAGAACTGAAAGACGAATACGGACTCGGCTACCACGAACGACTCCGCCTCGAAGTCCAAGGCAACCCGAAATGGGACGGTAAACAGGGTCGTCTGGAACTCGAATACGACGAAGTGAGCGACACGTTCAGGGCTTTCCAGCCAGTCACCGTACCTGATTCTCGACTGGATTCACCACTGGCTTCCGAAGAAGCCGCCCTCGACGTTGGCGCGAACAACCTCGTAGCCTGTTCCACGACCACTGGGAACCAATACCTCTACAACGGACGCGAGTTGTTCGGACGGTTCCGCGAGACGACCGACGAAATCGCTCGCCTACAGTCGAAACTCCGCGAGGGACGCTACAGTTCCAAGCGGATTCGACGGCTGTACCGACAGCGGACGAAGCGTCGTGACCACGCACAGAACGCGTTGGTACGCGACCTCGTTGAACGGCTGTACGACGAGGGCGTGGCGACGGTGTACGTAGGCGACTTGACCGACGTGCTGGAAACACACTGGTCGGTCAGAGTGAACGAGAAGACGCACAACTTCTGGGCGTTCAAGAAGTTCATCCACCGTCTCGCGTGCGTCTGTGAGGAGTACGGCATCAGCCTCGAAGCCGAGTCGGAAGCGTGGACGAGTCAGACGTGTCCAGAGTGTGGCGACTACGAGAAGACAGTTCGCCACGAGGATACGTTGACGTGTCCATGTGGCTTCGAGGGGCACGCCGACCTCACGGCGTCAGAGACGTTCCTTCGAGAAAACAGCGATACGGAAGTCAAGCCGATGGCACGGCCCGTGCGATTCGAGTGGGACGACCACGATTGGTCGGGGGAACCACACCCTCACGAAAGTCCCAAAGAAGTGCGCACGAACCCGCAAGTTGCCTTCGTGGATCAGTAGCCGAACCCCCAACGGAGGAATCCTCGCGCTTTAGCGCGGGGAGGATGTCAATCGAGGCGCTGTGTCTCTACCCAGAGTGCCCGATAGACGGTCCAGAGGTCACACTCCGCGTGGGACGCCAGTGTTCGACAGGCCTCGAGGTAGCGTTCGTACGCCTCGAGTGACCACTGCTCCGGTGGACGGTCAAGGTGCCCTGCCGATCTGAGAACAGTCCAGAAGGATCGATCGAGGACGAGGTAGGCGTCTGGATCGAGAAACTGGAGGAACGCCGTCCCGACAGGGAAGGTCACGCCCTCGAGTTCGGTGAGTGCGTCGATGGCGTCTTCCAGTCGGCTGTCCTCGAGCGCCTCGTGTGCTCGGTCACGCCCTCGAGTTCGGTGAGTGCGTCGATGGCGTCTTCCAGTCGGCTATCCTCGAGCGCGTCGTGTGCTCGCTCGATAGCAGCCTGTATCGTCGTGAACCGATTCGCACCAAAATCGTCCTCCGCGGGATGGGACGTCGGTGCGAACGACCGCCGTGCGTACCAGCGAACGACCCACTCTGCGTCTTTCCACACGAACTCCCCGCGCTGAAAGGCTTCTGGGAGTGTCTCGAGGCGCTCCCGTTCGACAGTGGCGAAGGGCTGGCGGTCGTCGTAGGTCGCCGCACCTGCACGAATTGCTGTCCCGTCCATTACTGTCCGTCACGATGGGTGGCCTGAAAAAGTGATCCTCGAGTCACGGGGGAGATCTCACCAGGGGCTCTGAGTGTCACCGCATCGCCACCAAAGACTCAAATGGGTCTTCATCGCAGTTACACACATGGGATCCAACGAAGGCGTCAACACGATTTGTCCGTATTGCGGCGTCGGTTGTGGACTCACATTGATCGCGGGCGAGGAGCCAGGCGACGTTCGGTTACAGCCCTGGTTCGAGGCGCCGGTGAACGAGGGCTCACTCTGCATCAAGGGTGGGGCCTCCCCACAGGTCGTCGATCACGAAGAACGCCTGAAAGAACCGCTCATCAGGGAGGGCGACTCGTTCCGAGAAGCAACGTGGGAGGAGGCACTCGAGCGAATCGTCACTGAATTCGAACGGATCGAGCAGGAGTACGAACCCGACGCCATGGGCTTTTTCAGCTCCTCGAAGGTGATGAACGAGGAGAACTACCTCTTACAAAAGCTCGCTCGGCGGTACGGGACCAACAACGTGGACAACTGCACGCGGATGTGCCACGCCTCGACGGTGTACACCCTGCGTCAGAGCCTGGGTGCCGGTGCGATGACCAACAGCATGGCCGACCTCGAGGAACACGGTGACGTCTACTGGGTCCAGGGGGCGAACCCGGCCGAACAGCACGTGATCGCCCACAGCAACTACTTCCGACAGGCCACCCTCGAGGGCGCAACGCTCATCCAGATCGACCCACACGCAAACAAGACCACCCGTGACGCGGATATCCACCTGCAACTGAAACCAGGAACGGACATCCCGCTGTTGAATATCGCCATCAAAACGATTCTCGAGGAGGAGTTGTACGATCAGGCGTTCATCGACGAACGGACGAGGGGGTTCGATCACCTCGAGGCGACGCTGGCGGATTTCGACATGGAGGCCGCAGCGGATATCTGTGGCCTGCCGCTCGAGGACATCCAGGAGGCGGCCCGGATCTACGCCGAAGCCGACAATGCAGCCATCTTCACGGGTATGGGCATGAGCCAACATCACTGTGGCGTGGACAACGTCCAGAACGAGGTCAATCTCGCGCTCATCACGGGTAACCTCGGTCGTCCCGGGACCGGTGTCAACCCACTTCGCGGTCAGAACAACGTCCAGGGAACCTGTGACGTCGGGGCGATGCCGAACGTCCTCCCTGGCTACCAGAACGTGGACGACGCCGAGGCGCGTGCATCCGTCGAAGACGTCTGGGGATTCGAGGTCCCACCCGAACCAGGCCTGACGAACGTCGAAATCTCGAACGCCATCGGCGAGCAGATCCACGGCCTCTTCGTGATGGGTGAAAACCCCGTCATGAGCGAACCCGACGCGCTCGAGGTCGAAGCACGCATGGCTGATCTCGAGTTCCTGGCCGTCCAGGACATCTTCATGACCGAGACAGCCGAGTTCGCAGACGTCATCCTCCCGGCGACCTCGTGGGCCGAACGCGGGGGCACCGTCACGAACACCGACCGCCGGGTTCAACTCATGCGACCAGTCACCGACGTGCCGGGGAACACTCGCCACGACCTCGACATTCTCTGTGAGCTCGGGACACGCCTCTTCGGTGATGGCTTCGACTTCGATGGACCCGAGGCGGTCTTCGAGGAACTCCGCGAGGTCTGTCCGATCTATCACGGCATGACCTACGACCGAATCGGGTTCGAAGGGGTCCAGTGGCCGTGTTACGAGGAAGGCGATCAGGGCGATCAGTACCTCTACGCCGAGCAGTTCGACACCGACGACGGGCTGGGCGTTATCCGCGGGGTCCGACATCAAGAACCGGCCGAAGTCGAGGACGACGAGTTCCCGCTCGTCCTGACGACGGCCCGCCTC
>SL_5KL_010_SEDDRAFT_10000904_pt1 | contig 18654 bp, 15 predicted proteins | sample SodLakKL_010_SED_FD_9118 | JGI IMG/M metagenome (IMG submission 9118)
GGGCGGGAGCGGCTGGTGCCGCTGGGTGAGGAGGCAAGCCACTGGGTGCGCCGCTACCTCGACGAGGCACGGCCGCGGCTGCTCGGGGATCGGACCGGGGAAGCCCTGTTCGTGACGCATCGCGGCGAGGGGCTGACCCGCCAGGCCTTCTGGTACCGCATCAAGCGCTACGCCAATGAGGCAGGGGTGGATCCGTCCATCTCACCCCATACCCTGCGCCACTCGTTCGCAACGCATCTCCTCAACCACGGGGCCGACCTGCGTGCCGTGCAGATGCTGCTGGGCCACGCCGATCTGTCCACCACCCAGATCTATACCCACGTGGCCCGGCAGCGCCTGCAGCAGCTCCACGCCGCGCACCATCCGCGCGGCTGACCCCATCGGCGCCGGTGGCTCAGCGCTCCAGGTGCTGGAGCTTGTCCGGCTTGCCGTCCCACTCCTCGGCGTCTGGCGGCGGGTCCTTCTTCTCGGTAATCAGCGGCCACTTCTGGGCAAGCTCGGCATTGAGCTCCAGGAAGTGCTCCATGGACGGCGGCAGGTCGTCCTCGGAGTAGATGGCCTCGGCCGGACATTCCGGCTCGCAGAGGGTGCAGTCGATGCACTCATCCGGGTCGATGACCAGGAAGTTCGGCCCCTCGTGGAAGCAGTCCACGGGGCAGACCTCCACGCAGTCGGTGTACTTGCACTTGATGCAGTTCTCGGTGACGACGTAGGTCATGTAACTGGCTCCGTTGCCGTTTCAGGTCCTTCACCACGAAGGTGACGGTGCCCCACCGGGCACCATACCCGCGGCGAGCATTCTAACGGCTCATGCACCGCGGTCCTACTCCTCGCACTGTGCCTTGAGCCAATAGATGGTCTCGAGGGCCTCTCTCGGGGTCAGCCCATCGGGATCGAGGTTTTCCACCGCTTCGCGGACCGGATCGGGGTCCGGCTCCGGTGCGGGCTCGACCGGCGGGGGCGGTGCTGCCTCGGGGCCGAAGAGGGGCAGCTGGGCGGAGCCGCTGTCCTCGGCATCCCCGGACTCCAGGCTGCGTAGCTTCTCCCGCGCCGCCCGCAGAACCTCCTGCGGGACACCGGCCAGGGCGGCCACCTGCAGCCCGTAGCTCTGGTTGGCGGGGCCGTCGCGCACGGCGTGAAGGAAGACGATGCGCTCGCCGTGCTCGGCGGCCTCCAGGTGGACGTTGACCACGCCGGGATGGATCTGTTCGAGGGCGGTCATCTCGAAGTAGTGGGTGGCGAACAGCGTAAACGCGCGGATGCGCGTGGCGAGCCGCTCGGCGGTGGCCCAGGCCAGGGCCAGGCCATCGAAGGTGCTGGTGCCGCGGCCGATCTCGTCCATCAGCACCAGGCTCTCGGCCGTGGCGTTGTGTAGGATATTGGCCGTCTCGGTCATCTCCACCATGAAGGTGGAGCGGCCCGAGGCCAGGTCGTCGGCGGCGCCGATGCGCGTGAAGATGCGGTCGATCGGGCCCAGGACCGCGCGCTGGGCCGGGACGAAGGCGCCGGCGTAGGCGAGCAGCGTGATCAGGGCGGTCTGGCGCATGTACGTCGATTTGCCGCCCATGTTCGGACCGGTGATCAGAAGCATGCGCCGGCGGCTGTCCAGGCGGACGTCGTTGGGCACGAAGGGGACGTCCAGGGCCTGCTCCACCACCGGGTGGCGGCCGCCCTCGATGCGCAGGCCGGGGGTGTCGGCCAGCTCCGGCTGGACATAGTCGAGGGTCCGGGCCCGCTCGGCGAAGGCGGCCAGGGCGTCGAGCTCGGCTAGCGCGGCTGCGCTGTGCTGGAGGGGGGGCAGCTCGGCGGCGAGGCCGGTAACCAGCTCCTCGTAGAGCGCCTTCTCGCGCGCCAGGGCCCGCTCCCGGGCGGAGAGGACCTGCTCCTCGAAGCGTTTGAGCTCCGGTGTAATGAACCGCTCGGCGGCCTTCAGGGTCTGGCGGCGGGTATAGCGCTCCGGCATCTGGCCGCTGTGGCTGCGGCTGACCTCGATGTAGTAGCCGTGGACCCGGTTGAAGCCCACCTTGAGGGTGGGGATCCCGGTGGCTGCCCGCTCCTCCGCTTCCAGGGCGGCCAGGTAGTCATCGGCGTTGCGGGACATCGAGCGCAGCTCGTCGAGCTCACCGTCGAAGCCGTCGGCGATGACGCCACCGTCGCGCACGGTGGCCGGCGGGGTATCGATGATCGCCCGCTGCAGCAGGTCAACGGTCTGTGGATGCTCATCGAGCTCGCCGGCGAGGGCCTGTAGCCGGTGGCTGTTGAGCTGCCCGAGCAGGATCTGCAGCTGCGGTAGGCGCTGCAGTGCGTCGCGCAGGCCGGTCAGATCCCGCGGGCGCGCCGTGCCGAGGGCCACTCGGGCGAGGATCCGCTCGACATCGGCGCAGCCGTCCAGCGCATTGCGCAGGTCGGCGAAGGCCCCGTCGGCCAGGGCAGCGACGGCGGCGTGTCGGGCGGCGACGGTCTCACGCCGGCGCAGGGGGCGCTGGAGCCAGCGGCGCAGCAGGCGCCCGCCCATGGCTGTGACGCTGGTATCGATGACCGCCGCCAGGGTGTGTTCCGTGCCGCCGCCGAGGTTGTGCTCGATCTCCAGGTTGCGCCGGCTGGCGGCGTCGATGGTGATCGCCTCGTCCCGGGATTCGACGGTCAGCGCGGCCACATGGGGCAGGGCGGCGCGCTGGGTCTCGTTGATGTACTGCAGCAGTGCGCCGGCGGCGGTCACCGGGGCGTGCAGCTGCTCGGCACCGAAACCGGACAAATCGTGCGTGCCGAACTGGCGCAGGAGCAGTCGTCGGGCGGAGTCGTACTCGAAGTGCCACGGTGGGCGGCGCTGGGCCACGCATCCCCCCTCCGGCGCCGGACTCTGGTCATCATCGGGGAGGATGAGTTCCGCGGGCCTTAGGCGCTCGAGCTCGGCAGCGAGGGACTCCTGGTCGGGTGCTTCGAGCACCGAGAAGCGCCCGGAGGAGAGCTCTAGGGAAGCCACGCCGAATCGGCCCTTGGGCCCTGGGGCCACGGCGGTGAGCAGGTTGGCACTGCGCTCCTCGAGCAGGGCGTCCTCGGTCAGGGTGCCGGGGGTGACCACCCGCACCACCTGGCGCTCCACCGGCCCCTTCGCGGCGTTGGGGTCGCCGATCTGCTCGCAGATGGCCACCGACTCGCCAAGCCGGACCAGCCGGGCGAGGTAGCTCTCGACAGACTGGACGGGGACACCGGCCATCGGGATCGGCGCCCCGGCTGATTCACCTCGGGTGGTCAGGGTGATGTCGAGGAGTTTCGCGGCGCGCTCGGCATCCTCATAGAATAGCTCGTAGAAATCACCCATCCGGTAGAACAGCAGGGTCTCCGGGTACTCGGCCTTGATGCGCAGAAACTGGCGCATCATCGGGGTGTGCCCGGCGCGGGTCTCGGCGCTTTCGGCCTCTTGGGTAGCTGCTGCCATGGGGTGTTTCCGGTGCCGCGTTGGATAAGGGGGGGATATGGTACACGACGACCGCACTCTGCAAGAGCGTGCCAACCGCCTGGGCGAGGCCATGCAGCGTCAGGGCCTCAGTCTGGCGGTGGCCGAGTCGTGCACCGGCGGTCTGCTGGCCAAGATCCTGACCGATGGGGGCGGGGCCTCGGCCTGGTTCGAGCGCGGTCTGGTGGTCTACAGCAACGCCGCTAAGCAGGAGCTGGCGGGGGTCCCGTCGCGATTGATCGAGCGCCACGGCGCGGTCAGCCAGGAGGTGGCCGAGGCCCTGGCCCTGGGGGTGCTGGGCCGCGCGCCCGTCACCCACAGCGTGGCGGTGACCGGGGTCGCCGGTCCGGACGGTGGGACGGTGGCCAAGCCGGTGGGCTCGGTGTGGATTGCCTGGGGGGCGCCGGCGGGCGTCGAGGCCCGGTTATACCGCTTCCCCGGGGATCGGGACGCCGTGCGCCGGGCCAGCGTGGCCACGGCGTTGGAAGGGCTGCTGGATCTTTGCCGGGAATCGGCCGGAACCACGGAGCCGTGACCGCGCCAAGGAGACCTTGCGGGCTGTTAGAATCATTCGATCATGCCGGGTGAAAGACCCGGCTGGGTTGTGGAATAATCCGCAACCGCTGGCGGCGGGCCGGTGGCAGGGACGCAGACCGGGTCGAGAGGGCGCCGGAGCCCGTCATCATGGGGCAATCACGCGACGAGGTGGATTCGGAAATGGATGACGATCGCAAGAAGGCGCTCGGCGCCGCGTTGGGGCAGATCGAGAAGCAGTTCGGCAAGGGTGCGGTGATGCGCATGGGCGATGCGCGGGCCGTGCGCGGGGACGTCAAGAGCATCTCTACGGGCTCCCTGGCCCTCGACGTGGCGCTCGGGATCGGCGGTCTACCGCGGGGGCGGGTCGTGGAGATCTACGGGCCGGAGTCTTCCGGCAAGACGACCCTGACCCTGCACATCATCGCCGAGGCGCAGAAGGCCGGTGGCGCGGCGGCGTTCGTCGACGCCGAGCACGCGCTGGATCCGGACTACGCCGAGGCGGTGGGTGTGGATATCAACGATCTGCTGGTTTCGCAGCCGGATACCGGCGAGCAGGCGCTGGAGATCGCCGATATGCTGGTTCGCTCCGGCGGCCTGGACGTCGTCGTAGTGGACTCGGTGGCCGCACTGACGCCCAAGGCCGAGATCGAGGGCGAGATGGGCGACTCTCACGTCGGTCTGCAGGCTCGGCTGATGTCCCAGGCGCTGCGCAAGCTGACCGGCAGCATCCAGCGCTCCAACACCCTGGTGGTGTTCATCAACCAGATCCGCATGAAGATCGGCGTGATGTTCGGCAGCCCCGAGACCACCACCGGCGGCAATGCGCTCAAGTTCTACTCCTCAGTGCGCATGGACATCCGTCGGCTCGGTGCCATCAAGAAGGGCGACGAGGTCCTCGGCAACGAGACCCGGGTCAAGGTGGTCAAGAACAAGATGGCGCCGCCGTTCAAGCAGGCGGAATTCGAGATCCTCTACGGCCAGGGGATCTCCCGCGAGGGTGAGATCATCGACATGGGGGTCGCCCAGGGCCTGGTGGAGAAATCCGGGGCTTGGTACAGCTACAACGGCGATCGGATCGGCCAGGGCAAGGACAAGGTGCGGGAGTTCCTGCGCAACAACCCGCAGATCGCTGCGGACATCGAGGCCCGCATCCGCGAGAAAGTCCTCGGCACGGCCCTGCCGGAGGCCGAGGCGGTGGAAGGGGACGACTCCGGCACCGAATCGGGTTCTGGCAAGCAGGCATGAGCGAAGCTGGGCCGGCCGGCGCGCGGGACGCGGCGCTGCGTCTGCTGGCCCGGCGCGAGCACACGAGGCGGGAGCTGGCGCAGAAGCTGGCCCGCCGCGGCTTTGCGCCGGACGAGGTGGAGCCGGCGCTTGAGGCGCTGGCCGATGAAGGGCTGCTAGACGAGACGCGCTTCGCCGAGGTCTTCGTGCGCAGCCGTGTCGAGCGGGGCCAGGGCCCGGTGCGCATCGCCCAGGAGCTGCGCCAGCGCGGCGTGCCGGACGAGGTGATCGACCCGGCGCTGGCAGCGGCGGACGTCGACTGGCACGAGCAGGCCCGTGCGGTGCGTCGGCGGCGGTTCGGCGACGCCGCGCCGGAGGGCCGTAAAGAGTTGCTGCGGCAGGCGCAGTTCCTGCAGCGGCGGGGTTTTACAGCAGAGCAGGTCCGTGCGGCTGCGGCCGCTGTGGACGAAGACGAGTAAAGGGGCCCGTATGGGTGAGAACATGACATCGGCGCAGTTGCGCGCCGCCTTCCTGGAATTTTTCAGGGAGCGGGGGCACGAGGTCGTGCCGAGTTCGCCGTTGGTGCCGGCCAACGACCCGACGCTGCTTTTCACCAACGCCGGGATGGTCCCCTTCAAGGAGGTGTTCCTCGGGCGCGAGCAGCGTGGCTATCAGCGGGCCACCAGCAGTCAGCGCTGTGTGCGCGCCGGTGGCAAGCACAACGATCTGGAGAACGTCGGTTACACCGCCCGGCACCACACCTTCTTCGAGATGCTGGGCAACTTCTCCTTTGGCGATTACTTCAAGCGAGATGCCATCCGCTACGCCTGGACCTTCCTGACCGAGGTGGTCGGTCTGCCGCCGGAGCGGCTCTGGGTCACGGTCTACGAGGAGGACGATGAGGCGGCGCGGATCTGGCTTGAGGAGATCGGGGTGGACCCGGCGCGCTTTCGCCGGATCGGCGCTGAGGACAACTTCTGGTCGATGGGCGACACCGGGCCCTGCGGGCCCTGCTCGGAGGTCTTCTACGACCACGGTCCGGAGGTGCCGGGAGGCCCGCCGGGCTCCGAGGATGAGGACGGCGATCGCTACATCGAGGTCTGGAACCTCGTTTTCATGCAGTACGATCGCGATGCCGAGGGCAACCTGAACCCGCTGCCGAGCCCCTCCATCGACACCGGTATGGGGCTGGAGCGCCTTGCGGCGGTCCTGCAGGGGGTTCACGACAACTTCGAGACCGATCTGTTCACGCCGCTGCTCGACGCCGCCGGCGAGATTGCCGGGGTGGCGGACTGGCGCAAGCCCTCGCTGAAGGTGGTGGCCGACCACATCCGTGCCTGCGCCTTTCTGATCGTCGACGGTGTGTTGCCCTCCACCGAGGGGCGCGGCTACGTGCTGCGCCGGATCATCCGCCGGGCGGTTCGTCATGGCTACCAGCTCGGCATCGATGAACCGTTTTTCTATCGGCTGGTCGAGCCGCTCGACACGGTCATGGGGGATGCTTTCCCCGAGTTGCGCGAGCGCCGCGAGTTCGTCGAGAAGATCCTCTTCCAGGAGGAGAAGCGCTTTCGCGAGACGCTCGAGGACGGCCTGGCGCTGCTCGACGACTACCTCTCCGGCAGTGACAGCGAGGTCATCGACGGTGAGGTGGTGTTCAAGCTCTACGACACCCACGGCTTCCCGGTCGATCTGACCGCCGATATCGCCCGCGAGCGCGGCCTGGAGGTGGACTACCCGGGGTTTGAGGCGCGCATGGCCGAGCAGCGTGAGCGCGCGCGGGCGGCCAGTCGCTTCGGCGGTCCCCGTGAAGAGGTGCTGGATGCCGGCGAGAGCCGCTTTACCGGCTACGAGACGCTCGAGGACATCGGCTCGGTGACCGGTCTCTATCGGGATGGTCGCTCCGTGCAGCGCCTGCAGGCCGGCGAGGAGGGCATGATCGTCCTCGATCGCACACCGTTCTACGCCGAATCCGGCGGCCAGGTGGGGGATCGCGGCGAGATCCTGGCCAACGGGCTACGCTTTCGGGTAGAGGACACGGTCAAGCAGGGCGACGCCCATGGCCACCTGGGCCGGCTGGAGGCCGGGGAGCTGGGCATCGGGGATCAGGTGACCGCGCGGGTTGATCGGGGCACCCGTGAGGCCACGGTGCGCAACCACTCGGCCACCCACCTGCTCCATGCCGCGCTGCGCGAGGTCCTCGGTGATCATGTGCAGCAGAAGGGCTCGCTGGTGGCGCCGGACCGGCTGCGGTTTGATTTCTCGCACTACGAGGCGCCCTCCCGCGAGGAGCTGGCGCGGATCGAGGCGCGCGTCAACGAAGAGATCCTCACCAATCACCCGGTGGAGGCTGCACAGATGGCCTACGAGGAGGCTCTGGAGGCGGGCGCCATGGCGCTGTTCGGCGAGAAGTACGGCGATACCGTGCGGGTGGTCTCCGTCGGGGAGTACTCCCGCGAGCTCTGCGGCGGCACGCACGCCGCGCGCAGTGGCGATATCGGGCTGTTCAAGATCGTGGACGAGACCGGTGTTGCCGGCGGTGTGCGCCGCATCGAGGCGGTTACCGGCGAGCAGGCCTTGAGCTGGGTGCGCGAGGCCGAGGCGCGGCAACAGCGCCTGACCGACCTGCTCCGCGTCGGCCCCGACAACCTGGTCCTCAAGGTCGAGCAGCTCAGCGAGCGGGCCCGCGAGCAGGAGAAGGAGATCGAGCGGCTGAAGCAGAAGCTGGCCACCCAGGCCGGGCGCTCGCTGCTTGATGAGGTCTTCGAGGTAGCCGGGGTCCGCTGTCTGGCCACCTGCGTTGAAGGCGGGGGCAAGGGCCTGCGGGATACGCTCGATCAGCTCAAGAACCAGCTGGGCAGTGGCGTGATCGTCCTGGCGGCGGTCGAGGGCGAGAAGGTCCAGTTAGTGGCGGGTGTAACCAAGGATCTGACCGATCGCCTCTCTGCCGGGGATCTGGTGAACCATGTCGCTGCCCAGGTTGGCGGGCGCGGCGGGGGGCGCGCTGACTTCGCCCAGGCGGGGGGTAAAGACCCAAGCCGTGTCAATGATGCGCTCGGCGCTGTCGAGAATTGGATTAAGGATAACTTGACTTAATGGCGTCTTATAACCATCCTATGATCCATCCAATAGGAGGGTTAGGCGCCCCTGCTAGCTGAGGGATGCCCATGGGGCTGGTAGTCAAAAAATTCGGTGGGACATCGGTCGGGACGACCGATCGCATCCAGGCGGTGGCCGAGAAGGTCAAGGCCAGTCGCGAGGCCGGCGAGGACGTAGTGGTTGTCGTCTCTGCCATGAGCGGAGAGACCAATCGCTTGGTCGAGCTCGCCGAGTCGATCCATTCCAATCCCCCGGCGCGGGAGGTGGACGTACTGCTGTCCACCGGGGAGCAGGTCACCATCGCCCTGTTGACCATGGCGTTGGAGCAGATCGGCTGCCCGGCGCGGTGCTACACCGGGGCGCAGGTGCGGATTCTCACCGATAGTTCATTCAGCAGGGCGCGGATCCTCGACATTGACGCCGAGCCGTTGCAAGAGGACCTGCAGCGGGGACGGGTCGTGGTGGTCGCGGGCTTCCAGGGTGTCGACGAGGAAGGCGCGCTCACCACGCTGGGCCGGGGTGGGTCTGACACCACGGCCGTCGCGCTGGCCGCCGCACTGGAAGCGAGCGAGTGCCAGATCTATACCGACGTGGATGGGGTCTACACCACCGACCCGCGCGTCGTGCCCGAGGCGAGGCGGTTGGACCGTATAACGGTCGACGAGATGCTGGAACTCTCCAGCCTGGGCTCCAAGGTCCTGCAGATCCGGGCGGTGGAGTTTGCCGGCAAGTACCGCGTCCCCCTGCGGGTGCTGTCCAGCTTTGAGGAAGGACCTGGAACGCTCATCACCTACGAGGAAGAAGGAATGGAAGAGCCGCTGATTTCCGGTATTGCGTTCAACCGCGACGAGGCGAAGATCTCCGTCATCGGTGTTCCGGATACGCCCGGGATCGCGGCCAAGATCCTCGGGGCGGTGGCCGAGGCGAACATCGAAGTGGACATGATTATCCAGAATATCAGCCAGCAGGGGCTGACGGATTTCACGTTTACGGTCCATAAGCGCGATTATCAGGCCACTCTGGATCTGGTCCGAGACAATGCCGAGCAATTGGGCGCCCGGGAGGTTTATGGCGATGACAAGATCGTCAAGCTCTCGCTTGTCGGGGTGGGGATGCGTTCCCACGCTGGCGTGGCGAACACTATGTTCCGTGCGTTGTCCAACGAGGGGATCAATATTCAAATGATCTCGACCTCGGAGATCAAGATCTCGGTGGTTGTCGAGGAGAAGTACTTGGAGCTTGGCGTGCGCGCCCTGCACAAGGCCTTCGAGCTGGATGTACAGCCCGTGGCCGAGCTTGAGGGTCTCTCCGACGAGTAGCGCAGTTTCGGCCTTGGCGAGCCCAGGTGACGGTGTGAACCCGCGCCCGCCGGTGGCTCGTCGGGCGAAGCGGCCGCCCGCTCAAAAGGCGCCGGTGGCGGTGGCATAACGAAGGAGTAAGTTCGATGCTTATACTCACCAGGAGAGTGGGCGAGACGCTGATGATCGGGGACGATGTCAGTGTCACGGTGCTCGGGGTCAAGGGGAACCAGGTGCGGATCGGTGTGAATGCGCCGCGGGACGTCTCCGTGCATCGTGAAGAGATCTATGAGCGGATCCGCCACGAGAAGGACGGTGACCTTCCGGAGGCTGCCTCCGGCCAGGGTGCTGACTCGCAGTAGCGCGAGGGTTTACGCGAAGGGGGTCTATCCCTTAAGGTACGCAGCCTACGGAGAGATGGCCGAGTGGCTGAAGGCGCTCCCCTGCTAAGGGAGTAAGGGCGAAAGCCCTTCGAGGGTTCGAATCCCTCTCTCTCCGCCAAAAACAACGGTTGACTCGGTAAGCAGTCAACGGCAGAATAAAGCGCTTTATAGCGCCGGTAGCTCAACTGGATAGAGCATCTGACTACGGATCAGAAGGTTGGGGGTTCGAATCCTCCCCGGCGCGCCACCTCCCGAAAAGCCCGGCCCTCGAGCCGGGCTTTTTTTCATCAGGGATCCGGCTCCGGCAGGCCCTGGCGGCCAACCCAGTCCCGGGCGAACTGCCAGGCCACCCGCCCGCTGCGCGAGCCGCGGTCGAGCGCATAGGCCAAAGCCGCCTGCCGCGCCGCCTCGCTGTCGCCATCGCTGCCTCCCAGGTGCTCGATCCAGCTGCGCACGATTTCCAGGTAACGCTCCTGGGCGAATGGGTGGAAGGAAAGGCGGACCCCGAAGCGCTCCGAGAGCGAGATGCGCTCCTCTACGCCGTCACCGTGGTGGAGCTCGCCGCCGCTGATGCGCGCCTGGTCGTTGTCTGCCATCTGCTCCGGGACCAGGTGGCGCCGGTTCGAGGTCGCGTAGAGCAGCACGTTGTCGGCGCAGCCACTTAGTGAGCCGTCCAGCACCGCCTTGAGGGCTCGGTAAGAGTGGTCGCTGGCGTCGAAGGAGAGGTCGTCGCAGTAGACAATAAAGCGCTCCGGGCGCTGCGCGAGCAACGGCAGCAGGTGGGGCAGATCGATGAGGTGCTCGGGTTCCATCTCGATCAGGCGCAGGCCCTGCGCCGCGAAGGCGCGGTGCAGGGCCTGGATCAGCGACGATTTGCCGGTGCCGCGTGCGCCCCACAGCAGTGCGTTGTTCGCCGGCAGGCCGGTGAGGTGCTGTCGGGTGTTGCGCAGCAGGGTCGTCTTCTGGCGCTCGATGCCGTGTAGGTGCGCGAGCTCGATCCGGGGCGTGACCGCGATCGGCTCCAGATAGCCGCGTTCGGCACGACGTTGCCACCGGAAAGCGGTGGCGGCATCCCAGTCCGGTGCCGTCTGCGCGGGCGGTAGCAGAGGCTCGATGCGCTCGAGCAGGCGTTCAGCGCGGTCGAGAAACTGTTCCAGGCGGTCCATGAGCCTCCCTTTCTCATCGGCTTGGCACGCGGGGGCCCGCCTGCGGTTGTTACCATGGCGGGCATGATTCGGTTCAACGATATCACCCTGCGCCGCGGCGCTGAGCCCCTGCTCGAAGGGGCCAGTGCCACCATCGACCCCGGCCACAAGATTGGGCTGATCGGCGCCAACGGGTCGGGGAAGAGCAGCCTGCTGGCGCTGCTGCGCGGCGAGCTGGCCACCGACCGTGGCGAGCTGCAATGCCCCGGTGGGTGGCGGGTCGCCTGGATGGCCCAGGAGACGCCGGCCCTGGAGCGCCCGGCGCTGGAGTTCGTCCTGGACGGGGACCAGGCCTTGCGTCAGGCGGAGCAGGAAGTGGCGGCTGCGGAGCGTTCTGCGGATGGCCACCGGATTGCGGCCGCCCACGCCCGGCTCGAGGCGGCGGACGGCTACAGCGCGCCGGCGCGGGCCGAGGAGCTTTTAAACGGGCTGGGCTTCGCCCCCGGCGACGGGCAGCGCCCGGTCTCGGCCTTCTCCGGCGGTTGGCGGGTGCGGTTGAGCCTGGCCCAGGCGTTGATGGCTCCCTCGGATCTGCTGCTGCTCGATGAGCCCACCAATCACCTCGACCTGGAGGCCGTTCTGTGGCTGGAGCAGTGGCTGCGCGAATACGCCGGCACGCTGCTGCTGATCTCCCACGACCGGGAACTGCTCGATCGGGTCGTCGATGGCGTGCTCCACATCGAGCAGCGCCAGCTCCATTTCTATCGCGGCGGATACAGCGATTTTGAGCGCCAGCGGGCCGAGCGACTGGCCCGGCAGCAGGCGCTCTACGAGAAGCAGCAGCGCGAGATCGCTCACATGCAGCGGTTCGTCGAGCGATTTCGGGCCAAGGCCAGCAAGGCGCGCGCGGCACAGAGCCGGATCAAGGCGTTGGAGCGGATGGAGCGCCTGGCCCCGGCACACGCCGACTCGCCTTTCACGTTCGAGTTTGTCGACGCCCCGGCGGCGGCCAACCCGTTGCTGACCCTGGACGGGGTGGATCTGGGGTATGCCACCGATCCGGTGCTTCGTGGCGTGACGCTGAGTCTGGCCCATGAAGATCGGATCGGGCTGCTCGGCCCCAACGGCGCGGGTAAATCCACGCTGGTGCGCGCCCTGGCGGGTGAGCTGCAGCCATTGACCGGTGCTATAACACCGGCCTCGGGTCTGCGCGTCGGCTATTTTGCCCAGCATCAGCTTGAGCAGCTCGATGCGCAGAGCACGCCGCTGGAGCATCTGCAGCGTTTGGCGCCGGGGGCCGCCCCGCAACGGCTGCGGGATTTTCTGGGTGGTTTCGGCTTTGTCGGTGATCAGGCCACCGAGCCGGTGGCGCCGCTTTCCGGCGGCGAGAAGGCGCGGCTGGTGCTGGCGCTGCTGGTCTGGCAGCAGCCGAATCTGCTCTTGCTCGATGAGCCGACCAACCATCTGGATCTGGAGGTGCGCCACGCGCTGACCCGGGCCCTACAAGGGTTCGCCGGGGCGGTGGTGGTGGTCTCCCACGATCGCAGCCTACTGGCCGCCACCGTCGACCGGTTCTGGCTGGTGGCCGACGGCGGTGTCAGCCCGTTCGATGGCGATCTGCACGATTACCACGGTTGGCTGGTCGAGCGGCGTCGGGTCGGCGCGGGGCGTCGTTTGGATGAGCGCTCCGGCGCTGGCGCATCCGCCCCGCATGTAGCGCAGAAAGCCGGAGGGCGCAAGGACCAGCGACGCCGGCAGGCGCAACAGCGCGCGGCGCTCAAGCCGCTGCGTGAACGCGCCGACGCGCTGCTGGAGCGAATCCAGGCCTGCGATGAGGCGCTCGCGGGGCTCGAGGCGCAGCTGGCCGACCCGGAACTCTACCAGGGCGATCCGCAGGCATTGACGGGGCTGCTGCAGGAGCAAGGTCGCCTGCAACGCGAGCGTGAGGGTTTAGAGGAGCAGTGGGTCGAGGCCGAGGAGGCCGTGGAGGCGGCCCAGGCTGCCGGGCAGTAGGTTGCGTGCCGTTGCGGCGCGGCGGGTCAGGGGCATGCCGGCCGGGCGGCGGGCGCCCGGCCGGCTGGGGCCGCTTCAGCCGTTGAGATCGCTGCGGATCTGCTCGCGGATCCGATGGATCCAGACCAATGCACCGACGATCAGCGCCGCGCCGAGGCCCAGCACGGTGGCCTGCTCCGGGTTGGAGAGCAGTTCGATCTGCGTGCCCGGGCTGAGGTCCGTCCACNCCATGCGCCCGGCGTCCTCCGCCGTCGCACAGAACTGGGCAAAGAGAAAGCCGCAGTAGAGCACCGCCACGCCGAGAAAGCCGACCAGCGCTGCCTGCCGGATGCGTTCGCACTGCTGGTAGCCGCGCTCGTAATCCCAGTAGCCGAGGGCCGTGCGCTGGAACTCGAACTCAGCAGCGCGCAGCTTGTTGCCGAGCTTCTCGTAAAGGAAAAAGGCGAGGCCGATGAGCACAGCCGCAATGCCGACCCAGGGCGTCACGGCGAGGTGCTCGCTCCAGAGCTGTTCCACCAGGTAGGCGGTGACCAGGTGCGCCACCAGGAGGATCGCCAGGAGGCTGCCCCAAAGCAGCGGGATCCGGCGGTGGGTGTAGATCCGTAGGGCTTCGATAATCTCTTCGTTGCGTCTCATAAGCCAGTCCTTTCCGTTGTCCGCTCCGGTGCGGGGGGCGAGGGCGCCCGGGGCTTCGTGCGGAGCAATCCGCTAGCAGCGCGGCATTAACCTACTTGCCGGTGTCTGCGGCTGCAAGCAGTTGGCGCGTTTTTCTGCATCCGATGGATCAGTTTTGCTGACCCGCCGGGTCAGCCGTGGCTGACATTGCCGAGCCGCTCCTGAAGGGTATTGAACAGCTGGCGGGCCGGCTCACTGGGGCGCCCGGCGCTGCGGTGGAGGGCCAGTTCGATGCTCGGCAGATCCGGCAGGCCGCTATCCGGCCCCAGGGTGCGCAGGTCCGGGTCGAGCATCGAGGGCGTCAGTACGGTGACGGCAAGCCCGGAGCGCACCGCCGCACGCAGTCCGGCCAGGCTGGTGCTGGTATAGGCAATGCGCCAGGGGTGGTCGGCCGCCTCGAGGGCCTCAATGGCCTGCTCGCGGAACGTGCACACCCCCTGCCGGGAGAGGGCCAGCGGCAGTGGCTCGCGTTCTTCGGCGGTGTGGTCCGCAGCGGTGGCCCAGACCAGGCGTTCACGACGCAGGACTTCGCCGCCCGGGCTCTTCGGCTGTCGGGTCACCACGGCCAGGTCCAGCTGACCGGACTGGACCTGCTCGATCAGGTCGACGCTCAGACCGCCGCTGACCTCCAGCTCGATGCCGGGGTAGCGGGTCTCGAAGTCGCTCAGGCTCTCCGGCAGGAACATGATGTAGTCATCGGGGATCCCCAGCCGGACTCGTCCCCCCATCCGCTCCTCCTGGAGCTCCTGCCAGGCGAGGGCATTTTGCTGCAATAGCCGGCGTGCATGGGCGAGCAGCCGCTCGCCCTTGGCCGTGGTCGCCAGCTTGCGCTGATCGCGGCGCAACAGGCGGTGNCCGGTCATGGCCTCCAGGCGCGTAATGTGCGCACTAACAGTGGATTGGGCGAGGTGGAGCTGCTCGCCGGCGGCTGTGAAGCCACCCTGCTCAACGACCGCGACGAAGGTCTGGAGCAGCGTCAGATCGAGGATGCGTGTCTTCATGGGCTATCGCGAATCGTGATCGAGTGATTACGAAGATTCGTTTGGAAGATCGAGGCCTGGTCCCTATATTACGCGGCCCGTTCAAACCCATCAAAAAGTTAGAGGAGGCCATGCGTTGCTGAACCGTACGCTGCTTTCGGGTCTTGTGGCTGGCGTTTTCTCGGTAAGCCTTTGGGGCAGCCTGCCGCTGTTGCGCCAACTTACCGATTTGTCGGCCATGATGACGACAGTGGTGGCTCTGGCCGCAGCCGCCGCAGTCGCCTGGTTTTCGGCGATTCTGGTGCGTGAGCCGCACAGCCGAATGCCTGACCCGGATCTGAGCTATTGGCTCGGCGGCGTACTCTCGCTGGTCGTGGCGCTTTACCTCTATTTCGCGGCGCTGGCCTGGGGTGAGCCGGCGCGGGTGACCCTGGTCACCTATCTGTGGCCGGTGGTCTTCGTGCTGGTGGCCAATTGGCTTGCCGGGCGCGGTGTGCAGCCCCGCGTGCTGATCGGCATGGGAGTGGCGTTTGTCGGTGTGGCGCCGCTGATCCTGGGCGATGCGCCGGAAGGCGCCGAAACCCCGCTGGTGGCCTACATCTTCGGGGTGATCAGCGGCTGTGCCTGGGCCGCGTTCTCCGTGTACCTGACCCAGGCGGGCACCGTCCCGTTCCGCGGGTATGCGCGCATGTTCGCCCAAGCAGCGCTGATCGCGGTGGTGCTCCAGCTGCTCTTCGGCGAGGGGATTGGTGTGCCCACGGGCACGGACTGGCTGGCGGCCGCCCTGATCGGAATCGGGCCCTACGGCATCGCCTTCATGACCTGGGGGTTTGCCCTGCGCAAGGGCCCCACCGGTCTGCTCGGTGTGCTGACCTATCTGGTGCCGGTGATCTCGGCGATCCTGCTGGTGGCCACCGGGTTCACCGAGCCGGAGCCGGCCCTGTTGGTGGCGGGTCTGGCCGTGGTGGGCGGCGCCCTGTTGGCCCAGAGCGCCGAGGCTCAGTCCGAGCCGGGGGTCGCCGAGTGCGATCCCGACGCGGTGGACGAGGCCTCGGCCCGGCGGGCGATGGAGCGTGCCAGCCCCGAGAACACCAGGGAGTGAGCCGGGGCCAGCGCGTACCAGTAGAGCAGGCCCCAGACCCCGGCCGGATGCCAGTGGTTGGCTACGGTGATCTCGGTACCGCCCTCGGCTTGCGGCGTGAGTTCGATCTCCAGTACGCCGGAGCCGGGGGCGCGCATCCCGAACCACAGGGTGAGCCGGCGTTCCGGTTCCAGGCCGATCACCCGCCACGAGTCGATCATATCGCCCACGCGTAACTCGGCCGGGTCGCGTCGTCCATAGTTTCGGCCCGGACCGCCTACCAACCAGTCGAGGGTCTCGCGGATCTTCCACAGCGCATTGGCGTAGTAGTAGCGGTTCTCGCCACCAATGGCGGTGACGATTGGCCAGACCGCTTCGGGGGAGGCCGTGGTGACAGTCGACCCCTGCGCCTTCTTGGCGTAGTAACTGTAGTCGAGCCGGTAGTTGCGGAACATGAAGGCGCCTTCGGTCCAGCGGGCGGCGACATCTCGCTCCCGCTCGGCGCGGAAGACATCGCGTACCGCGCTGCGGAAGTCATGCAACTCCTGTGGGACGAGGCGGCGGATCTCGCTGTCATCAGCCCGGTAGTCCTCGCGCAACCCATCGATCAGGGCCCGGGCGATCGGGGTGGGGACGGCGGTGACCAGGCGCAGCCAGTAGGAGGAGAGCTTCGGGGTCAGCAGTGGCACCGGGATGACCGTGGGCGGGCGGTGTCCGGCCTCCTCGGCCAGGATGCGCATCATCTGTGCGTAGGTCAGGTGTTCCGGGCCGGCCACATCGAGGATGGCGTCGGCGGTCTCGTCGCACTGCGGTGCCCGGCGCAGGTACTCGAGGAGGTCCTGCAGGGCTATTGGCGGTGACTGGGCGAAGACCCAACGCGGCGTGACCATCAGCGGGAGGTGGAGCACCAGATCGCGCATGACCTCAAACGCCGCCGAGCCGGGGCCGACGATGATGCCAGCCCGCAGTTCGGTCACCGGCACCGAGCCCTCGCGCAGGGTGTCGCCGGTCTGGCGGCGGGAGAGGATGTGGGCCGAACTGGCCGACTCTGGCACTAGGCCGCCCAGATAGACGATGCGGCGTACGCCGGCCTCTGCAGCGGCGGCCGCGAAGTTGCGGGCCGCCTCGACGTCCAGGGTCCCGAAGCTCTTGCCGGCCCCCATGGAGTGCACCAGGTAATAGGCCACGTCCGCATCGCGCAGGGCCGGTACCAGGGTCTCCGGTTTCAGGGCGTCGGCGGCCACCAGCTCGGCCCCTTCCCAGCCGCGGGCCTCGAGCACCTCGCGGTTACGGGCAACCGCTCGCACGCAGCAGCCGGCGCGCAAAAGCTCGGGGACAAGGTGCGAGCCGATGTAGCCGCTGGCACCGAGGACCACGTAACGCGGCGATGACTGCGCCGCGGTGTCGGGCTGGGGGTGGTCGCTTTCCATGGTCGTGATCGTCCCCTGTGTCTGTGCTCCTCTCTCGTAGGATGACGGATCGGGGCCAGAAGTTCATCGGGTAGGCGCTGCCTGTGACACCATGACCCGGGTTTTGTCCGTTAAGAGGAGGTTGGCCATGCTCAGTCTGGCCGGGAGACCCGGGGCAGCCGTCCGGCGCGGGATTGCGGCGCCCGCACTGCTGCTGGTGGTGGTGACGGTGACCGGCTGCACCGGGGTGCCCTCGGGCGTGGAGCCGGTGGAGGGCTTCGAGGCCGAGCGTTACACCGGGCAGTGGTACTCGATCAAACGCCTCGATCATCGCTTCGAGCGGGGACTGACCGATGTCAGCGCCGAGTATTGGATCCGTGACGATGGGCGCGTTGGCGTGCGCAATCGTGGCTTCGACCCCGAGGACGGAGAGTGGCGCGAGATTGAGGGCACGGCCCGCTTCCAGGGCGACCCGGAGCGCGCCAGTCTGACGGTGACCTTCACCTGGCCCATCCGTGGCGGTTATCACGTCATCGCCCTGGATAAGGAGGCGTATGAGTGGGCGATGGTCTCCGGGCCGACGCGCGGATACCTGTGGATCCTCTCCCGGGAGCCGGAACTGGATGAGGAGGTCCTCACTCGGTTGGTGGAGCGGGCCGATGACCTGGGCTTCGAGGCGGATGCGCTTGAGCGCGTCGAGCACGGCGTCGCGCCGGCCGAGTGAGGTTTACAGGGTCTGTGCGGCGGCTCCCGGCCGTGGCGGCGGCGCGAACCGAGCGATCAGCGCGTCCAGGTCGGCGAGTCGGAACGGCTTGAGCAGGTAGCCGTCCAGGGTGCCATCGGTGGTCTCCAGGCTCTCGTTGACCGCGTCGGCACTCAATGCCACCACCGGAAGATGGCGCAGGTTCGGGTCGGCACGCAGGGTGCGCAGGACCTCGCGGCCGTGCATATCCGGCAGGTGCATATCGAGCAGGACGAGATCGGGCGGCTGCTGGCGGATCTGTGCCAGTCCCTCGGCGCCGGTCCAGGCCTCGTCCAGCTCCACGTCCGGTTTACGGTGGATGAGGCCGCGGACGACCATCATGTTCAGCTCGTTGTCCTCGATGTAGCAGATCCGCATGGGTGCGGCGGGTGCCGCCTCATTCAGGCGCACCGGTGGCTCCGGGGTGGCTGCCGATGGGTTTTCAAGGTGGCGGGGCAGGGTCAGCCGCATCTTGGTCCCGTGGCCCGGGGTGCTGACGAGCAGGTTCAGGTCGCCGCCCATCATCCGGGCCAGTCGCTGCGATAGCGACAGCCCGATGCCGCTGCCCTGGATGGTCCCGGCCTCGCGCCCGAGCCGCTCGAACGGCTCCAAAA
>SL_5KL_010_SEDDRAFT_10000907_pt1 | contig 18614 bp, 21 predicted proteins | sample SodLakKL_010_SED_FD_9118 | JGI IMG/M metagenome (IMG submission 9118)
GGTATCAGCCAGTGTACAAAACGGCTTGAATACATCATAGTTACTCCCGGGCCCCCGTGAACCAGGATCAGCGGGTCACTGGTCTGCTCATCTCCCGCAATACAGTACGTCACCCCCCGCCGGAAACTGATAACCGTTCCGCGTCGACATCTCCTCATAACCCCTCATCTCATCCCCTATTCGATAAAATTCTTCTGAACCCCTACTGTGGCCTTCAGGATATAGAAAAGATGAAAAGCTTTCCGGAGAAGATCAAAAGCAGGTACCTTAGCAGCAGGGATCCCAGCAGTGGGAACACTAATCATGGAAGCTTAGCAAAAGGAAGATCTAAAGCAGGAACAATAATTGCGTAACTTCAGCAACAGGAACACGAATCATGGAAGATCAGAAGACCCCCTACCCTGTATCAGATACCGCCGCCCTTGTGATGCTCTGGGCACGCAGTTACTATGAAGAGGTTCCCCTCATCCGGCGTTACATGGAGCAGCTTGACCTCAAAGTCGGCATCCCGCTTCTTGAACGGTATAACCTGGTCTGTCCCTGGTACTCCGAGGTGATCGTCAACAGGAAGCATTTCATCAAAAACGCTGTTCTCTCCCTTGTCGGGAAGAGCAATCGAAAAACCGTCATCGCAAACCTTGGTGCAGGCTTCTCACCCCTTGCCATCGAACTGCTGGATCGGCTCTCACCGGATCTCCTGTTCATGGAGCTCGATCTCGAGAACACCCGGGTCAAAGAGCAGCTGTACCGGGAGATTGCACCGGAAAGATCAGTTTCAATCACCTGCACGACAGTGGATATCACCGACACCCGGTCACTTATTACCACACTGAAGAAGGGATGCGGAACCTCCGGCACAACACGTCTGATCGTCGTGATGGAAGGGCTTACGTACTATATCGGGCGGCAGCAGATGAAGCAGGTGGCAGCCGCTCTCACCGGCTCGTTTTTGGACCTGGCAATTGTCTTTGAGCATCTCAAGCCCTGTTCATCGATCAGTTCAAAACGGAGGCATATCCCCTATGATATCTTCTCGCATGTCCGGGACTACACCGGATGCCGGGAGATGACCACCTATACAAGGGATCAGATTGAAGAACTGTTTGGCCCCGGTTTCCCGGTGGAGTACACCGACATGGACCAGATGGAACAGAGACGGAACGGCACTCAGACGTACTTTCCCACCCCTGAAGACGGCTGGCTCTCGGTTGCGGTCCTGGAGCGGAGATGATCTTTGGGATATGGTGATCCAGTGCCATTTTCTACGTGTGTGATCAACTAAGTGACACAGATTATGGAAACCCACCGGATCGCATTCTATACCATCATCGCCGCATCTCTCCTCTTTGCGGCAATCCTCTACCCGATCGCCCCGGAGACCGTCCCGGTACACTGGAATATTGCGGGAGAACCCGATGCCTGGTCCGATGCACATATCGGAATTTTATCCATCCCGATTATCATCATTGCAACAGGTCTTGTCTTATCTCTCCTCTCCCGCGTATTCGGATCCGGTGACACGAAGACACGGAGAGCGTTCGGCTGGTTCATTACCCTCGTGCTTGCCCTCCTCCTTGGCATCCAGGTCTTTGCAGGGCTTTGGGCTCTTGGCCACCCTCCTCCCGTAGAATTCTATTTACCAATCCTCTTCGCCCTTTTCTATCTGGGCATCTCGATTCTCCTCCCCCGTCTCAGAAAACAGAACAAACTGGCCGGTATTCGGACTCCCTGGACCATGAAGAGTGAGGTGGTCTGGACCAGGACACATCTGAAGGGCCGCCGGGTCTTCCAGGTTGCAGCAGGGATAACCCTGATCGGTGCATTCTACCCGGAGTATCTCCTCCTCTTCGTCATCGCTTCGGCCATTGGTGCGTTGATATGGCTTGTACTCGTCAGTTACCTGGAATTCAAAAAGTTAGGTGAGATTCCTTGAGCGATAGATACCTGCCAGAAGACGCCTGGAAACAGTCTTCGGCCACATGATTTACGATCTTCATATCCAATTTTGTATCTAACGCATCATGATCTGCACTGCAGTTGGGTACTTCAGCACGATCGCATACACAATCGGGCGTGAGATCCAGATCCTCCCCTCCACCAGCCTGCGGCTCTCCCCGAGCTCCCTGAGCAGCTGGAGGGCCTTGACTGCAACGGCATCAGTGAGAAAAGTGCTGTCGGTCACCTCCATATCCTGAAAGAAGGTGATGGGGAGTTTGAGCTGGTGATGCAGGTCTTCAGGCAACTGCTCCCCAAGTACCCTGAGGACGTCGCGGTCAAATATGTGCTTGGTCCCCCCCTTTGTGATAACACATGGTTCAGGTTCGGAAAGGAGCTCTGCCAGGCTCTTTTTCTCGGTGACGATCCCCTCGTTGATCTTGCCGTATTCAAGTCTCATCCATTTTGTGAGCACGCGTTCGTCTGAAAAAAACGATCCATCACGCATACATGGGTTGTTGGTCTCCTGGTATGTATTAATCCTTCCATCAGGCAGACCGTATGTCTGCAGGTTATTCTTCGTCTGGAATGTCTACCCTTGCTGCATCACCGACCTCCGGAAAACAATCTTTTCCATGTACATTTTTCCTGCAAAACCTTATGACGATTGAGCGATCAGAGAGGAATGCCATACCCTGATGCTCGGGTTTCAAGATTGCCTGGTGGCGGGGTGGTAGTCCAGGAGATTACGCTATGACATTTTCGGAATGGGCAGATTCGCGGGTGAAAAAGCTCAACTGGCTGGATGTGCAGTTTGTCAAGCTCAGCTCAATGGGTTTCATCCTCATGATTGCAAAGCTCTGGGAGCCGATCCTGAGCCTTGCATGGTACTGGTATGCAATCATCTTTGTACTGGCAGCAATTCCTCCATTGCTCCGGGTATACAGAGAGGATCCGAGAAAATAGCCTTTCCTGGTGTCTATGTGGGTCGCTACCTGTTGATATTCAGGGTGCTATCCGGGTGAAAGGGTACTATCAATCCACCCATTGAAAATACCGCCCCAATCACACATTCCAGCTGGAATGCTGCCCGATCCACATAATATCATCTTACCATCCAGATTACCGCCTGATTGCCCATACACTCCAGATATCCCAAACACTGGAGGCGAAGCGGATCACTACAAACATCCTCCATCCCGGCGTTATCCAGACTACACTTCTTGCGGCACTGGATCCTGAGATGAAAGCAAAACCTCCCCGGATAGATGTCGCTGCCATCATCTATATCGCGTCTTCACCTGAACTGGAAGAGACAGCCGGGAGGTATTTCGAAGATAAGAGGCAGGTTCAGCCGTCCAGGATCTGCCTGGACCCTGTCGTTTGGGAGAAGTTCCGGGCGATCAGTATGGAGTTGCCCGGGATCACAATCTAACAGTTTAGCTTTCAGGTGGCAGATAATGAGGGTAAATCAGGATTCAGGCCATAGAATCGGTTGTATCTGTATGGGTTCTTCAATTCCTATATGGATGTGTATACGATCCAGTGCCCTTTTCAGGCAGTGTGATCAATAAGGATCACCAGAAGATGGAACGCCACCAGATCCCGACACGTACTCTCATCGCCGCAGTTCCAGTCTTTGCGGCAATCCTCTCTCCTATTCCACCGGAGATCCTTTTGACACACCGGAATATCGCGGACAATCCTGATGCATATTCAGATACAGCATGGTGGCTTTCCTGGATTTCGATCATCCTCACCATGAACGCCATTCTCTGTATCATGGTTTATCGCCTCCAGCAGAGAATCAGTATGATTGGGAACAGAACCTCATGGAAAATTGAGAACCAGGGTAAAGGGGATCGAACACACCGAAATAATGCCCGCACCTTCCGGAAAACAGCAGGGATCTCACCTCCTGTGGCAATTTTTTCCAATCACCACTTCCTCGTAAATCTTTCGCCTGCCATCGGCGCCATAATATGGCCCGGAGTCTTCAGGTCCCATGAATACACAACCGTCGGAGAGATTATATGAAAAGCCGGGACTCCTGCCAGCAGACGCTGGAAGCATTCTTTGGTCACACCAGATTCCGGCCAAACCAGGAGGCAATCATCGCGGATCTCCTCGCAGGACATGATGTTCTGGCTGTAATGGCGACCGGAGGCGGTAAATCCCTCTGCTACCAGCTCCCTGCAGTCATCCTCGGAGGCCTTACTATCGTCATATCCCCGCTGATCGCCCTGATGAAGGATCAGGTCGATGATCTCGCAGGCCAGGGGATTGCTGCTGCTCTCCTCACGTCTGCTCAGACATATGATCAGAGAAAAGCGGTTGAATCTGATCTCAAATGCGGCAGGATCAGGATACTGTACGTCTCACCGGAACGGATCACCCTTCCTGCATTCCAGAAGCTTGTTTTTGATCTCCAGCCAAAACTCTTTGCAATTGATGAGGCTCACTGCATCTCCCAATGGGGCCACCAGTTCAGGAAAGATTACCGTGGGCTCTCTGTGATCCGCAGTCTTTTCCCTGGTACTCCTATCATCGCTCTTACCGCAACTGCAACCGAGGAGGTTCGGGAGGATATCATACAAGAACTCAATCTCAATAATCCACGCTGCTATATCGGCGGATTTGACCGCGAAAACATCTTTTACACCGCTGTAGAAGAACAAAATAGTGAGAAACGGTTCCGTCGTCTTGTCGCATGTATTATGAGCTGTCCTGGACAGTCCGGGATTGTATACTGCCGGTCCCGCAAATCTGCCGACGAAGTTGCAGAAAAACTTCGAAAAAAACATATAATCGCTTCTTCCTACCATGCAGGGCTCGCGGGAAGCGAACGCTTTCGTATTCAGAATGCATTTCTTAAAGGGGAGATTAGGGTTATTTGTGCCACAGTTGCATTTGGCATGGGTATCGACAAGCCAGATGTCAGGTTCGTGGTGCACTACCATCCGCCAAAAGATATCGAGTCATTCTACCAGGAAAGTGGCCGGGCCGGCCGTGACGGACTGACGTCCATATCCCTCCTCTTCTATGCAAAGAGCGACTTTATCATCCTGGAGAAGCTGATTGAAAAAGAATATGAAAATGAGAAAGAGATACTGATTCGGAAGAAAAAGCTCTCAAGAATGAGGGGATGGTGCGAGACAACGTCATGCAGGCGGGTTTTTCTCCTCTCTGTCTTTTCAGAGGATACTGAAACATCAGGATGCGGAAACTGTGATATCTGTTCGCGGATCCCGACCCCAGCCGGCAGAATAAACCCAGAAGTACCATAACACCGGCCACTCATCTGATCTGTTCATCCCTTCTGTTCCAGATCGGCATGCATTCCTGTGAAATCAGATCAGTTGTCAGATAGCTCTGATCTGCTATTTCTGCCTGAAGAAAAGCGATGTTTTAAAAAAGAGAAATCTGTTCACTCTGCAGGTGTTCCGCAGTTTGAACAGAACTTTGTTCCTGCTGACAGTTCCTCTCCGCATTTGCTGCATTTTTTGGGCCCCTGTTCCATGGGTGACCCGCACTCAGGGCAGAATTTCATCCCTTTCTTTACAGAGGCACCACATGTGCCACAGGTGACCATTTCCTCTGCCTGCGGTGAACCACAGTGGGGACAGAACTTTGTCCCCTGGGCAATCTGCTGGCCGCACTTTATACAGGATACGCTCGCTGGCTGGGATGATGGCTGCTGGCCACCGAATGCACCTGGCTGGCCGCCGCCTCCCATTGCCTGACCCATCACATGGCCCATTCCCATCCCAGCACCCATACCGGCACCAAGCGTTGCAAATCCGGCTCCTTCACCACCGCCCTCTGCCGCACCGCGTCCGATATTTTCGATTGCACGGCCGGACTGGTACTGCATAAAGTTGACACCGAGTGCGGACATCGCACCGCGTTTGTCCACTGCCTCCTGTACCTCTTCTGGCAGGTTGATGTTCAGGCCTGAGAACTTGGTAATTGCAAGGCCGTAATTGCTGGTCTCCGATCCGAGTTTTCCAAGACAGACCTGTTCGATCTCGGTTAAGTACGCGGGCATGTCGAGGATGCCCATATGTTTGTGTGTCTTGAGCTCTCCCAGCGTGTCATTGATGATCATGACGATCTGGTCTTTGAGCCAGCTGATGATCTCATCAGATCTCGTCATCCCTTTTGTTCCAACAAACTGGGTGATCAAAAGCATCGGATCAGAGATTTTATAAGCAAATTGCCCGAAAACCCTGATCCTGACCACGCCAAAGTCCGCATCCCGGAACGTGAGCGGTTCAGAAGTTCCGAAGTTGCCACGGAACTCCCGTTTCTGGGCCCAGTAAAACTCCCCAATCTGCTTGACACCAACAATGGTGGCAGAGAGTGCCTGCAGGCCGGCTATGTTCTGGGTTGTCAGGGCATATCGGTCAGGCCGGTCAAAGACCTGCATGGCTTTCCCGTCACGGAAGAAGATCCCGTATTCATCTTCACGCACAAGGACGTTATCGTTCCACATGACATTCTGGGGGAGGCGCCATATGAGATTCTCTCCCTTATGCTCTTCCACCCAGTAGAAGAGCTTCCGTGCTTCTGTACCTTTTATATCGCTCCCTGCACCGGTTTCGCGTGAACGCCTGAAAAAAACCATCAGAATGCCCCCAGGTCTGCCATGACTGTATGTCGGTCTTTGAATATATTGTTGAACCTGATAACCCTGGCTTTCGCCTCATTGCAGGCGGGTGAAACGGCCTTGAAATCCCCCATTTCAGCCTCGGCAAGGATCCGGTCTGCAAAATCTTTCAGGTCTATGACATACTCGATCATCGAGAGATCATATTCATAAAGGGTATCAAGCTTATCCTCTTCAATTCGGTAATTTGGTGAGATTCCCGAGTACCCCTGATCTGCATGCCGAATCTTTGCCTCAAGTGTCTTTAACGCCTGGAGTAATGTACCAATGTCATTCATCACCGGCATCTCAAGTGCCCGTGCTGCCCGTTCCCGTGACTGTTCGATTGGCACCAGCACATCGTCTCTGAGACGGTCGGCAAGCTGTATCCTGAGTAAATTATCTGCAATTCGGAGATCTTCACGCTTTCTGTATCCTCTGAATCCGGGGATGGCAAGCTGTATCTGTTTGATCAGCCCGCGGTCCTCCTCGACTCGTTCTCTGAGATCTGCCATTTATGTCTCCAATAATTATTTTTTCGCAAAGGTGTAGACCATGAAAGCAAGTGCCGCTCCTGCAAGTATCCCTCCAAGGAGCAGACCGATATCAACCGTTGGCCCTGCCGGGCGGGTGATCAGCGCCAGGACGCCGATGAGGCCAAGGATGCCGGAAAATCCAAGGAGGTGTTTGTTCTGTTTTCCAATCCCCAGCCCAAGCCCGGCGAGGATCAGGCCAAGACCAACGAAGAACACCGTTGTTACGATGTGCAAATCCCCTTCACTAAAGTAGTTAACAAGCAGTGCAATACCCAGCATCAGGGCAACTGCTGCCCAGCCCAGCTGGAACCGTTTATCTTTTTGTGTCATGGTGATCAGCTCCTTTACAGTCCGCTAATATATTTATTAGTACTTTTGTAGAATGGCAAATAAACAATTTCCTGATCAAATACCTTGAAATCATAGGTCAATGACTGGAGTGTGCCAGAGATCTCGACTTCATGGCGGAGGAAGAGAAATTCTGCAGCATGCCTTGCACCCTCTCTGTTCATAGTCACCGGTATCCGATCGACACCTTCAAATCTGTTCTTTTCTTCAAAAGATGGATTATTAAGTGTATATGCCATATTCCATTCTCTGGTCTGGTTCATATCAAGGTGAAGGGATGCACAGATCCAGAATTTCATCTTCCCTTCAAAATGTTTCTGTCCTTTGATAAATCGTCCAATTCGTCCCCCCACGACTTTTTTATCAGTGACATTGAGGTCGGCATCAACCACCCAGAAGGGGATGTAGATCTTCTCACCACCTTTCTCAACACCAAATCGCGCGATGCGTGTACGCACATCATCAAGACTCCCGGATTCAAACTCCATCATATTGTCACATTTCGGGCAGGATAGCACGAGGTCACGTTTTTTGGCAGATATTGGAGCTCCGCACGATGTACAGGATAATGATTTTAGTCTCAGCATATGATCACCGTCCAATCCGGATTCTAGGTTTTCCAACCTTGACTGAACCCTTAAGTTTTGACATATCAACACCTGAGGGCCCGGGCCGGTCGCCCTCAACAATCTCGGATCCATACCGGAATTTGTAGTATGCCGCTGCGATCATGACAAGACCGACGATGATCAGCAGGAAGCCAAGACCCTCTTCTGCAGCGAGCATCGAGACTCCATATCCGGTCAGGCTTCCAGAAACAGCAGAACCAAACCCGATGATGAGCGTCTGGTAGAGAGGATCTCCCGGTGCCCTGCCGGAGAGGATTGTGCCGGTGACTCCATCGACGATTGCAAAGTAGCCTCGCTCCTTGTATCGGAACCTGACGATCCAGAAGGGATAGTAGATCAGCTCAAAGGCCTTTGGAGCAACAAAGGATCTGGAAAACGTAACGTTCTGAATACCTGATGAAGCTTCCTGGAGTGCCAGGTTCCGGATCCCTTCTTTAGCCCTGTCATTGGCATCATCCCGGGAACTCGTCGGTTCAAATGTCGGGACCTCCCCTTCTTCCATCGGTGCTGCTTCACCTTCGGTATTCCGGAGGGTATTGACCCCGATATCACCGCTGTCACAGGCAATCTCAGTCCAAATATAATCTTTGTCGACTATCTCCTCCTGATATTCAGTATAGGTCTGTGTATTTCCTTTGCTGTCGGTTTCCTGACGTTCGGTATACCCGCAGGCAATTGCCCTTCCGCGTCCCACCAGCCTCCAGAAAGGAAGATATATCGCGGAAACCTCAGTGATTCTGGCTGTGGTCTTCAGGTCTCGTGCCTTCAGTCCCTTTCCAAGCCATGTTCGAACCGCGGACTCTGCCCTCTCAGAATCAAGCTGATTTTTCAGCCTGATCTTACCAACACCCTTATCAACGACGAGTGAATGTGCGGCTTCACAGAATGGACAGAGTGCAAGCTGCTCGCCCTCTTCGATATCAATTCTGCCTCCGCAACTGGGGCAGTTCATGCCAAAAACTATTCTTCCGGCCATATATTCAGGCCTCCTTTGTGACACGATGGCCAAGGAATATTGATACACCTAATCCGATGAGCACAAGAATGAAGAAAATAGCATCAACCATCCCTCCAAGGAGTGCCCCTACAAAGGCGATACCAAACCCGACTCCTGCCACCATTGCATAGGGAAACGAAGAGCGTGTCGGAAATGTCGAGGTATAGACTGCGCCTCCGGATCCGTCAAGGACTGCTGTATACTCTTCGTTATTGAACCGGTATGTGATCTGATAGATCGGGAAGTAGATGAGTGCCTGTTCCTTACCGGTCCCCGGTAGATCCTCCAGATACGCATCCATATTGATCTCGACATCCTCGACCCGTGCATCACCGGTATTAAATGACGCATCATAGAGTGTAATATCCCCCGGGGGAATCTTCAGCTCCTGCATGCCTGCCAGTGTGGTCCCCTTTGCCGGACGGATTTCAACCTTCTCCCGTCCATCCACATCCCGTTTAAACTGGTAAACCGGGAAATATATCTTGTCAAATGAAACAATTTCTGCTCCTTTCTCAAGCTCCTTGGCCATCAATGGCCCTGCAGTCCAGCGCCTGAATATGGCTCTGGCTTTGTCTTCGTCAATGGTGAACGGCAGGGCATAATAGAACATCACGCCTGCACGATCAACAAAAACCGTGGAGTCACAATATGCGCACTTAGAAAAATGTATGCCGGAGTCTACACTCATTGGTGCGCCGCATTTTGGGCATTGGAAAGCCGACATATAATGATGAATAAGACTAGAGATATTTAATTTTATCGAACTGCCTGATGTCCATTAATCAATGTGCATCAAACAGTTTCTGTTTCGATCATTATATGACATGCGGACATGAGGCCCGCGGATCAAAAATGGTCAAAATCAGCATTATTTCCGCAATGGGGGCATTTTCCAGGTTATTGGAAAAATGGATTTGAGATTGTATACTCTTTCTTACCTGTCTGAGGGATTCTTCACGACTTTTATTGTGACATTAGCCGTTTTGCCAAGTCCAAGGCCAAGGAGTGAGGGGTTTTCCACGTTCATCCGTGCGGTACTCCCAAGGGTGATCACACGATCATATACAGTGATGCCCTTCTGGTCATACGTTGAGGCAGTATCAAACGTAATATCAAGCTTCTCATCAGAAACAATGTAGATCCAGTAGGTGCCGGGAGCAAGGTCATAGGCCATCTGCCGTCCGTCATCAATAGTGACGGTGGTGTCATAAAGCACTTCTTCGCCATTGAGACAGCCGGAAACGGCCACACCTGATGCAAGAAGTGCAACGAGCAGTATGAAAACAGAGTATTTCATGATGTGTAAGTATACATATTCATAAATAAGTATTTCTTTCTGATCCATATGGAGTTCCTTTATATGGTATAAGTATAATAATGTACATTGCACAACATAGTTTGGCATTCAGTAAGGAGAATGTACATTATGCAGACCAAAATCAATCTCGATGATGAGAGTATACCAAAGACCTGGTACAATATCCAGGCCGATCTCTCATCTCCTCTTGATCCGCCGCTCCACCCTGCGACCGGACAGCCTGTGTCACCTGATGATCTTGCACCAATCTTTCCGATGGGGCTGATCGAACAGGAGGTAAGCCAGAAGAAAGAGATCCCAATACCAGATGAGGTCAGGGAAATACTCAAGCTCTGGAGGCCTTCTCCCCTGTACCGTGCCCACAGGCTTGAACAGTACCTCAAGACCCCGGCAAAAATCTATTACAAGTACGAAGGGGTCAGTCCTGCCGGAAGCCATAAGCCAAATACTGCGGTCCCACAGGCCTACTATAACATGAAAGAGGGGACTGAGCGTATTGCAACCGAGACCGGTGCCGGCCAATGGGGTTCAGCGCTTGCTTTTGCCACCTGTCTCTTTGGCCTTGAATGTACTGTCTATATGGTCAGGTCAAGCTATGCTCATAAACCATACAGAAAATCCATGATGCAGGTCTGGGGGGCTGAATGCATCCCGAGCCCGAGCACAAAGACCGCATCCGGCCGTGCAGTCCTTGAAAAAGATCCTAACACCACCGGGAGTCTCGGGATTGCCATTTCAGAAGCAGTTGAGGATGCAGCAACAAGTTCTAACACTCACTACTCGCTTGGGTCTGTCTTAAACCATGTCTGCCTTCACCAGACTATCATCGGTCTTGAAGCGCGTGAACAGCTCGCAATGGTGGATGACTACCCTGATGTTGTTATCGGGAGTGTTGGCGGGGGATCGAACTTCGCAGGGATATCATTCCCATTTGCAGGCGATCTGCTCACCGGGAAGGCAAAAGATACAGAGATCATTGGAGTTGAGCCTGCTGCATGTCCAACGTTGACCCGCGGGGTCTTTGAGTATGACTTTGGCGATGTTGCGGGGCTCACTCCAATGCTGAAGATGTACACCCTTGGTCACGACTTTGTCCCGGCATCACTTCATGCAGGTGGGCTCAGGTATCATGGCGACTCTCCGATCGTCTCGCGGCTCGTCCATGATGGGCTCATTACCCCGAAGTCATATGTACAAACTGAGGTTTTTGAAGCTGCCCAGATCTTTGCACGGACAGAAGGGATCATTGTTGCACCGGAAGCAGCGCATGCTGTCAAGTGTGCGATTGATGCGGCACTTGAATGCAGACAGACCGGAGAAGCAAAGACGATCCTCTTCAACAACTCAGGCCATGGTCATTTCGATATGTCCGCATATGATGCCTACCATGCAGGTGAGATCATCGACTATGAATGCCCGGATGACCTTATCAGAGAGTCTCTGGCGAACCTCCCGAAGAGAGCGTGATCCCGAAAATAGGGCTTCTGATCAACCCGATTGCTGGCCTTGGAGGAACCGTCGGGCTGAAGGGAACCGATGGTCTTTCAGAAGAAGCGCTGGCACGGGGGGCCATCCCCCGGTCACGCATTCGGACAGAAGAAACACTTTCTCTTCTTTCAAAAGATCAAATCGAATTTCTGACTGCATCCGGTCAGATGGGCGAGGAAGCTCTTCTGAAAAGTGGAATTACCAGGTATACCATTCTGTATACCTGTGGCGAGAAAACAACTGCCGATGATACAATCGCTGCCTGCCGGGCCTTCAAAAAGGCTGGAGCAGATCTCATCGTCTTTGCAGGAGGTGACGGGACAGCCCGTGACGTCCTGAGAGCCGTTGGACCGACCATTCCAGTCCTTGGGATTCCGGCGGGTGTGAAGATGTTCTCTGCGATCTTTGCGTCAGATCCGATCAGAGCAGCCACGCTCATCAGGGAGGTTCATTCTCTGCCCACAAGAGATGCAGAAGTCCTTGATATTGATGAAGAGGCGTATCGCCATGGAAGCCTTACCGCCTGCCTGTATGGGATAGCAAAAACCCCTTTCAAGACAGGCTATGTCCAGCATGCAAAAGAACCCTCTTCAGCCGCAGGTAACGAGGAAGAAGAAAGGCGGCAAATCGCAGAGTTCATGGCTCTGATTCTTGCATCAGAACGTCCCTTTATACTTGGGCCTGGATCGACCACTGAGGCAATTGCACGTGAAATGGGGCTTCCAAAAACGCTTCTTGGGTTTGATGCCTATGCCGGAGGATCTGTTGATACCATGGATCTCAACGAGAAAACCCTGCTTTCATTTCTTGCAACACATCATGAGCCCCGTCTTATTATCAGCCCGATTGGATCCCAGGGCTTCATATTAGGCCGTGGCACCCAGGTGATCACCCCGGATGCCATTAAGAAGATCGGATTTGAATCAATCATTGTGGTTGCAACAAACAGCAAACTTCGGACAACCCCGGATCTCCATATTGATACCGGTGATCACCAGCTTGACTGCTTATTTCCGGATACTGTTCGCGTCATCTGCGGATATGGTATTGCAGAGCGGCGAAAACTATTGAGATCAGGCTGTGAGGATTGAAAAGGAGAATCGTGATGAATCATGGACAGCTGAAAACGAGCGGTATTCCCAGCCTTGATCTGGTCATTGGTGGAGGGTATCAGGCAGGAAGCCGTATTATTGTCTATGGAAGTCCACTTTCTGGAATAGATAGTCTGGCATCAAGGTTTGCAGACGCAAACGGTGGTATCCATCTGATCCTTGATGAAGAGGCTCAGGACGGTATGGTGCCGGCTGCGGGACTTTCCATTGAAGATCTTGCATTTGATATCAGGGGAGATTCTGCCATCATCGATTCACTTTCGACGGTGATTCTGAACCGGGGGATTGACCAGGCCGTTTGGCTCCTTACCATAGCAACACAGGTGTTTCGTTCACAGGGGGGCTGTCTTCTCTGCACGATGTACGAGGGGCTCCACCCCCTGTATGAGGAGATACGTATCTTTCGGCAGGCCGATGTCGTCTTCCATCTCAGATCCGAGATCCATCGGTCACAGATTGAGCGTTCTCTTCAGATCGCAAAATATCGCGGGATGCGGATTCCGGAACGGATGATTCCCTTCATCATCACTGGTGATGGAATCGAACTCTCGACCACCTCAAGAGTCGTATGAGATCGGCAATAGAATGATGACAGAAACAGTATATGATATTTCCGGGATCTGATCTCAAATAAAGAATTGCACTGGACCATCTCGCATTCTCTGTACATTCCAGACTATGTGTACTCTTTTCTGACCAGTTGTGTTGCCTCAACCATTCGGGAGAGCTTTGCATATGCACCTTCTGGTGTATGCATCCGGAGCCCGCAGTCAGGATCGATCAGAATTGTTTCATGCGAGAAGACTTCGATACACTGTTCGATCCGCTTTTTGATCAGGTCAACCGACTCAACCTCATGGTCTGATGAAGCGACACACCCGCATCCGACCATTTTACCTGCAAGGTCCTTATCTGAAAAGATCTCCAGGTTCTGCGGCTCCGTCGCTGCCTCGATATCGAGGATGGAAATCGGGAGTTTGAGGAGGGAATCAATGATCGTTTCAAGGGGGCCACAGACATGCAGGCAGACCGGGACGGGTACAGCATTTGCAATGGCTGTTATGGCGGAAACGCCGGTTTCAAGGTCCGCAGCACCTGTAGAGAGGATCGGCTCGTCTATCTGGATGATGCAGACTCCTGCTTCAGCAAGCGCACGGCCCTCGGCGGCAAGGGCTCCGGCAAGATCCAGGACGAGCTCCTCACGATTTCGGTATTCCGGCGTCTGTATCCTGAGAGCATGGGCAAGCGAGGAAGGCCCTGTGAGAATCCCTTTCACCTGGTTTGCCTGCTTCAGAGCATACCGTGTATCTGAGACGGTGATTGGAATTGCTGCGGCACCGACATGGGAGATGACAGTATCGTCCCTGATGCCCGGCAGCTTCCCGGTAAATGCCCGGACCATCCCTTCACGCACCTGCCCATCAGAGATGATGTCAATTCCCGCACGGAGCTGTTCGGATACTGCAAACCGGACAGCGTGGCGGTATGGGTCCACAAGTCCAAAAAGCCCTGTTTTCTTCACTGCAGGAAAACTCCCGACTACCGTTGTCGGCAGCAGGGTGGTCGGGTCAAAGGTATGTGCGGACATCATCATGGGGTGACACGGTGGCGGTCACGGGGGAAAAGCACTGCTTCGCGAATGTTCTGAAGGCCGCAGATCGTCATGACCAGCCGTTCAGCTCCAAGCCCCCATCCGGCGTGCGGCGGCATCCCGTATTTGAAGGGCTTGAGATAGAAATCAAAGCTCCCGGGAGAGAGGCCTTTTGATCTGATCTGCTCAACAAGTGTTTCAAAGGTGTGGCATCGCTGTGCACCTGATGAAAGCTCCATCCTGGGGTGCATCAAATCAAATGCGTTGCAGATTGATGGATCGCTTTCTTTCGGCATTGCATAGTAGGGCCGGATGGCAGTTGGCCATTCGGTGATAAAATAATGGGACCCCATCTCTTCGCCGATTAATCGTTCAGATGCGGTGCCGAGATCATCGCCATATGCAACTGGTTCATCACTCTTCCCAGCAGCAATTTCGATTGCTTCTGCATATGGCAGGCGGGGAAGTGATCGATCCGGCACCTCAATGTCTATAATCCCAAGCGTATCGAGCTGGCTAAAACAGTGATCGGCAACTGACCGGTAGATCTCGTGTATCATCCGCTCAAGGATCTGCATGACATCCTCATGGTCGGCAAACGAAACCTCAATATCGATTGAGGTCGCTTCATTGAGGTGCCTTACTGTGTTGTGTTCTTCGGCACGGAAGATCGGTCCTATTTCAAAGACTTTTTCACACCCTGCTGCCATCATCATCTGCTTGTACAGCTGCGGACTCTGGCTTAGAAAGGCTTCTTTCTCAAAGTACGCTATGGGAAAGAGTTCTGTTCCACCTTCGGTTGCAGCCGCGACCACCTTTGGCGTGGTGATATGCAGAAATCCTTCACGGAAAAGGAATGAATGGACTATCTCCATCATATGTGATCTGATTGCAAAAATGGCAGCGATACGGGGCCGCCTGACATCGAGAAAACGGGCATCGAGCCGGGTGTCGATCTCGGCAGGGACTTTCTCGGCAACGTCTAAGGGAAGAGGAGAAGCTGCCTTTGCCAGGATTTCAAAGGAGTCAGGAACCAGTTCCCTGCCTCCAGGTGCCTTGTCCGTCTCCTTGACAGTACCCTTGACACGAACAACAGATTCACGGGATACTTCCTTTACCGCTGCACGGACCTCTTCTGAAACCTTCTTCTTTGGGACGGTCACCTGCATGATGCCGGTTCTGTCCCGGATGAGAAAGAAGGCAAGGCCTCCAAGATCCCGTTCTTCATGCACCCAACCGGTGATTTCGGCGCGTTCCATATCAGCTGTGACCTCTCGTATTGGTATACGCATAGAAACTCACGTACTGGTAACTCGTACAAGGTGAAGAGGTTTACGAATAGTGTAAGTATTATTTCGCTGAGATATGAAATAATTCGGAGAAAAGCAGGCATTCGCCGATCACAGAGAAGTGGTATTGATGTCTTGCAGATAACAAAAACCTGCTGGGTTCATTATACACATGAATTCCGGACTCTCTCCGGAGCAAAAAAACTCTTTGAAAGCCCTGTTGGATTATTCTTCCGGCAACGTTTCGTCCGTGTGCTCCTGATTATCAAGAGCATCATCTAACAGTTCATCCAGATCATCTAATGAATCTGTATCCGGCTGTCCGGTCCAGACGTAATCTCCCTCCTTATGCCAGATGATACCTGCTGCACTTCCAGCATATAATGACTGCCGATCACTCCGCCCGGTCTGTTGCGTCCCTGACTGCAGTGCCTGAATACTCGCAAGTGATGACGATAGACCTGATGCAGAGAGCCCAAGGAGCCCACCTGCAACAAGCACCCCTGCGGCAGCACCTGAAAGAATGATCGTATCCTGAATTGTTGCCCCGGTGCCAAGGATGGACAGATACACTGTTGTCTCCTCTCGGAGGCCCCCACTCTCACCAATGATGGTGCCTGTGATTCTGATCCCACCTGGAAGATAGGCAGGAATTGGAACAGAACTGACAATTGTTCTTGGATATGGGGGATTTATCTGCCCCAGTTCGAATTGGTATGATGTCACGATCGCATCAATCTCAAGGACAAGATATACCGGTTGCTGATGTCCAGGCGCAGCAGAGATGGTCAAATAGTAATCCAGTTCAGCTCCTGCATATACGGTTGCATCCCGGGGATGTACCACAATGAGATACCCCTCATCCGGAATGGGCAGTGGTGCGGAAGGGTCATAGTAACCTCTATAGATTACCGGAGTACCTTCTGGATCATCAGGTATTGGGGGTGTCACCGGGGTGTATGGAACCGGTGTGGGATCGACGGGAACCGGTGTTATAACTGGAATATCTGTAACAGGGGTTGGAGTTCGAACTGGAGTGACCGGCACCGGATCAAGGGGGCGCCCATAACGGCGATCGTGGATGACGACAACTTCCCCGGTGGTGTAATAGGCAGTGATCTTCATCCGATCTACACCCGGAGTCCCTTCAAATACGAGTTCAGTTCCAACAAAGAGTGGTCTTTCCATAGACTTCATGACAATCCTGCCATCTGAAGTATACATCACGGCAACAATCCTGCTTATAAACTGCATGCCCGGTCCTCCATCAAACCGGACGATAATATCGGTTCTGGTCGGGATTGAGTCGACCGTAACATAGACCTCCTTTTTAACAGGCATCTCACCGAGCTGGCCTGGCGTGAGTGAGAATTCAGACGATGATCCTTCTTGCGGCATTGCTTCTGCTGAACTCATTATGGAGGGTATTACTGTTATCGGAGTATCCGGGCTTGCTACCAGACCAGATGCCCAGACAAGAAGAACAGCAATCAACAGCAACTGCAGATGCCTCATAAACCACAATAGGAGAAAGCAATTAATATAGGTTTTGTATCTGTATCTGTTATTTATTATATATTATACCTTTAAGGGATTATTCATAAGCGAATTCCCACGTCCAGGCATCCTATGATATTTATACTAGTGTTACTCATCACATTTATAGGAGGAAGATCGATGAATCAATTGAATACGGGTTATGGCAGGGTAGTGACTGCGCCTCAGTCGACCTTTGAGCTTTTCTCACTCATTGGACGATCGCTACGTGCGTCATGGAAACGGTACCTGGCTTATATGCTGGGATTTGCGTTCCTGGTATTTGCGTTAAATCTCTTTTTAATCCAGTATGACAGCCTTATCAGGGAGCACTTCAGCCAATACCTTCCTGAACTATTTGCACTGGTTGATCCGGTCATCCGGTATCTTCAGATAAACCTGATTATCGAATATGGAAACCTGGTCCCGGGTGTTGTATTATGGCTGTTCATCGGTTTTGTTCTGGCAGTTATGCGTGAACAGGGGCTGAAAGGGTTGAAAAAGATTCCAAACTCGTTTCTTCTTTCAGGAAAAGATATTTCAGAAACAGGAATCCATGGCTTTATATTTCTCATTGTGTTTACAAGTGTAACATTTCTCATCGGTCTCTACTTCAACAATACTCTCCTGATTCTCTTTTTTATTGTGAGTATTCTCTATGCACTTTCAGCACGGCAGAACGGTATTCTCGTCATGGCAATCCGGCTTCTCTACCATGACATGCACAAAATGATCGGAGATCCAAACAGATCCGGTGATGTACGTATGATCCCGATTGGATACTCTCTCGCCTCTCTTATGGGGATATGGTTTGGCTTTATCGCTTCGCTCCTCTATCTCATAGTGGCCTTATGAACTGCTCCACATAAACTACGGGTAGCCTGCACCAATCAGAGAATGGGCCTGAGCATATCTTCCTTCTTTTCAAATGGGAGGTATACCAGTTCATACCCGGAAAAATCTATTGAATAATCGATTGATTGGAGCGTTCCCGACCGTTTCACTTCATTTTTCAGGAAGAAGTACTCTGCTGTCTGCATGGCTTCACCATGATCGCAGGAGACCGGGATGTCTGGTATGTGAGGGGTCTTTCCGATCGAATATACAGGCTGGTTTTGTGAATACCGAAATCCAAATTCTTCTCCCTGTAATTCTGGTATGTTACCGGCAGTAATCCATATTCT
>SL_5KL_010_SEDDRAFT_10000908_pt1 | contig 18609 bp, 18 predicted proteins | sample SodLakKL_010_SED_FD_9118 | JGI IMG/M metagenome (IMG submission 9118)
ATGCAGGAAAAGCTGGACAAGGCCAAAGAGGACGTCATGGCCGCCAACATGGCCCTGACCTGGTTCAGGGACCACTGCCTGCTCACGGAAGACGAATAAGCCTCTTCAGAAAGACTCTTCTTATGGCGGAACTTCTTTCCCTCCACTCTCCCGGTTACCGGCAGAAAAGCCTAATTCAAAGGCTGACCCGGCAAAAGCGGCGGCATGGGACAGTCCAGAAAGTCGGATACAGCCCGGAAAAGTTCACCCTGTGAGCTGCTCACCTGTCTGTCAAAGGCGATGCATGCGGCACAGGCCCCCAGAAGAAGACGCTTTTCAAGGGGTGCCAGGCGCTTAAGCCGCTCAAGAGACTGGTCCAGCTCCTTTAGGGTATCCTTCTTTTCTTCCCTGAAAGTCAGCCTGCCCCACAAACCCAGAAAGTCAGCTCCCTGGTCAAAGGCCTGCCTGGCCTCCTCGGACAGTTCATGACCTGCACGGGCCATGACCGAAAGGAGCAGGCCCGCCTCATCCCTCATCTGGACCACTGCCTCGTGTCCGGAGAGCTCCCTTTTTTCTGGCCTGAAATAGGTTCCCAGGCGTTTTTCCAGGATCTTCTGCAGGGACCACTGAAAAAGGGCCTGGTTGTCCTTGTCTTTGACCATTTCCTCAAGAGCTGACTGGAAACCGGCGAACTGATCAGGTGAAAGCTCTTTCATGGCGGGCATGGCCAGGTCCAGGAGGGGGAGTCTTATCTTTGTTCCCTGGGAGTCCAGCAGGGGCAGGAATCTTTCAACCATTGCAGACAGGCTGTTGTCATCCCTGGCGCGCAGAACGTCCAGCTGGGACTTTCTGAGGGCGGGTGCGTTATCCATGAGCAGGGCAAAAAGCAGGGCCCTGGCCTCGTAGGGCTCCCTGGCCGCATGCAGGAGAGGTTCCGGCATGGCCTCAAGCAGCTCCCGGGCGTAAGAAAGATGTTCCGGATCCACCTGACCGACCTGGGACACGGCACTCTGCAGAATGGGCTTTTCTCCCTGCGGGGCGGTCCACACCGGGGAAGACTTGAGGCCCTCCATCCGGGGATAGGTGCCGTCCCAGTCCGGATCGATGAGCCTGATGCGCAGGTCCAGGGGCGGATGGGTGGCCAGAAGGCTCCCGGAAAATGATGACACGGCCTGGCAGAAAAACAGGTGGGCCGCTTCAGGGGCGCCGGTGCTTTCCACCCTGGAGCCCAGGGAACCGATCTTCTTCAGGGCCCCGGCAATCCCCTGGGGGTTGCGGGTGAACTGAACCGCTGCTGCATCGGACAGAAATTCCCTCTGCCTGGATACGGCGGCCTTGATCAGGTACCCGCAAAAGGAACCCAGGGATCCGGCCGCCATAAGCCCTGCCCCCAGAAGGATCATTGGAAGGGGCAGGCTCATGTTTCGTCTGCCTCCTCGGCGAAAGGCAGACCTGAGAATGGCCCTTCCGGTGAGCCCGATGATCAGGATGCCGTGGATCACTCCCATGAGCCGGATATTCAGGCGCATGTCCCCGTTGAATATATGGCTGAATTCATGGGCTGTGACTCCCTGCAGCTCATCCCTGGAGAGAAGTTCCATGCATCCCCGGGTCACGCCGATAACCGCATCGTCCGGAGAATAGCCTGCAGCAAAGGCGTTGATGCCTTTATCGTCCAGTACATAGACCGGCGGCACTGGCACCCCGGAAGCCAGCGACATCTCTTCCACCACGTTCAATATCCGCCTCTCGCCGGGATCAGCGCTGTCCTGGGCCAGCAGGCGGCCTCCGAGCATTTCAGCCACTGCAGGGCCGCCGTGTCTCAACTGAAGAATCTTGTACCCGGACCCGAAAGCCACAAGAATCAGAACTCCCAGGGCGCACCCGCTGAAGACCAGGGGATTCCAGGGGCTTTGGTCCACCAGCTGAACATTGTGATCTGACTGAAAATTGACCAGTACCAGCCATACAAAAAAATAGACCAGGCAGATTATGGCTGTCACAGCCAGGACAAAAAGCCCTGACAGAAGCCATGTCCTTCGTCTGGCCCGGTCCTGATTCTCGAAAAAGTCCACCTGTATATCTCCTGTGATCTCCTTGTTGATCACCTGTATCTTTTAAAGAACATGCATATCATGAAAATGAAACCCTGGGAGTTTCCCTCTGTTTCTCATCCGGAAACTCCAGAAATGCTGCATCGGCGAATCTGAGCATGGGAGCAAAAAACACGGGGGGAAAGGACTGTCTGTAGGTGTTGTATTTGAGCACGGCATCGTTGTATGCCTGCCTGGAAAAGGCCACCCGGTTCTCGGTGGAGACCAGTTCCTCGCTCAGCTGGCGCATGTTCTGATCAGCCTTGAGATCCGGGTAATTCTCCACCACGGCCAGCAGGCGGCCCAGGGCTCCGGACAGAAGTCCTTCGGCCCCGGCCAGTCCCTTCATGACCTCAGCTCCACCCGGATCTGCTGCTGCACTGCGGGCCGCGGACTGGGCCGTGTTCCTGGCAGCTGTAACCGCCTCCAGGGTTTCGCGTTCATGCTTGAGATAGGCCCTGGCGGTTTCCACCAGGTTGGGGATCAGGTCGTACCGCCGCTTGAGCTGGACATCGATCTGGGAAAAGGCGTTTCTGTACCTGTTGCGCAGACCTACCAGCCGGTTGTAGATCCCGACCACCATGATCACCATTAACAGAAGCAGAAAGATTAAGAGGAGAAGAAAGATGAATCCGGCAGACATAATAGTTTCTCCTTTTGGTATATCCTTGGAAGGAAGCAGAGGCTCCGGGCGGGCCGTGGTTTTCTCCTGACATGGTTATTCACACCGGCCCGGAGAAAAAGCAAGACTTTTCCTTGTGCACGAACGTTATTATCTGCAAAAAGTCGATTACGGGACGAAAAGCTTGGAACAAATGTTTACAGCCTTTTGATTTTATTATTTCTTTTCCCTGAAGCGTAAAACAGGGTCCCGCCGGGATGTTGCACCGGAATCATCTGTTCAGCTTAAGCCGCATGAAGACTCATGCGGTCGCAGTTGCACAGGTCCAGGACAAGACCGGACACTGCTGCTCCTGCCGCTTTTCAGGCCTGCTTGATCCCCTGGCCGGATTGACATACCATGTCCCTGGACTGCAGCTGCATACTGGTCGTCCCTGTTCAGAACAACCTCTAGCCTTCAAGGTTCTGCAGCCAAATTGATAAACTGCCAGTTCCTGCGTTTTGCCCTGGTCGGAGGGGTGGGCACTGCTGCTCATTACATGCTGCTCATTGTAATGGTCAGCGGCATGGGGATAAACCCCGTGATAAGCTCCACTGCCGGATTCATCCTGGGCATGGTTGTCAATTACCTGCTCAACCGCAGGTTCACCTTCCACAGCAGGCGCGCCCACAGGGAGGCCTTCTGGCGCTTCGTGACCGTGGCCCTGGTGGGTATGGTCATCAACAGTTCGGCCATGGCCCTTTTCACCATGAAAATGGACCTGCACTATCTCCCTGCCCAGGTCTTGGCCACCATCCTGGCCATGTCCTGGAACTTCCTGGGAAGCCGGCACTGGGTCTTCAATACCGCCGGGGAATAAACAGCAACTTTTGCAAGTACCTGTTACCCATTCGACTAAAGTAGATGCTTGTCAAGACGCCAAAGGAACAGTCTTCAACGCCTTACTGCATAATGACCCCGCTCCGGCGGGAGAGCGGGCGGCCTGCCACGCCATGGGCGTGGTTGGATGTTTCAAAGGCACGCTTCAGCTGAATGAGCCACATTTTCTATCCTAAGAAAAGAAAATATTTGATTAAATGCGCAAGTTCAGTTAAAAATAAATTGACAGGTTATGAAATTCAGACTAAAATTTTGTGCATCCCCAAAAATTCTATCCCTCCAGGAGTAGCAGCATGAGAGTAAAGGCCTTCTTTTCTGCCGCATCGCTAATCTGTTTATCTTTTCTGGTCATTGCATGCAGCCAAGCCCCTGTTCCAGTATCACAACCTTATGGCTTCCAAGACAAAATGGAAGCTGCAAAACACTGGCAGATTGTGGCCAGGGATGTCAGCAATGATATCTCAGAAATGTTTGTCATGCTTGATGAACAATATCAGCAAAGTATTCATGATCAGCGTGTACACATCATGACTCGAGATACTTCATCATTCTCCCAGGCGCTTGAGTCCTTCATGGTAACTGACCTGACCCATCAGGGGGTCAGGGTGACTAATAATCCCGAGGATGCTTATCAGGTGTACTGGTCTGTTCAGTCTGTGACCCATGATGCCTCAAGATCATTTACCAAAGCACCTCCTGGCACTTATGTGGCTTTAGGCGCTCTAGGCTACGGAGTATACAAAATATTCAGAGACAGCACTGATTTTGCAAGGGCTGTAACAGCAGGGGCAGTCGTAGAAGTAGGCAGAGGATTGGCCCACTTTTATAGAAAGGAACTCCCACACAACGAAATTATTGTGAATCTGACAATACAACATGGAGATGATATTGTTTACAGATTGAGCAATATATACTATATTAATGATCCTGACATAGATCACTACCATTTTTCAAAAGATCTGTATTATGCCTCCAAAGATGTCCAGACCAGAACCGTCCAGGTCACCGGCCGGGTAGCGCCCGAACCTGAACTCGAAGATGTGATGGTGTTTTCCAACGTTCAATTCGACTTTGACCGGGCAGAAATCAAACCCGAGTATGCCGAGATCCTCAGGGAGGCTGCCAGGCAGATCAAGGACCGCCAGGATCCTGCGGTGGTAGTGGAAGGACATACCTGCAATATCGGACCAGCCGAATACAACATGGGCCTCTCTGAAAGAAGAGCTCAGGCAGTGGCTGATTTTCTTGTGGAACAGAATGTGGACCGCGGCGCCATAGAAACCCGGGGTTACGGTTTGACCAGGCCTGCGTACGATAATGATACCAGAGAAGGCCGCGCATTGAACCGCCGCGTGGAAATGCGCCTGCTGAGCGACCGGATGGCTGCGAATTAGACGGACAAAGGCAGTCCTGGCTGCCTCATGGAGATGGCATAAATATACACATGCATTAACAGCTTCAAGCACACGATGGAGAAAGGACATCCCATGCGCATAAAATATTTTATTCTCATTTCGATCTTGGTTCTGTCTTTGGCAGCGGTTTCCTGTGCTCCCCGCGAAACAGCCGTGCACCCCGGTACAGGACCAAAGCCCGCTATTGTTGAGGCCACAGAAAGAGCAACCGACAACCTGCTGGGTCAATGCAATATTTTTATGGACCAGAAAGAACCCATCATCGTTACCAGCCTGGTGAATATCGATGATGTGAGAAAATCATCCACCCTGGGGCGCATGAGCTCGGAAATCATAGCCAACCGTCTGTCCCAGCACGGATACCAGGTCAGAGAAGTCAAGATGGGGCATAATATCTTTGTCAGCGAACTGGAGGGCGAATTCATCCTTTCCAGGGAACTGCACGAGATCGCCAGAAAACATGATGTTCAGGGCTTCATTGTGGGAACCTACGCAGCGGGCTCCTATGCAGCGCGCCACCAGACCCGTTTCCTGGACACCAAGGCCCTGATTTCACTGCGCTTTGTGGATACCGACAACAACATAGCATGTTCCTACAATTACGTGGTCAGGGACACTGACCTGGAAATGTGGAAATAGTTTCCTCCTGAGTCCATCTTCCTCCTTTCCGTTCTCCTTAAAGAAAGGCCAGCCGGCATGCCGGCCGGCCTTTCTGCATTTATGCCCCAGCCCTGCTCCATTATCTTTACATTTCGCGCTTGACCAGAGGTGTAAAGATACACACTTTGCGCTTGCCCTGAAATTTCTTTCTGTTTCACCGGGGTCAAGGGCAGGGTGTAAGGTCGGGGTCAGGCCCCCCATGGCACCTTATGCCTTCCGTGCCAAAAATTCTGTTTTTTTCAAACCGTATATTAAACAAGACCAAGTTAATTTGAAAGTTGACTTTTAATTTAATTTAGTTAATCGTGATGTCCATGAACACAAACATTATTCACCGTCATGCCCTTGACGACCTGCGCAGGGATATTCACCGTCCGGAGATCGCTTTTTTAATCGGCCCCCGCCAGGCAGGCAAAACAACCCTCATGCAGATTATTCAGACAGAACTCAAGGATGCCCGGGAAAAAACTGCTTTTCTCAGTCTGGATTATGACCAGGATCGAGTTTTTTTTGACTCCCAGCAGCACCTGCTCAAAAAGATAGAATTGGAGATAGGAAAATCAGGTTTTGTTTTCATTGACGAGATAGGGCGCATAAATAATGCTGGAATCTTTTTAAAAGGGCTTCAGGACATGGGCCTGCCCTACAAATTCATTGTTTCCGGTTCCGGCAGCGTGGACCTCAGGGCAGGAATCAGGGAATCAATGCTGGGCCGTAAACGGATTTATGAAATATCCCCCCTTAACTTGCTTGAGTTTGTAAATTTTAAAACAGATTACCAATACTCGGAGCGATTATCGGATTTTTTTGCGCTGGAGCATGCCCGGGCAGAGGAGCTTCTGCTGGATTATATGAATTTCGGCGGCTACCCTCGCGTTGTGCTGGAGTCTCAGGCCCGGGAAAAAACCAGGGAGATGGACGAAATATATCAGGGCTACATAACTAGGGATATCGCCTATCTGCTGAAGGTTGAGAAGCTCGAGTCCTACAGCCAGTTGATCAGGACCCTGGCGGATCAGACAGGTCGAATCATAAATTATTCGGAGTTGTCCTCGACCCTGAGTATTGCTCTGCCCACTGTAAAAAACTATTGCTGGTACGCTGAGGAGACTTATATCCTGCAGAGGATCAGGCCATTTTATAGAAATCTTCGCAGTGAGATCACCAAGGCCCCGTCTGTTTACTTTCATGACCTTGGCCTGCGTAATTTCGCTCTGGGCATTTTCGGCAACGTCCAAAGACCCGACGACCTGGGCTTTGTCTTTCAGAATCTTGTCTACCTGATCCTGCGCGAAAAGATCCGGTTTACCGGAGGGCGCATCCACTTCTGGAGAACCACCGCCAAAACCGAAATTGACTTTATCGTGGATACCGGTCGAGCAGTTATACCCATTGAAGTCAAGTTCCAGAATATGGACAAACCTTCGGTTCCAAGAGCCTTTGACAGTTTTATAACCAAATATTCCCCATCCCATTGTCTGGTGGTTAATAAAAAATTACAGGCCACAATCCGGCGGCATGGCACTGAAGTCCGTTTTGTAACCATCTGGGATCTGTTACTTGGCGACCTATTAAGAAATATCTGATAAAGAATTCCTGGCAGGAAAATATTATACGCTCAAGAAATCACTCACCGGCTTAGGGAAATTCTGATTTTATGTGCCATCTATTGCTGGGCAGTGGTATGAGCTAAAGCAGGTGCGGGTTAATGGAGCCAGGGTGTGTGCACCTTAATCCCACCACGCACCCATGATTTATTAAGGTTGATAGAAATGATCGGCCTGGATTTGGATGACAAGACCATGGAGTTTCTTGATTCAGTTAATACATTCAGCATATCAACCAGGTATCCTGATGAAAAATTAAAATGTTATAAATTGTGTACCAGAGACTTTGCAGCTGTAAACTTTGCCAGGATCAAGGAGGTGAGCAAATGGCTTCTGCAAAGATATAACAGTGAAAAAAACCCCCTTGTTTCTTGACTCATTGCATCAGGCCGGAATTGATGTTTCAGAGGCATACCTCTTCGGCTCAGCTGTCGGCGGGATGTTCCATGAAGACAGTGACATCGACCTTGCTGTGGTATCAAGGGAGTTTCAAGGGATCAGATATCACGATATGAAAAAAATCAGCAAGCACAGGAAAAAAATTGACCTGCGCCTGGAGATCCATCCATTTTCCAGGGATGAGGTAGAGCAGGATCCGCCTCATTTCTTTTTGAAAATCAAAGAGGAAGGCCTGCGTATTCTTCCATAGGATTTAAAGAGTGTTAGCCTTGGCGTGCTATATTAATGCGGACACTCAGTGGTGATTTCCGGTGTCCGGTGTCCTTTCCATCTGCGGCCGGCACAACCTGGAGCCTGCGCATCCGCGGACAGACCCTGGACAACCCAGTGAGCCAGGTTTGTTCTTTTCAACGGCCAGGGCCGAGTTGCTCAATTTCGGGGTCAATGCCGTCAGTTTTTGGTTCTTCGCTAATCAGGAACAGTATTTCGTTTTTTATCAGCAGTGACTGCTCCCGGTATTAAAATACCGGGCATCTAGGCGGCAGAAGCCGCCAGCGCATCCAGTAATGATGCCGAGAAGTTGAATTTTTCGATCCTGGCTTTTCTTCAGAGCCGGGGCAGGCAAACCTTAACCCGGCCTGCCCGGCCACACCCATCCATTACCAGTTCTACCCGGTTCAGACCACCAAGACCTCGGTGCACGGCGCCATAAACATGCTCGGACTTGGCCAAGCGGGTCAAGGCCAGGATCATGCAGGCCTCCACATCTGAAGCCTGCGGCGATCCCACTGTGCATCCCCAGCCCGAATCCTGCTGAGCAAATGTCAATAGTGGATCAGGATCAAAAATCGAGTTCAGGCCTCTGCCCGAGGATGATCCCAGGCAGCGCAGGCCGGATATGGCCCTGGCCAGGTTCATAACAAAGGGCGTGGTGGAGTCACCCTGCCAGCGGGGTAGATTGGAGGTGAGGCACAGGATCTTATTGTGTTTCACGCGTCACTGTATTCCCACCCGGCCCGGATGTCGCGCAGCGGCAGTACCGTTATATCCTCGGACAGCCTGTATCTGTCCCGACCGGGGTAGATTACCCAGAGATGAGCCAGGTTAAGGTCTTCCCTGACCACATCCATGGATTTGGTTTTTCGCGGGGCGTCCGCGAAATGGAGTTGTGATGCTGTCATGATGTACGATCATCCATGAAAACTCATATGCTGAGCATGAATTTTCATGGACAACATCAAGTGCAGAAGAGGTTTAGCTGAAACATATCCTGCCGGCTTATGCCAAATAATTATGGTCAAAAGGATCAGGAACATGGCTTGTGTTCTGATCAGGGAACTTGAGTACAAGCTTCCCATTCGTGTTAGCGGCCTGGATGTCGGTCAGAAAAGCCACCGGAATGGTCTGCAACCCGGAGATGAAAAAAAATGCAGCCAGCGACAATGAGGAATTGCCAAGTTGAAAACTTTCAGCACTTCGCAGTCAAATCGGTTTAAACAATGTTTCCAGACCCACGGCTCTGATCCCTTTATCCAGGGGAAAATTGTCTTTGCCCGGATAGACGATGAACAGCTCATCAATACCTAAATCCTCTTGGGCGGTTTTAAGAGACCGGGTCACCTTGGGAGCGTCGGTGTATTTCACTTCAAACCCCAGCCTCCTGGAACCTGCAAAAATCAATAGATCCAGCTCCGCCCTGCCGTAAACGGACCAGAAGTAGCAATCCCCGGGCTCTGCCCCATAGTGCCGGATGATGGATTCAATCGCAAAGCCTTCCCATGAAGGCCCGAGTTTAGGGTGAAAGAGCAGTTCTTTGAAGTCATCCACCCCAAGTAAAGTATGAAATATACCCGAGTCCCGGATATAAATTTTGGGGGCCTTAACCTGCCTTTTCCTAATATTTTCATGCCAGGGCTGCAGCAAGCGGATCATAAATGTGGAACTTAGAATATCCAGGTATCTCTTGACAGTGTTGTCCGAAACCCCGAATGACCTGCCAAGCTCGGAATAATTCAGTGTCTGCCCATGATAATGGGCCAGCATCATCCAGAAGCGCCTGAGTGCTTTCGGAGGAATGGAAAAACCCAGGGCTGGAATATCGCGCTCCAGAAAGGTAGATATGTATGCCTTTCGCCAGGTTGCTGCCGCCTGCGAAGACCTGGCCAGATAAGAAGGTGGAAATCCTCCGGCGAACCACAGACTTTTCATATTCTCTTTTCCTGCTTCATCAATGGAAAAAGGGGTCAGTTCAATATGACCGATACGCCCGGCCAGCGTCTCGGATGATTGGCGAATGAGTTCCCTTGAAGCGCTGCCCAGGACAAGGAAGCGGGAGGGATTGTCTGTCCGGTCCACAAGGACACGCAGCACCTCAAATAGTCCTGGGGCTCTCTGGACTTCATCAATAATGACCAGACCCTGCAATTCTTCCAGCGCCAGCATGGGAGATTCCAGGCGGGCAAGGTGGGTCGGATCTTCCAGATCAAAGCGCACAACAGGTTCATGGACATAAGTATCCTCGTACATCCTGGCCAGGGTAGTCTTGCCGCACTGACGCGGCCCTAAAACGGCCACCACCGGGTGCACTTCAAATTGAAGGTATACCTGCTGTAAAAATCTTGGACGACTTATCATAAAATTTGTAAGGGCATGGTATGCCTGGACGCTGAAAACCTCCCAATTGTTTCGTCGCTGCAGATTGAGTTCAAAGTTCAATCACGCGCAGCGCTTGACGAAACGCGTTCAACGTTAAAGAGTTTAGAAAAGAAAATTGATTTCGGAAATTTTTTAGCTTCTTGTCACACCTTGGCGTGAAAATTTTTAAACGTCCTGCTCAATAGGGACTTTTTCAGGCTAACATGTTAACGGTTTAACAATACAGATAAACCTATTTATCTTATTGAAATAATGAAATTTTCACTGCAGGTTAATGGTTACTGGTTTTTTTCAGAAGCAGTCATTCAAACAATAAGTGTGAAAATTCTAGATTCGCCGTCGAAATTTCACATTATTTAAAAGCATTTCTTCTGGATGTCAACGGTAATTTCACTCGCCTGAATCAATCTCTGCCTGAAAAAAAAAGGTTGAAGATGAGCTATTGAAACGGCCATGTTACCGGTCACTGATATGGAGCCACTTGGGGGTCACCATAATGGAGCCACCCTGTGGTCACTGTAATGAGTCCACCTGATGGTCACTGATATGGAGCCACTTGGGGGTCACCATAATGAGTCCAGTTTAGGCCCTGATTCATGCTTTGTTTTCGCTTCCTAAACAGCTACCACCCTCTAAACAAAGGAGGTAGTGGTGGCCAACAGGAGGTTTGCAGTGCATGAGATCAGGAATATCATAGTTCGGATGCGCCTTGGCGAGTCAGACCGGCAGCTGGCCAAGGCTGGTCTGATCGGCCGCATCAAGGCGGCCAGAATACGGTCATTGGCCGATGAGAAGGGCTGGCTGGACAAGTCAGTGGAATTACCTGCCAACCTTGAGATTGAGTCTGTGGTGATGAAGCCATCAAAGCAGAAGATATCCGGGTCAATAGTTAAGCCTTATGCCAAGCAGGTAGAAAAATGGATCGATGAGGGAATAACTGCAACGGTGATCCATCGCAACCTGGTTAACAGGTATAGATTTGAAGGCAGCTATCAAAGCGTAAAACGTTATGCAGCCAGATTCAAACAGAAGAAACCGGTCACAATCATTCTCGACTTCAAGCCTGGCGAAGCTGTCCAGGTCGACTTTGGTACTGGCCCTGTTCTTTTGGACACCAGGACCGGAGAGTATGTGAAGACCTGGTTTTTTGTCATGACCCTGGCCTACAGCAGGCATCAGTATCTGGAGTTTGTCCTGAACCAGAAGGTTGAGACCTGGCTTGGATGCCATCGCAGGGCCTTTGAATTTTTTGGCGGGGTTCCTGGTAAGGCGATCATAGATAATCCCAAGTGTGCCATCACCAAGGCGTGTTATCAAGATCCTGAGGTCCAGAGGTCGTATGCGGAATATGCTGAGGGGTATGGATTTTTAATTTCTCCGTGTCCAGTGGCAGATCCTAAGAAGAAAGGCATAGTCGAGTCAGGAGTCAAATACGTTAAGAAGAACTTTTTGCCTCTTCTGGAGCCAAGGGATTTGTATGATCTTAACTGCCAGGCCCACAAGTGGGTAATGGGTACAGCGGGCAACAGGATACACGGAACAACCAGGCAGCGTCCGCTGAGCAGTTTTACTGAGATGGAAAAGGATTTCTTGCGGCCCTTACCGGATGTGGCTCCCGAGGTTTTATCCTGGACCAGGGCCAAGCTGCATGGCAACTGCCATGTCCAGTTTGAAAAATGTTATTATTCTGCTCCGTTCAGGCTGGTTCATCAAACGCTGTGGTTAAGATGTACCGAAAAGAGTCTGCAGATATATCATGAGAACAAACTGGTGGCGGTACACCCGCGTTTAAACAAACCCGGTCAGCGATCAACAGTCAGGGAACACCTGCCACCGGAAGCCCAAGCCTATCTCATGGCTGACCCCCAGTGGTGTTTGAAGCAAGCAGCCAAGACCGGAGAAAGATGCCTGGAGCTGATGGAGATTCAGTTCTCGGACAAGGTTCTGGATAAACTTCGTTCCATGCAGGGTTTGCTTCGTTTGGGGAGCAAGTACGGCAAGAAGAGGCTTGAGGCAGCATGTGCCAGGGCTATTGACCATGGCAGACCCACGTATAGTGCGGTTAAACAGATTCTGGCCAGGGGGCTTGATCAGGAAGTAGATCATTCTGAGCCACTGGATGAGATTTACAGCGGCCAGGCCAGGTTCATCCGTCAACAAGCCATGATCCAGTAAAGGAGGACCGTATGCAACCCATGCCTCAGATCCTGCCTTTGCTGAAACAGCTTCGTCTGTCAGGAATTCTTGATTCACTGGAGACACGCAACAGGCAGGCAGTGAATCAGAAGCTGTCATATACGGATTTTTTGGCCCTGCTTATTGAAGACGAGGTGGCCAGGCGGGAGCAGCACAAGTTTGCCCAGCGCCAGCGCCGGGCCAAAATTAACGTGCAGAAGACCCTTGAGACTTTCGACTTCACGTTTAACCCGAAGATTAACCAGGCTTTGATTCAAGACTTGTGTACATGCCGTTTTATTGAAGAAAAAGCGCCTGTCCACATAGTCGGTCCATGCGGAACCGGCAAAAGCCACTTGGCCCAGGCTATCGGACATATGGCAGTCCGTCTGGGTCATGATACTCTTTTTACCAGTCATGCCAAGCTTCTTGGCATGCTGTCCGGAGCTAGAGCCGTTGGCAATTACGATAAGAAACTGGCCCAACTGGTCAAGGCGGATCTGCTGATCATCGACGACTTCGGGCTCAAGCCCATGCGTCAGAGTCAGGATGAAGATTTTTATGATGTGATCTGTGAACGGTATGAGAAAAAATCAACCATCATTACCAGCAATCTTCATTTTAATGAGTGGCGCGCTGCCTTCCAGAACAAGCTTTTGGGCGTAGCCACGCTGGATCGACTGCTTCATGGAGCATATTGTGTCACTCTGGATGGGAAAGGTTACAGAACACCCAGAACAAAACTAAAGGAAAAAGAAGAAAGTATAAACAAATAAGATGGTTATAGTCTGGCAGGGCTGGAACGGCGATTGAAGCCGCGACATATCAGTACGCTGTCGCTCTCAATCCCCTTTCCAGCTCCGCCAGATAAGGCTTAAACCAAGAAGTGAGAACAAAGCTAAGAATCAGTTAGAAATGGCTCCATTAAGGTGACCATGGGTGGCTCCATTAGGGTGACCATTGACAGGCCAGGGGCCATAAGCGCGGTCGCTGCTGTGTTTGGCTACAAAATATACAGCTGGGTCTCACAAAGACTGAAGGCGTTGCCCGTTGTTTTTACTTCTTATATCCGGAAAATCAGAAGCGAAAAGTGAACTTCCTATATAATTTTTGATCTTATGTTTACACATCGCGTCAAGCGCGAGATGTAAAGATAGCAGCCTTCAAGTCAAGGCCTGGTTTTCGGAAGGTCCGGTGGATGGCGGGTTTTGTTTTGGGAATGGACGTTGATTTTCCAGGGGGGGGTGATTGCGGATTGACAATCTCTTATCTTTACACATTGCGCTTGCCCAGTGAAATTTCTTCCTATTTCACCGGGGTCAAGCGTGGGGTGTAAAGATAATCGGGTCTGTTCACTGACAATATTTAGAGGCAGAAGACGGTTAGACAGGATTATCAGGATTTACTGGATTATTTGTCCCCGCATGCTCCCAGTTTAATACCTCCTGGGTTTGCTCTCCGAGCAATCGGGACAGGGGGAAGCCTGCGGAGACAGTAATCAATCACGCTATCTGCGTGATGTTAAAGATTCTTATTCATCCGGCACCCGCTTTTCTCGAGTATTCTTTGCCCTGAGCTGAGCGCTGCTTTAAAAGAAAGTGGGTGCCGGATTGGCCCTTTCTTGGCGATCTTCCGGAGCGCCAAGAAGTAATCCTGTCCATCCTGTCAATCCTGTCTAAAAAGTTTTTCTTAGTTTCTGGAGAATTCCACAGCTAGCGTCGAAGAACCCTTATTGATTTGCTTCAGGACCAGAAGCTTTACCCTGTGATCAAGTTCCTGGAGATCTTTTAAAGCGTCTGGGTGGAATTTGAGCTTATAGTTCATCTTTGCCAAGCCCGTGCTCGGATAAAATCTGCTCAAAATCAACATATTCGTCTATAGGTGTTTTTTCTCGTTCTTTAATCAATCTGGACAGCTGCAGATGCTCCATGATGTCGGCAAGCTCCAGTATTCTTTCATATTCTTCAATGGGCAGAATTACGGCTTCGAGCTTGTTTTTCCGCAGCACAGCGATCTTGTCTCTTTTCTTATTTTTAATGCTTTCCAGGACAGAGCTGAAATTCCTCACGATATCTGTTGAACTCATCAGTTCTTCTTTTTTGTAAGTCTGCATATCCGGCTCCTTTCTCAAAATATTCAATGTCTAAAAATACACAAGCAAACACATATTGCCGTATGTGTATAAAAACATCAATGGTTCATTCATCATTTTGACTGTTCGCTATTCCTCTGGCACTCAGTCTTTTTATCCAGTAATTTTCAAGGCACGGGTTAAGGATACGCAGAACTTTATCTTTACACTTTGCGCTTGCTCAGTGAAATTTCTTCCTATTTCACCGGGGTCAAGCGCGGAGTGTAAAGATAAGGATTCGGCTAAACGATCTGACCAGGAAAACTGAACGATATATCAAACGCAAGATCCGCACCCTGGTTATGAGCCGGGAGGAGTTCAAGGACTTTCTGCCCCAGCTGCAGAACCGCCCGCACTTTCTGGTATGGGAGAGAGGGAAGGATGAGGGCTGAAACTTGAAACCTCAAACCTGAGACTTGAAACTAAAAAACCTGAGACTTGAAACTAAAAAACCTGAGACTTGAAACTAAAAAACTGAGACCTGAAAGTTGAAGCCTGAGACTTGAAACCTGAAACCTGAGACTTGAAACTATAAAAACTGAGACCTGAAAGTTGAAGCCTGAATACGTAACACTTCAGCATGTTCCAGGGGAGCGTTGCGCATTTTTTGAAAACACTTTGCATGCGTTTGTCTTAGCAATATTCTGTGGAAAAAGTGATATGTTACAGCCCGGCACGGGGACTGTCCCAACTTAATTTTCAAAAATTGCGCAGTAATCCCACTTCAAGAGATTTTCATAATAAGTAAAAAAAACATTTACACTTTTACGTTAATATTGTAAAATTAATTTTACAAAAATAATTATGGCAAAATCATAAACTCTTTGCCTGGCCATTGAAAAATTTAACAACGTGTTGAAAAAGTCCTTATTAGACAGGCTGTTCAAAAATTCCAAGTGCAAGGAGCAAAAAAAGTTCAAGGTCGCGGCGTAGTTAGGATACGTAAGAGTTTGAAATTTTTGCAGCGACGCAGCAATTGGGAGATTTTCAACAGCCTGTTAAGGATGAACTTTTGAGAAGAAAATAATGGATGCCCTTTTTTCACTGCAGCATCGACTGCTGTCCAATCTGTCAGAGCGCAAGCGCTACCTTTTCCACCGTATCAATTGGGATCAGCGTCTCATAGGCATTATCGGCCCTCGGGGAGTAGGTAAAACAACCATGATGCTTCAGCGCATCAAGGATCTCTCCGGCAGCAGCGACAAGGCGGCGTACGTGAGCATTGACCATCCATACTTTGAAGCCCGCCCTCTGTATGACTTTGCTGAAACCTTTGCCTCCTACGGAGGTGAGTTGCTCTGCGTGGACGAGGTGCACAAGTACCCGGAATGGTCCAGCCAGATCAAGGCCATCTACGATTCCATTCCGGACTTGCGGGTTGTTTTTTCCGGCTCGTCTATCCTCAGGATGAGCGCCCAAAAGGCTGATCTCAGCCGAAGGGCGCTGGTTTATGAACTTAATGGATTATCATTCAGGGAATACCTGTTTTTCTCTCGCGGCCTGGGCCTGTCCTGTCTAGATCTTAAGGAAATACTGGACAATCATGTATCACTGGCAAACGAAGTCGTGCGGCAGATCAAGATACTTCCGCCCTTCAAGGAGTATCTCGAACATGGTTACTATCCGTTTTTCCTTGAAGGAAAAGACAATTACCAAATGAAACTGAACGCTGTTCTTGGACAGGTCCTGGAGTCAGACCTGCCTCTGGCCGCTTCCATTGCTCCCAGACAGGTGGGCAAATTGAAGAAACTGCTCTACCTGCTCTCCATCAGCTCGCCCGTGATACCGGATATCGCCAAGCTGGCCAGAATGACTGGAATCTCCCGGCCCAGCATTTATGGCTATCTGGAAAAACTTCATGAAGCCAGAATCATTCGCCTGGTCAGGCAGGCTGGAGGAGGGGCAAAAGTTTTGGCCAGGCCGGAAAAAATCTATCTGGACAACACCAACCTTGCAGGCGCACTGGCCCAGACTCCGGACCTGGGCAGCATACGGGAAACTTTCTTCGCCAGCCAGATTGCCGTTTCCCAGGCCCGGCAGCACCTGGTCAGCCAGGATCTGTCTATCCCCGACCAAGGTGATTTTCTGGTCAAGGGACAATGGACTTTTGAAATTGGCGGCAAGGGCAAAAAACAAAGCCAGATTGCGAATACACCCCAGAGCTACCTGGCAATTGACGACATCGAAGTCGGCCACGGACGAAGAATCCCTTTGTGGCTGTTCGGATTTTTGTATTGAAAGGGCTGAAACCTGAGACCTGAAACTTGAGACCTGAAACCTGAAGCTTGAAGCTTGAAACCTGAGGGAGGAAACTTGAGACCTGAAACCTGAAAGTTGAAAACTGAAGGCTGAAGCCTGAAACTTGAAACCTGAAACCTGAAACTTGAAGCTTGAAGAAAAAAATCTCAGGATTGAAAAAAAGAAGGAAGATGATGGAAAGAGGAGAAGACAGAAAAAACATTTTCAGGCAGAGGACCAAGAAATATGCCTCGGAGGTGATCCGGTTTTATTGCGAGCTGCCCAAAAACAGGATGGAATGCCAGGTTCTGGGTAAGCAGCTTCTTAAGGCCGGCACATCAGTGGCAGCCAATTATCGGGAAGCATCCAGGGCCAGGAGTGATGCCGAGTTTGTGGCAAAGGCTGAACTATGCACCCAGGAAGCGGATGAATCCATGCTCTGGCTGGAACTGCTCCGCGACGATTGCAGAATCTCATCACCACGCCTGGATTGGCTTCTGGACGAATCCAATCAGCTAATATCCATCTTTGTCTCAATGTCCAAAAACGTGAAAAAGAAAACCCATGAAAAATAAATATCTTACTTCTTCTCCTCTTCAATCTCAGGTTCAGGTTTCAGCCCTCAGCCCTCTCTTTACCTTCAGGTTTCAGGTTTCATCCCTCATCCCTCTCTTTGCCCTCAGGTTTCAGCCCTCATCCCTCTCTTTGCCCTCACCCCTTAGCATATGGAGTACACCATGAGCGAAATTATACCTATTGAGAACATCACCGGCATGATCCATCATATCCGCGGCCAACGGGTCATGCTGGATCGTGATCTGGCTGAGCTCTACGGTGTTGAAACCAGAATGCTGAAGCAGGCAGTTCGCAGGAATATTGACCGTTTTCCGGACGATTTCATGTTTGAATTGTCAAAACAGGAGCTTGAAAATTGGAGATCACAATTTGTGATATCCAATTTGGATAAGATGGGGTTACGGCACCCACCAATGGCTTTCACTGAACAGGGCGTAGCCATGCTCTCAAGCGTACTCCGCAGCAAGACAGCCATTCAGGTCAACATCCAGATCATGCGGGCGTTCACCCGGATCAGGCAGATTATCCTGGACAGCGCCGACCTGCGTCGGGAAATTGAGGAGTTGCGTGAGGAAACAGACGGGAAGTTCCGGATCGTCTTTCAGACCCTGGAACAGCTTCTGGCTGAAGAAGCCCGGCCGAAAAAGAAGATCGGTTTCACGGCTAAGGAAAAGTTATCCCAGTACGCAGAGGGTGAAATATGAGCAGCTTTCATCTATCTTCTCCCCTTCAGGCTTCAGGTTTCAAGTCTCATCCCTCTCTTCCCTCTCAGGTCTCAGCCCTCTCTTTGCCCTCAGGTCTCCAAAACGGCTGTTGATGAATGATGATAATTTTAGCTCTGATATAATTCAAATGGGCTTATGTTTACACTTCGCGCTTGATCCCGATGAAATGAGAAGAAATTTCATTGGGCAAGCGCGAGATGTAAACATAATGTGGTCAGCATGTTCTGAATTCTCGGTTTTTTTGTATTGCTGATTCAAAATCCACTTAATTGGATAAAGTTTATGATGTTTTTGATTTCGGCTGTCAATTAATGACGGGCCAAGCAATCTTGAACCCTAATAAGAGAGAATATTATGCGCAGAACCATTCTGGTCACCGGAGGGGCGGGCTTTCTGGGCTCGCATCTTAGTGAAAGACTGCTGAGTGACGGCCACGAGATCATCTGCCTGGACAA
>SL_5KL_010_SEDDRAFT_10000909_pt1 | contig 18583 bp, 16 predicted proteins | sample SodLakKL_010_SED_FD_9118 | JGI IMG/M metagenome (IMG submission 9118)
CACCGCCTCCCGGCGGGTGAACCTCCCCTTCTTGTCCACCAGGCCGGAGATCAGCAGCTGGGCCAGCAGGTCGATGAGGCCCGAGCCGCAGAACCCGTGGGCCTCCTCCCCGCCGATGGTGGCCATGCGGAATCCCCCCCTTTCCGCCCGCACCGATTCCACCGCTCCGGGGCAGGCCCGGGTGCCGCAGCGGAGCTCCCCGCCCTCGAAGGCCGGCCCCGCCGAGGAGGAGCAGGCCACCATGAACTCGTCGTTGCCGAGCACCAGCTCCCCGTTGGTGCCCACGTCTATCAGCAGCGTCACCCGCCGGTCCCGGTGCATGCCTGAATGCAGTATGTCGGCGACCACGTCGCCGCCTACATATGACGAAAGGCAGGGCAGCATGAGCAGCTCCGCTCCTTCCTCCACTTCAAGGCCGCAGCCCCTGGCATCGTGCCGGCCCTCTTCAATCAGAGGTTTGAAGGGGGGGTTGCGGAGCGGCGAGGGGTCGACGCCGAGGAAGAGGTGGCCCATCACGGTGTTGGCCGCCACCGAGACCGCCCTCACCTCGATGTCTATGAGGTCTCCCATGCGGGCCAGGATGCCGTTGACGGAACGCAGAGCCAGGGCCCGCAGGCCCTCAGGGCCTTCATCCTCAGCGTGCTCCATGCGGCTGAGCACGTCCTCCCCCAGCAGAAGCTGGTGGTTGTAGTCGCTCAGGGACATCAGCTCTGCGCCGTCTCTGAGCTCGAGAAGGCTGGCGGCGACGGTGGTGGTCCCGATGTCCAGCGCCAGGCCGTGCCCCCTCCCTCCTGCCATGGGGGAGAGGGGCAGCTCGCGCAGAGGCGAGTGGTCGATCACGGCCTCGATGTCGTGGAACGTGGGCTGACCCACCATCACGGAGATGTCCTCCAGGACCTCCGCCTGGCATGCCAGCCTCACACCTGCGTCCCATTCCTCCTTCGACAGGGACTCCCTTCCCTTCTCGCCGGTGCGTCCGGTTACGGACACCTTGCAACGCCCGCAACGGCCCTGGCCGCCGCAGGGGGACTCCACCGTCACCCCGGCGCGCTCCGCGGACTGGGCGATGGTCTCGCCCTCCGCGGCGGATATGCGCACATCATGCGGTAGGAAGGTCACCCTGCGGCCCATGTGCTCTGGAACCTTCTGCGCGTTTTTAATTGTGTCCACGGAAAATCGATATAGGCGTTAGCACTTGGTAGCGGCATGAACGTCGCCGGCTTCATCAAGACATCCCTGCTCGATTGGGACGGCTGCATCGCCGCAACCGTCTACCTGTCCGGCTGCGACTTCCGCTGCCCCTTCTGCCACAACCCGGACCTGGTAATGCCTGGCCGAGCATTGGACGACATAGCCTGGGAGGATGTCGAGGCCTACCTGCGCGACAACAGCGACTTCCTCGACGGCGTTGTCTTCTCCGGAGGGGAGCCCACATTGAGCCCTTTCCTTCACGAGATGGTGAAGAGGGTGAGGTCATTGGGCCTCAAAGTGAAGCTGGACACCAACGGGTGCATGCCAGAGGTGCTCGACGACCTCATCGGCGCCGGGCTGGTGGACTTCGTGTCCATGGACGTGAAGGCGCCGTTGGACGAGCGCTACGACCAGCTCTGCGGCGTGCCGGGGCAGGCGGAGGCGGTCAGGCGATCGGCGGAGGTGCTGATATCCTCCGGCATCGACCACGAGTTCCGCACCACCGTGGTGCCCATCTACCTCAAGCAGAAGGACATCGAGGACATCGCACGCTCATTGCAGGGCGCTAAGCGCTTCGTGCTGCAGCAGTTCCGGCCCAAGATAACCCTCGACCAGAACCTGGGCGCATTGGACCCTCTGCCTGGCTCCGCCCTGCGNTCCATGGCCGAGGCGGCCCGGCGCCACGTGCCGAACGTCAAGGTCCGGGGGATCTAGGCAAGGAACTCGGCGATCATCGCCCTGGTGCCGGGGGCGATGCAGTTGCTGCTGCTGTTCACGTAGACGACGTCCGCCCTCACCTCGGTGAGGAACCTCTCCACGACCTCCTGCGAGGAGCTGAAGACCCCGGCGCTGACTCCGATCTCGCAGCCGTCTATCATGCCCAGCGCCTCGTCCATGTCCTTGGCGACCTGCACCGACAGGAACGGGAGCGAGTGGTCGATGCTGTTGAACTCGTGCCCTTCATCCAGGCCCATGATTATCGCCGGTTGCACGTACTGGCCCTCGTCGAGGAAGCCGTCGCGGAGCACCTTTCCGCCATGGACCACCTTGTCCCCCAGCTCCCTCACCAGGGAGGTGAACTCATCCAGACGCTCCGGCGAGATCAGCGGCCCGGTGTCGACGGTGCTGTCGGCCGGGTCCCCCACCTTGAAGGCCTCAGCGGTCTTGAGAAGGGAGCTGACGAACTCCTCGGCATGATCCTCCAGGACCACCACCTTGGAGCAGGAGTCCATCCTCTGGCCGCTGTAGGAGAAGGCCGACTTGAGCACCATCACGGCGACCTCGTCCATGTTCTCGTTGCCAGCCACCAGGGCCGGGTTCATCCCCTTGATCTCCGCCACGAATCCCAGCTCATCGTCGACATGGGTGAACATCGCCTCGTCGACAAGCTCGCCCGAGCCGCACACCGCGACCCCCGCGATGTCTGGATGGTCCATGATGTTGCGGCGCATAGCCCCGTCGGGGTCGGTGGCGATGCTGAGGGCCTCCCCCAGCTTCCCCTTGGCGATGGCGTTGAAGGCCATGAAGCAGGGCGCGGGGCATTCGTGGGGGGGCACCAGGAAGACGGCGTTGCCCGCCATCAGGGCGGCCAGGGCATATGACATCGGGCCCGCCAGCGGCGAGTTGTAGCTGGCCAGCACCGCCCATGGGCCCTTGCCCGCGGGCAGCGGGGACTCCATCTCCTCCTGCAACGAATCGACCACGTCCAGCAGCCTCTCCATCTCGAACATGGACTCGGGCTCGGTCATGCCGGCGCTGATGGAGACGGCGGCGGCCAGCCTGTAGCGCTGGCGCTGCAGCGTCTCCCTCACCTGCCCGAGGACCTCTCGCCGCTCCGCCACGCTGGTCGAGGACCAGGACTCATGGGCCTTGAGGACCTTGGGCATGACCGATCGGGGCAGGTCCGCCTCGCTGCGCTGGAAGCGGCCGAACTGTATGCTGATGTCGATGGGGCTGGAGACCAGGTAGTCCTTGGAGGCGCCGTACTTCAGGCCCGCGATCCAATTGGGCTGGTCGAACTTCTCGTTGTTGAGTATGGAGTTGAATGCGGCATCGAACTTCGTCTTGCGCTCCACGGGTGTCTCTTCCTGGTTCATGGACGTCACGCTCCCCGCTAGAAGCGGTTGGGATGATAAGAGTTTTCCCTTCCGGGGGCCACCGTCATTAATTAATACAGGATTGCCTTTTTTCCCTTCACTGGGCTCGTGGTCTAGGGGTTATGACGTTGCCTTCACACGGCAGAGATCGCCGGTTCAAATCCGGCCGAGCCCACCATAATCCCGTCCCTGGAAACATCCATCGCGATGGCCGCTTATTTAGAATAAAAATGGGGTTTGGTAAGGGGTTTGCTGCCGAGCCTACTCCTCGAGCTCCACGCCGTGGGCGAGGAGCATGAAGTTCTCCACATCGCCGTAGTCGTCCGTCCTCAGACTGACTATCGTGCCGGCCAGAAGTGCGGCGGGCAGGCTGTACAGCGCGGGGTTGACCAGGACCGGTATGCCGGCGATGTCGTCCATCCCCATGAGCCTCGCAAGGACGAAGATGGCCGATATGGTTATACCGGTGACGATCGTCGCCAGGGCCCCCTGGCTGGTGAACTTGGTCCACCAGACCGAGAGGAACAGCACCGGGAAGAACACACTGGCCGCTATCCCGAATGCCAGCGTGACCAGGTAGCTGACGTTCTGGTCGGCGAGGCCGATGGCGGCGAGGACCGCTATGGTGCCCGCTCCGACGATGGCCGTCTTGGCGACCCTGACCTGGCGCCTCTCGTCGGCATCGGGGTTGATGATCTCCTTGTAGAAGTCATGGGTGACCGATGTGCCGATGGTGATCAGCAGCCCGGCGACGGTGGACAGTATGGCGCAGAAGGCGCCGCCTATGGCGATGCCCAGCAGCACGTTGCCTCCCACCAGCTGGCCGAGCAGCGGCACGGCCATGTTCTGGGCTATGGAGGCCTCCTCCGCGAGGAAGTATCCCATCAGGTCCGGGTAGAGCAGGTACATCGCGGCGAGGCCGACGAAGGTGGCCATCAGATAGAATGTGCCCACCAGGGCCAGGACCCCCAGGGTGCTGGTGCGGGCGTCGCGGGGCCTCTCGACGGTGAAGTAGCGGGTCAGGACGTGGGGAAGACCAGCGGTCCCGAAGACCAGACCGATCGCCAACGCCATTATGTTCATCCACCCGGGGGCGAAGACGCCTGGCGTGAGGGCGTTCGGCTGCGCGCCGGTGAGCCTCTCAGCCACGTGGGCGACCGCCGCCCCGGCGGTGAGCTCGCTCCATTCCGGTATGTCGGGGTCGCCGATGAGCTCCTTGGCGGCGTACTCAGGCGGTATGGTCTGGCTCGCCTCGCTGACGATGCCGAGGATGTTCCCATCGAACATGTTCACCACCGTCAGTATCAGTATCAGGGCCATGGCCATCCANAGGATGACGCCCTGTATGATCTGGTTGTAGGTGGTGGCCCTCATTCCGCCGATGGCGACATAGGAGATGACGATGACTCCGATGACCAACAGCGAGAATAGGTACTCCCAACCGAGCAAGAGCTGCAGCAGCGCTCCGGCACCGACGAACTGCGGTATGATGTAGAACGTCGATATCAGGACCACGGAGAACATGGCGCTCATCCTGATCATCCGGTTGTTCTTGAACCGGGTGGTCAAGGTCTCAGGGGCGGTGAACTTGCCGATCTTGCGCAGCGGGACCGCCAGGAGCAGCAGCAGGACTATGTAGCCCCCGAAGAAGCCTATCCCGTCCCAGGCCCGGTCGATGCCCACGACCGCGATGCCCCCGGCGACGCCGAGGAAGCTCGCGGCCGACAGGTAATCGCCTGTGAGTGCCAATGAGTTCTGCAGCCAAGAGACCTTGCGGCCGGCGACGTAGTACTCGGCGGCGGTACGTGAGTAACGGCGCGAGTATATGGCCACCAGGAGAGAGACGGCGACGAGGCCGAGAACTATCGATAATGCAACATAGTTTGTCATCTCAGTTCACCTCAGTCATATGCCGCTGCCAAGCGGTGGAACCCGATGCCGGTAAGTATCCCCAGTGGGAAGAGCGCCAGGAGCCAGACCAAACCGACAGTCATGCTTCCGATGATCGCGGTCGTGGCGAAGTCCTCGAAGAACGAGTTCACCACCCCCAGGGCCAGGTACGGCGCGAGGAAGACCAGCAGCGCGCCGAACGACAGGCCGAGCCTCTTGCCGATGTTGAGGCTCTCCAGCGGGACCTTGGCCACCTTCGCTTCGCGGACATAGTCCATCGAAGGCCTGATGAGGCCCTTGGCTATCGCCAGGATGTCCGAGAGCTCCTCCTTGTTGTAGCCCTTGGTCATCGTGACCGGGTAGCGTGAGTGGCGCATGACGCCCTCGGCGACGCTGCCTAGCGTCAGCCGCTCCCAGCCGCTGCGCCCGGAGTTGCCGATCACTATCATGTCCGGCCTGACCTCGTCGGCCACCCTCAGTATCGAACCGACGATGGGGCCTGCCCGCATGGGCACCTCCTTCACGTCTATGCCCCTGAGGATGCCGTACTCACGGGCCACCTCCGGCCCGTCGGCTATCTCTCCGGTGTAACGGTATTCCTCCACATGCTCGCCCATCTGCTCCAGCACCGTCATCGGCGTACGCTCGGGGACGGTGGCCACATAGACGGTCGCGTCCATCATCTCAGCGATGTCCATGGCCTTCTTGGTGGCGGCGAGGGCGGGCATCGATCCGTCCGATGCGAGTAGGATCCGCCTTTCAGGCAGATCCCCCTGCTCTCGTTCAGTTGTCATATATCAGCTCCGTTCCGTTGTCACCCTGCCCTGGTTCCGCGGCGAGTGCATCCCCCCGGCGGACAGGGTGCTCCGAACGGAACCTACAAAAAGGATATTATTTAAACTTAGCGTGGTTTTAAATTATATTCTCTACGATATAGTGTAGAAAACAATAGTTTAACTCAGATATCGGAGCCTAAACCGGCATTTTATCCCGTTCTTATTACGTTATTCGTAGAAAATCATCATAAACGGTGATAGGCCCCCGTCCTCGGGCGCGCCCGCCCGGGGGGACGCGGCATCCAGCATGGGCCGTGTTGCAGTATGTTTTAATACCTCATCTCGATTTAAGCGCATCCCTCGGGGCTCGTGGTCTAGGGGTCATGACGACGCCCTTACAAGGCGTAGGTCGCCGGTTCAAATCCGGCCGAGCCCACCATAAAACACCTATCAGCGCTGGTTCCACCCACGCATCCCATTCGAACACTATTTATCCCGCCGAATTTCTTCTTATTAAACGATTGACATGTCATACAGCAAGTATTCGAAGACCTTGGTCGAGGCGTTGGGCCTATCTGGGGAGCCGGTGGGGGTGGGCCTGATCGAAAGCGGGGGCAAGATGCCCTCCTGGTGCGATGCCCCGGAGAAACCGGTCAGGCACTGCCAGTCCATTATGAGGGCCCGGCGCGGTGAGTCGATGGCCATTCCGGCGGAGAAGCATATGTGCGGCATCGGCGCCGCCGCCCTGGGGATGGCCGAGCTGGGGGATGAGGTAAGGTCGGGGGAGTTCCACACCAAGATGGGCCTATACGGCGCCAAAGAGGCCGCCGGGGTCACCATGGAGCTGAACCCCTCGCTTCCCCCCGGGAGCACGATGGGGACGGTGGTGGCCCCCCTCTCCCGCTACGAGGGGGAGCCGGACGTGGTCGTGGTGGTAGCCCAGCCGGAGCAGGTGTATTGGCTCCTTCCCGTGGCCCTCACCTACCGGGCGGGGGGCCGCAGCATGATGGACCTCGCATCCGTACAGGCCGCATGCGCGGACGCTACTGCGGTGCCGTATCTATGCCAGCATTGCAACCTCTCATTGGGCTGCTTCGGATGCCGCAAGTCCACGGACATGGAGCCGCAGGAGATGCTGCTGGGCATACCGGCGGCGCTCTTCCCGGAGATGGTGGAGGCGGTCGAGGAGCTGGCGGAGGGGCCGATACCGAAATCCCGCGTGAAGGGCTGAGGCCGTCAGGGTTGATGATCATGGAGGAAAAGAAGGACCAGAGGGATCAGTGGGAGAAGGCGTACCGCAACAACGAGGACTTCTTCGGGGAGGAGCCCAGCGAGCTCGCCCTATCTGTCATCGGCACATTGGAGGAGGAGGGTGCCAAGAGCATTCTGGAGATGGGCTGCGGCCAGGGCAGGGACACGTTCTTCTTCGCCCGGAAGGGATTCGACGTCCACGCCCTAGACTATTCCGCGGAGGGCATCGAGCGGATAAGGGCCAAGGCCGAGGAGGACGGTCTCGAACTTGGCCTGGCGGTGCATGACGTCCGTGACCCGCTGCCCTTCCCCGACGAGAGCTTCGATGCGGTCTACTCGCACATGCTCCTCACCATGGAGCTGACCGAGGAGGAGATCGGCTACGTCCTCCAGGAATGCCTCAGGGTGCTGAGGCCGGGAGGCCTGAACATCTATTCGGTGAGGAACGACCACGACCCCCACTACGGCCAGTTCCTCCATGTGGGCGAGGACATGTACCAGAACCCCATGGGCTTCGTGGTGCATTTCTTCCCCGAGGAGAAGGTGCGGCGCCTGTCCGAGGGCTACCTTCTCGAGGGCATCAAGGAGTTCGAGGACACTTCCCCTCCCTTCGTCAAGAAGCTCTACGAGGTCGTTCTGAGGAAGCCTGAGCGCTAGCGCCGATGCATCTCGACCGACGCCAGGAGAAGGACCTCTCCGGGGAGAACGGCGAGCCTAGGCGCTGGGCCATGGAGACGCTGGTCCGGTTGGGCGATGAGGCCGGCTCCTCCCGGATGCTGAGGGCCGCATCCGCCCATGTCCCCGCCTGGGACAATCCCGAGGGGCGGCCACTGCTGGAGCTAGCCAGCGGCGCCTTGGAGTCACGGTGCAGCCTCAACCCCGCCTGCGCCGCGACGGACGGGACGGAGCTGCCCCCCGGGTTCACAGGCATTCGCAGCTGCGCGCCCCACCTCTGCGGCCAGAGGGCGGCGCCCGGGGAGATCGTCGCCTGGGGCGGCAGGGCGGCATGCGCCTTCGTGAACTCGGCGGTCGGCGCCCGCAGCGAGCCGGAGGGCACCGCGTCGGCGCTGGCGGCGGCGATCTGCGGGCTCACCCCGGAGAGGGGCCTGCATCTGGATGAGAACCGGGAGCCCACGGTGGCGGTGGTGCTGGAGCGGGGCTGCGGGGACCTGGAGGGCATAGGTCATGCGCTGTCCAAGCTGCTGAAGGGGGAGGTGCCCGTCCTCTGCGGCGTCAGGCCCGACATGGGCGCCTTCAAGCGTTTGGCCCTGGCCATTAACAGAAAGGGCGACATGCCCCTGTTCCATGTAAGGAGCGGTGGGCCCCCCGGCGGCCTGGAGCGCATCGACGCCAACGGCCTGAGCTGCCAGGAGCCGGAGGAGCCGGACCTGCTGCTCATAGGATGCCCGCATCTCTCCGAGCAGGAGGTCAACCGCTGGGCCAGGGCGATCTGCGACCGCCCCCCGGGGGTGGAGGCATGGTTCTTCATGTCGCAGCTCTGCAGCGACAAGTCCCCCAAGACCGGCGAGGTGCTGCGGAGGGCGGGCAGGGTCATAAGCGACCTCTGCCCCCTCTCCCTCGCGGAGGAGATGAGGGAGCGGAGAGTGGGCTGCAGCAGCCCGGCGCTGGCAGAGATGCTCTCGGAGCTCGGCCTCTGCTCTTTCCATATGGGCGAGGAGGCGATGCTGCGGGCCTTGGCCCGCCTTTGACGGCCTAACGCCCGGAGCTCATATCCGCTGCATGGTCTTCACATCGCCCTGGCGGGTGAGCACGATGTGGGTGGCGGGGAACTTCCTCCGGGAAAGGTCGCGCGCCTGCTGCACCAGGCGCACAAGGCCCTGGCAGCAGGGGACCTCCATGGTCACCACCGTTACCCCTGTGGCCCCTCCGCCGTCGACCATCTCGGCGATCTTCTGCGCGTAGACGGGAACATCGCGGTCGAGCTTGGGGCAGGCGGTGACGAGGGCGGCGGCGTCGCCGTATATGTCCTTGAGGCCGGAGCGCACGAAGCCGGCGCAGTTCGCCGCCAGCAAAAGCTCCTTGCCTTTCAGGTAGGGGGCCCTGGCAGGGACCAGATGCAGCTGTATGGGCCATTGCGTCTCCGCGGAGGCGGCGGGGGGCGAGAGCGTCAGGCCGTCGCATTCGCCGGCGCACTCATCCCAGCCCTTCGGGAGGGGCTGCCCCTTCTCCTCCAGGTAATCCAGGGCCTCCTGCAGCCATTCATCGGCGCCATGCTCCTTCAGGTGCTGGAGGTGGAGCCTGACCATCTCCTCCCCCTGGGAGACGATGGTGTCCATGACCTTCCGCTCGTCGTAGGGCTCGCTCTCCCGCCGCTCCACGGAGATCGCCCCTTGCGGGCACTCGCCCACGCAGGCGCCGAGTCCGTCGCAGTAGTCGTCAGCGACCAGCCTCGCCTTGCCGTCCACCAGCTGTATCGCCCCCTCCGGGCAGGCGCGGACGCAGTCGCCGCAGCCGTCGCATAGCCCTTCGTCTATCTCGATTATGTCCCTGATCATGGCCCTTCCTCAGGCAGCAGGAGGCGCATGTCGCCCTCCACATCGCTGTTCTTGCGGATGTTGAACTTGTCGACCAGAACGTCCAGCACCCCCGGGGACACGAAAGCGGGCAGCCTCGGCCCCAGGGTGATGTCCTTGATGCCGAGGCTGAGCAGCGAGAGCAGGACCAGGACGGCCTTCTGCTCGTACCAGGCGATGTTGTAGGATATGGGCAGCTCGTTGACGTCGACCCCCAGCGCCTCCGCCAAGGCCAGCGCCGTGGCCGCCAGGGAGTAGGAGTCGTTGCACTGCCCGGCGTCGACAACCCGTGGTATCCCGTCTATGTCGCCCAGGGGGAGCTTGTTGTAGCGGTACTTGGCGCAGCCGGCGGTCAGGATCATCACGTCCTCGGGGAGGGCCTTTGCGAACTCGGTGTAATACTCCCGGTCCTTGCGGCGGCCGTCGCAGCCGGCCATGACCATGAAGCGCCTCAGCCTTCCTTGGGAGACCAGCTCCAGCAGCTTTCCGGCGCTCTCGGCGAGGGTCTTCCTCGCCAGGCCGATGGTGATCTCCCCCTCCTCCAGCGGCTGGGGGGGGTCGCAGCTCAGTGCCATCTCCACCAAGGGGGTGAAGTCCTTGCGGCCCTCAGCGTCGGCCTCGATCCTCTTCAGGCCGGGGAATCCCACCGCGCCGGTCATGAATATGCGGTCAGCGTAGGATTCGCTGGGGGGCACTAGGCAGTTGGTGGTGAGCAGTACGGGGCCGTTGAAGCTGTCGAACTCCTCCTTCTGGCGCCACCAAGAGCCGCCGTAGTTGCCGGCCAGGTGCTCGTACCCCTTCAGCACCGGATAGGCGTTGCAGGGCAGCATCTCGCCGTGCGTGTAGACGTCCACCCCGGTCCCCTCGGTCTGCTGCAGAAGCATCTCCAGGTCCTTGAGGTCGTGGCCGCTGACCAGGATACCGGGCCGGTCGCGCACTCCGATGCTCACCGCGCTGACCTCCGGGTCCCCGTAGGTGGAGGTGTTGGCCTTGTCCAGCAGCGCCATGGTGTCGACGCCCATGCGCCCGCAGTCCAATGCCCATCCGACCATCGTTTCGGCGTCGAGGTCCTCGAGGGTCGAGGCCAGGCCCCTGCGCATGAACTCCGTGATGGCCGGGTCCTCGAATCCCAGGGCCTGGGCGTGGCTGTAGTAGGCGGCCATCCCCTTCAGGCCGTAGACCAGCAGCTCGCGCAGCGAACGCACGTCCTCGTCCTCGGTGGCCAGGACCCCGGCCTCCTTGGCCTTGGCCCTCAGCTCCTCGTCGTCCGCGGGCCTCCAGACGGCGGCCTCGGGGGCGCCGTCAGGCAATGGCAATGAGTCCCTCAGGTCCAAGGCCTCCCAGATCCTGGCGGTGAAGTGGTCGGCATCGAAATTGACGTTGGTTATGGTGGAGAAGAGGGACTCGACGATGAAGTCCTCCACATCCCGGTCTCGCTCCGCGGACAGGCTGCGGAAGGACATCCCCTTGAGAACATGGATCAGCAGGTCCTGCAGCTCGGCGACCTCCGCCGGCTTGCCGCAGACCCCGCCCTTGGTGCAGCCTTTGCCGCCCGCGGTCTCTTCGCATTGGTAACAGAACATATATTGCGCCTCCTTTTGGTATCCTTTTGATACAAGATATCAAATGTATACCTAAATATAAATACCTTGGAGTTTCTAGCCGGTAACCGTGAAGCAGGGATGCACCGTCAACATGACGCTCGAGTATCTGGGCCGCAAATGGGCCATGCTCATACTGCTGGAGATATACAAGGGCGGCGGCAGGCGGCGCTTCGGCGAGCTCCGTGAAAGGCTGGAGGGGATCACCTCCAAGGTGCTCACCACCAGGCTGAAGGAGCTGGAGGAGCGGGGCCTGGTCACAAGGGAGGTGGACGCCTCCGCGGTGCCGCTGAAGGTCGAGTACGCGCTCACCGCCCCCGGCGAGGACGTCGTCCGCATCATCAAGGAGCTCAAGCAATGGGCGCTCACATGGATGCTGGAGAACCTGGACTGCCAGGGCCAGGACTGCTCCTCCTGCGAGCTGTGATCATTCAATGATGGCGATGTTGCCGCCCCGCACCACGTTGTCGTAGTTCCTGTAGCCGAGGATGGCCTCTATCCTGTTGCTGTGCGCCCCCATCACCTTGCGCAGCTCATCGTGGTCGTAGTCGGTGATGCCCTTGGCGAAGACCTCGCCGTCGCAGCGGATGTCGACCACGTCCCCCCTCCGGAACCCCCCATGGACTCCCTTCACGCCGCTGGGCAGCAGGCCCATGTGTCTTTCGATGAGCGCCCTACGGGCGCCATCGTCGACATCGATGGTGCCGTTGGAGTGGGCCAGCAGTATCCAGCGGGTGCGTATACGCCGAACCGAGCCGTCAGCGACGAAGAGGGTCCCTATGTCCTCGCCCTGCAGCACGCGGATGATGACGTCCTCCACCGCATGGTTGGCTATGACCATGTGGCAGCCGGCCATGTTGCATATCCGCGCCGCTTGGATCTTGGTCCTCATCCCGCCCACGCCGCGGGTGTTGCTGGGCTTGCCAGCGAAGGACTCGATGGTCTCGTCTATGGAGTGCACCTCCGATATGAGCTCGGCGTCGGCATGGACCTTGGGGTTGCGGTCGTAGAGGCCGTCCACGTCCGATAGGATTATGAGTATGTCGCTGTCCAGCTTGCTGGCCACCATGGCGGATAGGGTGTCGTTGTCCCCGAAGACCGCCTCTATCTCCTTTATGCAGACCGCGTCGTTCTCATTTATCACCGGGATCACGCCGTGCTCGAGCAGGGTGTTGAGGGTGTTCCTAACGTTGAGGTAGCGGACCCGGTCCGAGTAGAAGTCGTAGGTCAGCAGGACCTGCGCTATCTTGAGGTCGACCTTGGCGAAGCTCTCCGCCCATCTCTGCATCAGTATGCTCTGCCCCACCGAGGCCGCGGCCTGGCGTATGGGCACCTCCCGGGGCTTGGGGACCACGTTCATGGCGTCGAGGCCGATGCCTATCGCCCCCGAAGTGACGAGGATGGCCTGCATGCCGCGGGAGCGTATCCACTTGACCTGCCGGGCCACCGAGTCCATGAACTCGGCGTCCACCTGGAGGTCGTCCTTGGTTATGGAGGTGGTCCCCACCTTTATGACCACGCCCCTGACATCGCCCAGCTTCTCGCTACGCATCCTTCCTCACCTTATCTCCAGCTGCCTGGAGAGCGGCATGTGCTTGAAGGCCCTCGCCCCCTTGCCCGCATAGTCCTTGACGACGTGCCCCCCGCCCAAGAGCACGTACTTGTAGATCATGAGGCCTTCCATCCCCACCGGGCCGCGGGCATGTATCTTGTTGGTGCTGATGCCCACCTCCGCCCCTTTGCCGTAGCGGAACCCGTCGGCGAAGCGGGTGGAGGCGTTCACCATCACCGAGGACGAGTCCACCATGGCCACGAACCGCTCCGCCCGGGCGCGGTCCTCGGTTACGATGGCGTCGGTGTGCCCGGAGCCGTGGGCGTTGATGTGGCCCACCGCCTCCTCCATGCCCTCCACCACCTTTATCGAAAGGATGAGGTCGTTGTACTCGGTGTCCCAGTCCTCTTCCGTGGCGTCCAGGGCCTCAGTCCCCGAATCCAGCAGGATCCGTTTGGAGGCGGCGTCGCAGCGGAGCTCGACGCCCTTGGAGGCCAGCGCCTCCGCCAGCGGCGGGAGCAGGGAGGGGGCCGCCGCCGCATGCACCAGCAGGGTCTCGGCGGCGTTGCAGACCGCGGCGTACTGCACCTTGGAGTCCAGCGCCACCTCCAAGGCCTTCGCGGCTTCGGCATGCTCGTCCAGGTAGACATGGCATATGCCGTCGGCATGGCCGAGCACCGGTATGCGGGTGTTGTCCTGTATGTAGCGGACGAACTCGTTGGAGCCGCGGGGTATGATCAGGTCTATGTGCTCATCCAGGTCCAGCATGGCGGCGACATCGTCACGGGTCTCCATCAGCTGGAAGGCGTCCGAAGGCATTCCGTCCACCGATGCTATGGCCCCGGTGAGCAGGTCGAAGAGTGCGCGGTTGGACCGCCGCGCCTCGCTTCCGCCCTTGAATATGGTGGCGTTGCCGCTCTTGAGGCAGAGGGCCATTATCTGCGGCACCACGTCCGGTCGCGATTCGAATATCACTCCGATGAGGCCGATGGGCGTGCTCACCTGGTAGAGCTCCAGGCCGTCGTCGAGCTCCAGGGCGCTGAGCGTCCTGCCCACCGGGTCCGGCAGGCCGCTGACGTCCCTGATGCCGGCTATCATCTCGTCTATCTTCGCGTCATCGACCTTGAGCCTCTTCAGCAGGGCCGGCGTCAGCTTCCCGTCGGCGAGCAAGCCCTCCGCCGCCTCCATGTCCTGGGCGTTGGCCTCTATTATCTGCGCCCTGCCGGAGTCCAAGGCCGCCGCCATGGCCGCGAGGGCCTCGTTCTTGCGGGTGCTGCTCTCGGACATCAGGGCGATGTACGCCTCCTTGGCCTTCCTTACCCTCTCTCTCACGTCTGCGGACATCGGACTCACCTGAGACAGGGAATCCTTAGCGGGTTCATTACCTTTATCATTATCTCGCGCGTTGCTGGAGCATGGTTCGCTACCTCGAGAGCGAGGATGACGGCCTGGACTCCGTCAGCGGGCTGTGGGAGATGCTGAGAGGCCTGGTGGCCGAGAGGGCTCTGACCTTCCAGGAGCGCTACCGCGGCGTCAGCTTCGAGGACTACATCGCCAAGCTCAGGGAGCAGTCCGACGGCCGGCTGCATCTGGTCAAGGCGGTCGAGGGGGATGTGCCGCTGGGATTCTCCCTCAGCACCGTGCGCAAGGACGGCGCCGGCTGGGTGGAGGCGTTCTACGTCCTGCCGTCCCAGCGGGGAAGGGGGCTGGGCGCCGGCCTGCTGGAGCGCTCCGTGGCCTGGTTAAGGTCGCAGGGGGCGGAGGCGGTGCGCCTGACGGTCACCCCCGGGAACGAGGAGGTGATGGACTTCTACCGCTCCCAGGGCTTCCAGCTCTGGAAATACGTACTGGAGCTGGAGGGTGAATAATTCGAGTGAAAAATTTATTAATCCATCGCCCCGTGTCACCGCCATGGAAAGCTGCCGCATGGAGATCGTCTTCCTGGACCCCGTGACCTACACCTCCATATCCGACCATGGCATGAGGCAGGACATCCTGGTGGAGCTCTTCCGCTCGGCGTACCATTCGCCGGTGACCAAGCAGTCCATCGCGGACTCGCTGGGCATCAAGTACCCTCAGCTCGTCTACCAGCTGAACAACCACCTGCGCGAGTTCTGGGAGGTCAAGGGGGAGGAGAAGGTGCGCGGCACCCGCATGGAGTACATCGGGCCCAGGAACCGCAACGCCGTCTACCTGGCCATCGGCGCCGGCGGCAAGGCCTTCGTGGTGGACCCGTTGGCGAAGCTCTTCGGCCCGGTGGAGGAGGCGGGCCTGCGCTGCGACTCCTGCAGCCAGGACGAGGCGGCATCGTGCATGCTCTCCCTCGGCGAAGGGATGAGGGAGGAGGCGGACGAGGGTGAGGGTCAGACGCTGGAGAGGAACGCCCGCTCGCCGCCGTGGAGGCCGTTGGACATGGCGCTGATCGCCGCCATGCGCCAGATGGCGGCCGGAGGGGTATGCTCGTTGTCGATCCCCTGCGAAAGCTGCCATTTCCTGCGCCGCCGCCGCATCCTCGTCCCCGAGGGCACGGGAAAGGAATAATAGCACATTCCGCTCTCACCCTCCTCATGAGCGTCAACGGAGCAGCGACGCGCTTCCTGATCCTCGGCGGGTTCCTGGGAGCGGGGAAGACCACATTGGCCGTGAACCTGGCCAAGGCCATGAAGGAGGCCCACGGCAAGTCTGTCGCCATCATCACCAACGACCAGGGCGACGTGCTGGTGGACACCGAGTACACCAAGGACTCCGGCTTCGACGTGCAGGAGGTCCTGGGGGGCTGCTTCTGCGCCAACTTCGACGAGTTCGTGCACAACGCCCGCTCCCTGGTCTCCATGGGCAGGCCGGACGTGATCATCGCCGAGCCCATCGGGACCTCCACCAACATACTCGCCTCGGTGGTGGCTCCGCTTAAGACCCTCTACCCGGAAGAGTTCGACGTGGCGCCGCTCTGCGTGGTGGTCGACTGCCTTCGGGCGCTTCAGAACATCGAGGAGGGCGGCAGGGAGGGTATGATCCCCTCCCATCAGATGCGGGAGGCGGAGGTGGTCATCCTCTCCAAGGCCGACAGGGTGAGGGGCGACCAGCTGGAGCGGATCAAGGAGGAGCTTATGAGGCAGGTCCCGGAGGCGGAGCTCATCGACACCTCGTCGCTCGACCTGCGTAACCTGCCGTCGTTGATCGGCATGGTGCTCTCCGAGCGCCGCAGCGAGAAGCTGCCCGTCAACGACCCCAACCAGAACTTCGCCTTCGAGAAGGCCAGGTTGGGATGGTATTCCAGCACATATCTGGTCTCCAGCGAGGACAGGGTCGACATGTACGCCCTCATCACCGAGACCATAAGGGCGGTGGCCGCCGAGTACGACCCCCGTTCGATCGCCCACGTGAAGATGGTGCTGAGCTCAGAGGAGGCCGCCGCCAAGATGTCCCTTGTCCAGGACTCCATGCAGGTGGACGGCATACATGGGTCGCGCTACTTCCGCGGGCAGGGGAGGCTGGTGCTGAACGCGCGGGTGGAGTCGCCGCCGGTGCGCTTGGAGAGCGTTATGAGGAAGGTCGTGTCGGAGGCCGCGGGACGGCACTCGCTGCGCCTGGAGAGGGAGAGCGAGTCCTGCTTCTCCCCCCGCCCGGAGTCCCCCAGCCATTACCTGTTCGAATGATCGGGCGCACCGTCCTTTTGTCCAGTCAAACCCCTAATATCTGGGCAAATGTCGCCCCCCCTTATCTAAGCTAGCAAAAAAAAGCACTATTCTTAATATATGCTTTTTACAATCACCCATGCGATATTCGGAGGGCAGACATGTTTTGCATTGAGAATTCTAGATCGACCACCGGTACCAGCACCAGGGTCAAGGATATAGCGTCAATAAACGGGATGTGCCCCCTCTGCCTGGAGAGGTGCAACGTCCTCTGCGAGGTGGGCAAGTCCGCTTTCCGCGGCAGGGAGGTGCTCTATCCCAGCCCCGAGCACTTCGGCCGCAGCACGGCGGGCTCCAACAAGAACTACTACCTCGACTGGTCGCATTTCCAGATAATGGCAGAGCTGATGGAGGCCAAGGGCATCGAGTCCGACCCCGACCTGGCCTTCTTCGAGAACGCCGACGTGTCCACCGTGGTGGGGGGGCGCTCGAAGAGGCCCATCAAGATGAAGCTGCCGGTGCACATCGCCGGCATGGGCTCCACCGCTGTCGCCAAGCGGCACTGGGAGGGCATGGCCAAAGGCGCCGCCATCAGCGGCGTCATACACGTCATCGGCGAGAACATCTGCGGCATGGACAAGGACGCGGTCTACTCCAACGGAGATGTGCAGCGCTCCCCGGACCTCGAGTTCCGCGTCAACTCTTTCAACGAGCTTTGGGACGGCGAGCACGGACGAATCGTACTCCAGACCAACATCGAGGACGGACGCGCCAACGTGGAGGACTACGCCATGTCCAAGCTGGAGGTGGACGCTCTGGAGAGGAAATGGGGCCAGGGCGCCAAGGCCATCGGCGGCGAGGTGCGCATTAGCAGCCTGGAGAGGGCCTTGGAGCTCAAGGGCCGCGGCTACCTGGTGCTCCCCGACCCCGAGGACCCCAAGGTGCAGCAGGCCTTCAACGACGGCCTGTTCCGCAGCTTCGAGCGTCACAGCCGGGTGGGCTTCCCCACCATGGAGGGCTTCCTGGAGGAGTGCGACACCTTCCGCCAGAAGGGGGCCAAGAACATATTCCTCAAGACCGGGGCCTACCGCCCCGAGGTGGTGGCCTTCACCATGGCCGCCGCCTCCGAGGCCAAGATAGACCTGCTGACCTTCGACGGTGCCGGCGGCGGCACAGGCATGAGCCCGGTGCCGATGATGAACGAGATGGGCACCCCCACGATCCACCTGATCGCCGAGGTCATGAAGTGCGCCGAGATCCTGAAGGCGAAGGGGAGGTTCGTCCCCGACCTGTCGTTCGCGGGCGGCTTCCTCAACGAGGCGCAGATGTACAAGGCGATGGCCTGGAGCGATCTGGGCGACGGCCCGTTGGTAAAGTCGATAGCCATGGCGCGCAGCCCGCTGCTGGCGGTGATGAAGAGCCGTTTCTTCACCGAGCTGGCGGAGCAGAACAAGCTCCCCACCGGGTTCCAGGCGCTCTACGGCAGCGACCCCCATCAGTTCTTCATCGCCCAGGAGGAGCTTCAGGACCGCTTCCCCGACCACAAGGTGGGCGAGGACATCCCCTGGGGCGCGGTGGGACTCTACACCTACTTCAGCGAGCGCACCGTGGAGGGGCTCAAGCAGCTGATGGCGGGGACGCGCAAGTTCCGCCTGGACTGCATCGAGAGGGGAGACCTCAACACCCTGACCGAGTACGCGGCCAAGGTCAGCGGCATCGAGACCATCGACCAGCGCGCGGCGCGGGTGATGGAGAGCCTGCTTTAAGGGGCGCCGCCCCACCCTTACCTTTTATTTCCCTGGCAGCGCGCTCAGATGGTGGTGCTGTCGTAATGGCCGCGGAACGGCCGGCTGTCCAGGGGCATCACCTTGCGCAGCGGCACGGTGCGGTCGACGGTGGCGGCGAAGGCCGCCTCGTACTGGGAAATCAGGTCCTCCGCCGCGGCGGCGTCCCTTTCGTCCAGCTCGGCCAGGCAGGCGCCGGGCCCCAGCTGGTGCCCCTCCAGCCCCCCCCGCACGAAGATCCTCCCCCCGTGCATGCCGGCGCCCACGTTCAGC
>SL_5KL_010_SEDDRAFT_10000912_pt1 | contig 18504 bp, 19 predicted proteins | sample SodLakKL_010_SED_FD_9118 | JGI IMG/M metagenome (IMG submission 9118)
TATTTTAATTTTGTCAACAGGATGGCTGACGGCCTTGGGGTAGAGTTAGAAGAAGAGCAATAAAAAATTTGATTTCTCCTAATTTGATGGTATAATATAAAAAGAAAATTGAATATTGAAGTCTTCGGGGCAAGGTGAGAGGGGAACCCCTCAATTCCTGACCGGCGGTGAAAAAAGCCCGCGAGCTCCTCCTGGGAGTTGATCTGGTGAGAATCCAGAGCCGACAGTATAGTCTGGAAGGGAGAAGACATTTTTTGTCTGTTTTTTGGACAAAAATTTTCGTATATTTTATTAAGCCCCGAGTTTTTGGGGCTTATTTTTTTTATTAGATACCGGGAGGCGAGAAAAATCCAAAAATTTATCCAGAGAGCACTTGTATTGGCCGAAAGGGGAAAAGGGGCAGTTGCGCCTAACCCCCTTGTTGGAGCGGTGGTTGTAAGGGAAGGGAAAATAATTGGGGAAGGGTGGCATAGAAAATATGGAGGTCCCCATGCGGAAATAGATGCACTAAATAAAGCAGGAGAAAGCAGGGGAGCAACCCTTTACGTTAATCTTGAACCTTGTTCTCATCAAGGCAAAACCCCTCCCTGCACGGACAAAATTATTAAAGCCGGGATAAACAGGGTTGTTTGTTCCATGGTCGACCCTAATCCAAAAATTGCGGGCCGGGGTATTGTTCAGCTGCGGCAAGCAGGTATTGAAGTGGAAGTGGGTGTTATGGAAGAAGAAGCTCGTCTCCTTAACGAGGCCTTTTTTAAATATATCCAGGGGCAAAAACCTTTTGTTTCCCTGAAACTTGCCTTAAGCCTGGATGGTAAAATTGCAGCCGAGGATGGTTCTTCCAATTGGATTACCGGACCTGAAGCCCGGGAAGAAGTTCACAGGCTGCGGGAAAAGCACCAGGGGATTATGGTTGGCAGCGGAACGGTCCTTGCAGACGATCCCCGACTTAACTGCCGCTTGGATGAAAGCTCTTATCAACCTTTAAAAATAGTCATTGATAGGGGGAACCGAATTTCAGGGGAAAGAAAAATCTGGGAGCAGGGAGAAACCTGGGTTTTTTCTTCGGGAAAAAAATTTCAATTAAAGCCTCCCCACAGGCTTTTTCAAGTTAAAAAAAATGAAGCCCCTGAGGAAATCCTTTACAGGTTGGGAAAGGAAAAAATAAGCAGCATTCTTCTTGAGGGCGGAGGAGAACTGGCAGGGGATTTTATTTCCCGGGGTTTAGTTGACAAGTTTTTTCTTTTCTTCGCTCCAAAAATCCTTGGAGGAAAAGGCCGGGGTTTCACGGATAAAATAAATCCTGTAAATATAAGCGAAGCTCTAAAGTTAAAACTTTTTTCCCATAGAAGGTTTGGGGAAGATATAATGGGGGTTTATTACCCGGAGGAGGGGGAAAATGTTCACAGGGATAATTGAAGAGAAAGGGATTTTGCAGGATATTAAGAAAAAGGAAGACCATCTCCGTTTGAAGGTAGAAGCGAAAAGGGTTATTAAAGAAACCAGGTTAGGAGAAAGCATAGCCGTTAACGGGGTTTGCCTGACAGTAACTGATCTGGAAGAAAATTATTTTTACGCCGATGTAATGCCTGCAACTTTTCAGCGGACCAATCTTTCCAGGCTTAACAGAGGAGAAAGGGTTAATTTAGAAAGAGCCCTGACCTTAAAAGCCCGCCTGGGAGGTCATATCGTCCAGGGGCACGTGGACGAAGTTGGTGTTGTGGAAGATGTTAAGAAAAAGGGAAATGCCTGGGAAATATATGTAAGATGCTCGGAGGAATTTCTGGATTATACGGTAGAACGAGGATCTGTGGCTGTAGATGGGATCAGCCTTACTGTTGCCGGTTTGGGGGATAATTATTTCATGGTAGGAATTATTCCCCATACACATGCTGAAACAACTCTTGAGGTTGTCAGGCCCGGGACCCATGTAAACCTGGAGAGTGATATTCTTGCTCGCTACGTCCAGAGGTTTTTGGAAAGAAAGAAAAAGGGAAAACTAGACCTGGAGAAATTATTGGAAAATGGTTTTTAAGGGAGGAAAGACTGATATGCTTGTCAGTATAGAAGAAGGAATTGAAGAGATAAAAAGAGGAAAAATGTTGGTGGTTGTAGATGACGAGGACCGGGAGAATGAAGGAGATCTGGTAATGGCTGGGGATCTGGTAACTCCAGAAGACATTAATTTTATGGTTACCCATGGTCGGGGTATGGTTTGTGCGCCCCTTACCGGGACAAGGGCTCGAGAATTAAACCTGGAGTTAATGACCCCTCAGAATACCGAAACAATGAATACTGCTTTCACCGTTACCGTTGATGCCCAAAGGGGAACAACCACGGGAATTTCTGCCCATGACAGGGCCGAAACAATCAAAGCCCTGGTAAACGAGGAAACAAAACCGGAGGACCTGGCGAGGCCTGGCCACATTTTCCCCCTCATTGCCCGGGAAGGAGGGGTTTTGAAAAGGGCGGGGCATACGGAAGCGGCAGTTGACCTGGCCAAACTGGCCGGAAGAGCCCCGGTAGGAGTAATTTGCGAAATAATGAACCCTGACGGGACAATGGCCAGGCTACCTCAACTGGAAGAATTCTGTTCCCGACACAATTTAAAAATGGTTACCATTGCCGCTTTAATTGAATACCTCCGGAGGAGAAGAGAGCTGGTTAAAAGGGAAGGTGAAGCCAATCTTCCAACTGCTTTCGGAGAGTTCAAGGCTATAGCTTACCGGGAAATTTATAATGATCAGACTCACCTGGCCCTTGTTTATGGTGAGATCAAGGAAGAAATGCTGGTCCGGGTCCATTCAGAGTGTTTGACAGGAGATGTTTTTTCTTCTCAGCGGTGTGATTGCCAGACCCAGCTTCACAAAGCAATGGAAATGATAGCCAAAGAAGGTTCGGGAATTTTGCTATATATGAGGCAGGAAGGCCGGGGAATAGGGCTGGCCAATAAAATAAAAGCATATAGCTTACAGGAAAAAGGCATGGATACTGTCGAGGCTAATTTGAAGCTTGGTTTCAAGGCTGATCTCAGGGATTATGGTGCGGGGGCGCAGATCCTAAAAGACCTGGGAGTGGAAAAACTAAAACTGATTACAAACAATCCCCAGAAAATTGTTGGGTTAAAAGGTTACGGTCTTTCAATAACGGAGAGAGTTCCCATTGATGTTGAACCAGGTAAGGATAACATTTGTTACCTGGAAACAAAGGCAGAAAAAATGGGCCACCTACTACAGGGAATTACAGGAGGGAAAAATATTGAAAATTTATGAAGGAAACCTTACAGGAAAGGGAATTAATGTTGGGATAGTGGTCAGCCGTTTCAACGAATTTTTTTCCAGCAAACTTCTAAGCGGTGCCCTGGATTCTTTGAAAAGGCATGGGGTTGACGAAAAGAACATCCAGGTTTGCTGGGTTCCGGGAGGATTTGAAATTCCCCTTGCGGCCCAAAAGATGGCCGCAAAGGAAGAAATCCAGGGAGTTATCTGCCTGGGAGCAATTATCCGGGGCAGTACACCTCATTTTGATTTTGTCAGTAATGAAGTGGCGAAGGGCATAGCCCGAGTGGGGCTTGATTCAGGGAAACCGGTAGTTTTTGGCGTAATAACCACAGATTCAATTGAGCAGGCCGTGGAAAGGTCTGGAAGCAAAGCAGGAAACAAGGGCTGGGAAGCAGCGATGACTGCACTGGAAATGATAAACTTACAAAAAGAGTTTTAAAAAATAAATCCTCCGCCAGTGGGCGGGGGATTTTTTTATTTAGCAAGAAAATATTTTTGCCGGGGAAAGAAATCCAGGAAGGAATTTTTACTCGGTTGTATAAGTTTTTATTTAGTATATGGAGGTGATTGTGTGGTAAAAAATAATCTGGAAGATGCCCAGTTGCGGATTGGTAGTCTCTATGATTCCCTGAAACCCGCGGAAAAAAAAGTAGCCGATTTTATTTTAAAAAATGTTCCCCTTGTAATCCGGTATTCAATAACCCGGGTTGCCGAAGAAGCAGGGGTAAGTGAGGCCACTGTCGTTAAGTTTTGCCAGCGCCTGGGATATTCGGGGTACCAGGAATTTAAAATTACCCTTGCCCAGAACCGAAAAGAGGCAGAGGTTGAAGAAATTTACGATGCAATTGCCCCTAACGATGATTCGAAAACTATTATTAATAAAATATTTCAACTCTACGAACGGTCTTTTGCCGATACAAAAAAACTAATTTCCGGAGCTAACCTGGAGCAATGTGTAAAAATGCTCAGGGGAGCACAAAGGATTTATTTTTTCGGCTTTGGAGCTTCTGCTATTGTTGCTCGGGATGCCGAGCAAAAATTTAACCGGATTAACTATTTTTCCCGGGCCCTGGTTGAAAGCCATTCTCAGCAGACAACTGCTGCCCTCCTTGGGCCGGAAGATCTTGTTGTGGCCATTTCCCACTCTGGGAGGACTACTGACCTTATTAAATCCCTGGATATTGTCAGGGAAAACGGAACTCCGGTAATTGCCATTACCTCCAATTTAAAGTCCCCTGTTGCCGAAAAAGCCGACGAAGTCATTCTTTTTGCTTCCCGGGAAACTCCTTTCCGGGGGAGTGCCATGGCATCAAGAATGGCTCAGCTTGCTGCAATAGATGTTTTGTTTTTGGGAGTTGCCACTTCGGAATTTGAGAAAACTACTTCTGCCCTGCACCGAACAAGGGTAGTTATGAGCCGAACCAAGATTTAAAGGAGGTTAGCTATGAGCAAAAAGGACAGTAACACTCTCACCACTGAAAACAGGAATAATAAAAGTATGGAATTGGATCGGATGAAAACCGAAGAGATTGTTAATTTAATAAATCAGGAGGACGCTTCCGTTCCCGGTGCGGTAGCCGCAGAAGCCGGTAAAATTGCCACTGCTGTAGACCTAATTTACCGGGGATTTCGGAAAGGGGGCCGCCTATTTTATGTTGGAGCCGGGACCAGTGGCAGACTCGGAGTCCTTGATGCCGTTGAATGCGGTCCAACTTTCAGCGTTGAAGAAGGTCGGCTTGTTGCAATTTTGGCTGGAGGGCGGGAAGCAATGTTTGTTTCCCAGGAGAACGTAGAGGATAATAGGGAACTGGGAAAAAAAGAACTGGAAAAATATGATCTCCAGGAAAATGATATTGTTTTTGGAATTGCTGCCTCGGGCCGAACTCCTTTTGTCCTTGGTGCCCTGGAATTAGCCCGGGAAAAGGGCTTATTGACAATTGGACTGGCCTGTAATAAGGGGGTTCCTATTGAAGACGTTTCTGACCTGGCCATTACCCCCATGGTAGGGCCCGAGGTTTTAACCGGGTCAACGAGGATGAAGGCAGGAACTGCCCAAAAACTGGTTTTGAATACTATTTCTACAACAGTAATGATCAGGCTTGGCAAAGCTTATTCTAACCTGATGGTAGATTTGAAACCCACCAACGAAAAACTCAGGGGGAGGGCTTTGCGGATCTTCCTGGAAATTACCGGTTCGGGAGAAAAGGAAGCAAGAGAAACCCTAAAAAAAGCCGATTACCACCTTAAAGAAGCCATTGTAATGTATAAAAGAGGGGTAGATAAGGCTGAAGCAGCACAGCTTTTAAAAGAAAAAAGAGGGGTTTTGCGAGAAGTAATTGGGTGAAATCTGGGTTCCTTCTTAAAGGAGGCAAAAAGTGAGGGAAAAGTACAGGCCGGGGTTGGAAGTATTCCTGGATAGCTATATTGATCTGGTTAAAGGCAAAAAAACTGGCTTGCTAACAAATCACACCGGGTTAAACCGGGAATTTGTCCAGAATATAGACCTTTTTAAAGTCCACGGGGAGGTTAATTTAACCGCCCTTTTTGCTCCAGAACACGGGATTCGGGGTAATTTTGCTGCAGGGGAGAAGGTAGTTGATAACTTTGATACTCAAACGGGGCTTCCCGTTTTTTCCCTTTATGGAAATAAAAGAGAGCCGGCAGGAAAAATTTTAAAAGAACTGGACGCCCTGATTTTTGATCTCCAGGATGTGGGTGTCCGGTTTTATACTTACCTGAGCACATTAATTAATACCCTTAAAGTTTGTGGGGAGGCTAAGCTTGAATTAATAATTCTGGATCGCCCAAATCCCCTGGGAAGAAAAGAAGAAGGGAACCTTCTCCGGGAAAATTTCAAATCTTTTGTTGGAGCCTGGCCGGTTCTACTCAGGCATGGCCTAACACTGGGAGAAATTGCCCTGATGGTAAATTCCAAACTGAAAGACCCTGCTCCTCTCTATGTTGTCCCCTGCCAGGGGTGGAAGGGGGAATTTTTCCGGGGAGCAGAGGGAAAATGGGTTCCTCCATCTCCTGGATTACCCCATTTTGGCAGTGTCCTTGTTTATCCGGGTACCTGCCTCTTTGAAGGAACCAACCTGAGCGAAGGAAGGGGAACAACAAATCCTTTTGAACTTGTTGGAGCGCCGTGGGTTGACCCCTACCGCTGGAAAGAAGAGCTGGAAAAAGAAAAAATACCGGGAGTTGAGTTTCGGCCTGCCTTTTTCCGCCCGGGATTTTCCTTATATGCCGGGAAAGAGTGTGGCGGGCTTCACGTTTACATAACCGAACCCGAAAAAGTGGATACAGTCCTTTTGGGTTTAACCATGCTTTTTACCTGCCGGAATATTTATCCGGAGAAACTAAAATGGATTGCGGGTGAAAAAGGTTATTTCCTGGACCAGCTTTTGGGAGATGATGAACCCCGCCTGATGCTGGAAAAGGGTGCTAACCCCCGGGAAATTAACAGTAATTGGGCGGAGGAAAGGGTGGAGTTTGGAGAAATGAAAAAAGATTTCCTCCTTTATCCCGTGGAAAAGGAGAGCCATTAATGCGACCAGAAAAAATCCTTGCAGGAATGACCTTGAAAGAAAAAGTTGGGCAGCTTTTCCAGGTTGGGTTTCCAGGAAAAGAGGTGGGACCAGAGATCAGGAGCATGATAACCGAGTTCAAGGTGGGCGGGGTTATCCTTTTTGCCCGCAATATTTCCGGTCCAGATCAACTGACAGACTTGACAGAGGAATTACAGGATTTGTCCGATAACCCGTTATTAATCTCTACCGATCAGGAGGGAGGAACGGTTAATCGGGTTTTTGGAGTAACTCACTTTCCTTCCAGTATGGCCCTGGGGGCTACCAGAAACCCCTGCCTTGCCAGGTCTCAGGGTGAGGTTATGGCAGCTGAGCTTGGGGTCTTGGGGATAAACTTAAACCTGGCTCCGGTTCTGGATGTTAATGTAAACCCGGAAAACCCGGTAATTGGTGTTCGTTCCCTGGGAGAGGATCCGGAACTGGTTGCGGAAATGGGTTGCTCATTAATCTTGGGCCTGCAGGCAGGAGGTATTGCAACCTGTGCCAAGCATTTTCCCGGGCATGGAGATACGGAAATTGATTCCCACCTGGCCCTGCCGGAAATCGGGCACCAAAGGGAACGGTTGGAAGAAGTGGAGTTACTTCCCTTCCGCAGAGCAATCGAAGGAAAAGTTGATTGCATCATGACCGCCCATGTCTATCTCCCGGAAATGGCCGAAAAACCGGGAACTCCGGCAACCCTTTCGCGAAATGTCCTCACAGGACTTCTGCGGGAAGAAATGGAGTTCCAGGGATTAATAATAACCGATTGCATGGAAATGAAGGCAATTTCGGATAATTTTGGAACCGCTGAAGGTGCTGTGGGAGCCATCAAGGCAGGGGCTGACATGGTCCTGGTTTCCCACAACTTTAATGCCCAGGTGGAGGCTTTTAACAGGGTTTTTGAGGCAGTAAAGAAAGGGAAAATTGATAGAGAAAGAATAGATACCTCTGTTTTAAGGGTAATTTCCCTGAAGGATAAACTGGGAAAAAAACAAAAGGTTTTTCCTGGAGGAATTGACCTAAAAAGGGGTGGAGATCTGGCAAAAAAAATTTCGTCAGAAGGCCTTACCCTTGTTGAAGAACCGGAAGATTTAATTCCCCTATTACAGGAAGAAACCCTGCTTGTGGAAAAAACTCGGGATGTTTCGGATAAATCCCCGGGAGAAAAACTTGCAGAATTGCTGGAAAGTAAAGGAGTTCCCGTTTCTTTTTTTCCTCTGGAAGAGAGGGGAGGAGTTTCTCGGTTACCTTCTGACAAGCAGGTTCTTTTTTGCGCCTATAATGCCCGGAAAGATCCTGCCCAGCAGGAAATAATCCGGGAGTTAAAAAGGAAAGAAAGGAAATTTATGGTTCTGGGGCTTTTAAGTCCCTATGATGCTAAAGTTTTACCTCCGGGAACCGGTTTTGTTACAGTTTATGACCCTTCTCCTCACAACCTTGAAGCTTTAAGTGAATTTTTAACTGGAAGGCTAAGATCTTCAGGACAGCTGCCCGTAACAGTTGAGAAAGGTGGAGATAGAAATTGACAAAAGAAAAAATGCTAACGGGAAGAAAAGTTAAACTTTTGGGTATTATGTCCGGAACCTCCCTGGATGGGATTGATATTGCCCTGGTGGAAATGGAAGAAAACAATTTCCAGGAATACGAACTTAAGGCCTTTTATTCTTTTCCGATGCCCGAAGGGCTGGGGAAAAAAATCCTCAAGGCCAGCAGTCCCGAAACAGGAGATGTTTCTTTAATCTGCGAACTGAATTTTGCCCTGGGGCACCTTTATGCTGAATGTGTCCGGACCTTACTGGAAAAGGAGGGATTGAAGCCGGAAGAAATTGACCTGATAGGGTGTCACGGCCAGACAATTTACCACCTTCCCCGGCATGAGGTACCCTCAACCCTGCAGATAGGGGAGGCAGGGGTTTTAACTGAAAAAACGGGAATAACCACAATCAGTAATTTCCGGAGCAGGGATATTGCCGCCGGGGGGGAGGGAGCTCCAATTGTTCCCTTTGTGGACCACCTCCTTTTTGGAGGGAGCGGAAAGAACATAGTCCTGCAGAATATTGGAGGTATCGGAAATTTCACCTATTTACCCGCAAGTGGAGACCTGGAACGGGTTATTGCAACGGATACCGGGCCGGGGAATATGATGATAGATACTGCAGTGAAAATATTGACAGAAGGCCGGGATACCTTTGACTCAGACGGAAAAAGGGCTGCGAAGGGAAGAGTTAATCAGGACCTTTTACAGGAAATGATGACCCATCCTTTTTTACAGCGGAATGTCCCCAAATCTACCGGGCGAGAAGATTTCGGACAACCCCTGGTGGAAAAACACCTTGATAGAAGCAGGGAACTCGGCTTAGGAGATGATGATTTTCTCGCTACTCTCACTGCCTTTACAGCCAGGTCCATAGCCCAAACCTGCCGAAAATTCGTCCTGGAACGGGACTTAATGGTTGATGAATTTATTGTAAGCGGGGGAGGGAGTTTTAACCCGACCCTAATGGCAATGCTGCAGAGAGAACTGGGAGAGATACCCTGCAGGAGTTATCAGGAATTGGGGCATAACAGTGAAGCCAAAGAAGCTGTAGCAATGGCAATTCTTGCTTATTGTTCCTTTGAAAAAGTTGCCAACAATGTACCCGGAGCAACCGGAGCAAAAAGCAGGGTAATTATGGGAGATATTACTCCGGGGCGTGTCTGGCCATAAAAAGAATTTTAAATCAAGATCCTAACCAAAACCAGAAATTTGTCCGATAAAATAACCAATACTATCTATATTAGCCCATCGAAAAAAGGATTAGGGGCAAATCTGGAGAATTTTCTGATAAAGGTTATTTTGAGTTGAATAAAATCAGGGACAAGGGGATGGAAAGGAGGGGAAAGATGTTCAGGAAGGTTTTGGTTGGAATTTTGCTCGTGCTTTTCTTGTTTCCCTCGGTTGTGGGGGCATGGGAGGAATTTTTTCCCGACGCGGAAGAAATTGAAGTAAAGGAAGAAGAAATTGTTCCCGGGTTGCAATTAATCTCCCTCCGGGTAACAGGACCCGAAGACAAACAATCAATCCAGATTCTCAGGGTTAACCACCGCGATCCCGATATTAACCTTAGATCCGCCCTGGGACAGGACCAGCTGACCTCTGGACTGGAAACCGTCCGAGCTCAGGCAGCCCGGGTGGATAAGCCGGGGGAGAGGGTTGTAGGAGCGATTAATGCTGATTTTTTCCAGTTTGACAGGACGGCTACAACCTACGGTGTTCCCCTGGGACTTCATGTAGAGCAGAGAGAGCTCGTAGCAAGCCTGATGGAGTACCCGGTTATGGGTATTGAAGAAGGAAAGGTTTTTATTGAACAACCTCGTATGGTAACTAGGGCAACCAGCCTTGCAAGTGGTGTTACCATGGAGATTGATGCCGTTAACCGGACGGTTTTCTGGGGGGAACTGGAACTTTTTACTCCCCGCTTTGGGGAAAAGACCCCCGAGAGAGAAGGGGTCGTGGAAATCGTCCTTTCCGGGCTGCAGAGGCCCATGGCTTATAACACATACCATACCCTGGAGACTGCAGGCCAGCCTCAAACAGGAGGCGGAACTCCCCTGGAAGAAGGCAGCGTTGTTTTGAGCGGACGCTGGGAGGGAATAGATTTTATCCAGTCCTTAAATCCCGGAGATAATGTTCGAATTGTAGCAGCTTTTTTACCTCCTTTCCAGATAATCACCGATGCTCTTGCCGGTTCCCATTACCTGCTCCAGGATGGAGAAAAAATGGAACTTGATACCCGGACCCTGGTTACGGGAAGACATCCCAGGACTGCAGTAGGTACCAACCCCAGTGAAACATTCCTGGTTACAGTGGACGGAAGACAGGATGATGCATACGGCATGAACCTGCATGAACTTGCCGATTTTTTCCTTTTTTTGGGTGCCCGGGATGCAATAAACTTTGATGGTGGAGGCTCCACCACAATGCTCGTTTCTGACCCTGAAACATGGAGTCTGCAGCTGGCAAACAGGCCTTCAGAAGGAAGAGAGCGTGCAGTCAGCAACTCCTTACTGGTTACCTATCGTTCAACTGAGGTAAGGGTTCCCAGGGTTGAAGAAGAACCCGAGGAAATAGAAAGACCGGAGGAACCTGAAGAACCTGAAGAGATTGAGGAGCGGCCAACCCCTGAATTTCTGGACCACTGGGGACGGAACAGGTTTTTTGATTACGGAGTTTTTGCCCGAACCGATTATTCTCTTACCGATACAATTTCCCCCGGAGGAGATGAAACAATTCGCTTCGATTATAACCTGGATTCTCCTCCTGGTGAAACTGCTGCAGCCTACCTATATTTAGTTGGGCCCATGCTCCTGGATGAAATACCCCGGTACCTGGGAACCTGGGTTTATGGTGACAGAAGTGGGCACTGGCTCAGGGTTGAATTGTATGATTCCGATGATGAGGTTCACCGCCTTGACGCTCTGGAAGAAAGCAGAGTAACCTGGGAAGGGTGGAGGTACCTGGAATTTCCCGTTCCGGAAAACCTTGAAGGTCCTCTCCGGGTAACCAGGATTTACATGGCAGAATTCAGGCAGGAACTAATGGGGCCGGGGTCAATTTTACTTGGCCCTCTGGAGGTAATTTTTGACCGGGAGGATTAATTATGCGCATCCATATTCTTGACAATTACGATGAAATGAGTATTAAAGCAGCATCAATTGTAGCAAGTCAGATTATCCTGAAGCCGGATTCTGTTTTGGGGCTTGCAACGGGCTCAACCCCGCTGGGGATGTATGCCCAGCTTGTGGAAATGTACCAAAAAAAGCGGGTTAATTTTCAGGAGGTAAAAACTTTTAACCTGGATGAATACCTTGGTCTGGCTCCCGATCACCCCCAGAGCTACAATTATTACATGTTTGAAAACTTTTTTAAACATGTAAATGTTAAGTCCGAGAATATTAATATTCCCCCCGGAAAACCCGATAATATTGACAGGGCCTGCCTAAGTTATGACAGGGCAATTAAGGAAGCTCGGGAAATAGACCTGCAGGTTCTGGGGGTTGGGACTAACGGCCATATTGGCTTTAATGAACCTGATTTTAAATTAAAAACTGAAACCCATGTTGTTAAACTTACCCAGGAAACCATAAAAACCAACAGCCGGTTTTTCGATTCTATTGATGATGTTCCCCGCAGGGCAATTTCCATGGGAATGGGCTCAATAATGAGGGCCAATAAAATTCTTCTAATGGCCAGTGGAGAAAACAAGGCAGAGGTAATAAAAAATACTGTTAGTGGTGAAATAACCACCGAAGTTCCCGCCTCCCTCCTCCAGCTACATCCTGAAGTTACTCTGGTCCTGGATAAACAGGCAGGGAGTTATTTATATTAATTATGTTTAAAAAGAAGAGGTATTGGCTGATTCCGGGGATCATCCTTTTACTGGTCCTGGTTTTTATCTGGCAGGGGGGAACATTTCTCGTCCGGGAGGATGGACTCAGTTCTGTTCAATATGGCGTTGTTTTAATGGGACATTTTCCTTCGCGAATTTTACACGGAATTGACCTGTACCATGAAGGAATTTTGGAAGAAATTATCCTGGTTCAGCCTTCTCGGGGAAAAGGATTTGATTATCTTAAAGAACAGGGCATATACACTCCCGATGAGACTGACTTATCCCGGGAAGTTGCCATAAGGATGGGTGTAAACCCCCGGGATATTGTTATAATTCCTGGAGGAGCGGACAGCACCAGGGCTGAAGCCCTGCTGGTTGCCGGGCACCTGGAAGGTAGGGAAGGCGTTGATAAACTGATTCTTATTACTTCTCCATCCCACAGCCGCAGAGCTTCCATTATTTTCAGCAACCTCCTCCCCGTTGAGGTTATTTCCAGCCCAACTTCTTATGAAGAATTCTCGGGGGCAGGGTGGTGGAAACGGAGGGATTGGGCAAGACAGGTTGTGCTTGAATATCAAAAATTGCTCCATTTTCTTTTATGGGAGCGTTTTGGGTTTTAAAGGAGGGCCGGAATGGATTTAATAATAACTGGAGGGAAAATTATAACACCTTTCGAGGAAATTACGGAGGGTTTTATTACAATTAGAGAAGGATTAATTAAGGAAATAGGGCCCATGGGAAAGGTTCCAAAACTGCCGTCTGGGTTCCAAAAAATTGATGCCAGGGGAAAATATCTGATACCGGGAATGATTGATATCCATACCCACGGGGCCCGAGGACACGATGTAATGGATGGAACGGTGGAAGCCCTGGAGGCGATAACCGGGCATAAGCTATCCCGGGGAACTACGGGCTGGGTGGGAACCACGGTAACCTCTTCTGGAGAAAAGATCCTGGCTGCGGAGGGTGGGTTTAAAAAGTACCTGGAGGAAGTTTCGGATGGGGGAACCCTTTTGGGTCTGCACCTGGAAGGGCCTTTCATCAGCAGTGCAAAAAAAGGTGCCCAGAATGAAGACTTTATCAGGAATCCTTCTATCCCCGAATACAGGAAATGGAGAGAGGAACTGGGGCAATATTTAAGGGTTCTAACCCTGGCTCCGGAGGTTGATGGAGCTCTTGAAGTAATTGAGGAAGCTGCTTCCGATGGAGTTCTTGTGGCAGCGGGACATACAAATGCTACCTATGAAGAAACCCGGAAGGCGATGGATAGGGGTCTTTCTCACGCCGCCCACTTTTTCAATGGAATGAGGAGCCTTCACCACCGGGAACCCGGAGTAATCGGGGCTTTTTTGGAAAATCCGTCTGCAACCCTGGAATTAATCCTGGACGGGGCCCATCTGCACCCGGCAATAGTAAGGTTGGTCTGGGCTGCAGCAGGTCCGGAAAGGGTTGTTCTTGTAACCGATTCCATGCGGGCGGCAGGAATGCCCGATGGGACATATGACCTGGGAGGGCAGGAAGTAACCATTAGTGAAGGCATTGCCCGCCTGGAGGATGGAACCCTGGCGGGAAGTTCCCTGGATATGGACCGGGCTCTTCGGACCCTGATGGATGTTGTGGATTGCGACTTAAAAACCGCCCTGAAGACCGTAACCATTAACCCCGCCCGCTGCCTGGGAATCGAAGATGAAAGGGGTTCGCTTGAACCCGGTAAAAGAGCGGATATAGTTTTATTGGACAGCGACTTGAAACCCCGGATGACAATTGCAGGGGGGAAGGTTTTTGACCCCGAGGGAGGGTTTTAGATGAAAACCCGGTGGGGAGCATTTCTTGTAATACTTATAGTGTTTTTATTTTGTCTCCCGACCGCCCGAGCAGAATCCATTTTCGAAAAGGATTGGCAGGAACTGGAAGAAGGGGTGGCGCAAAAGGCCTCGGCAGGAGAGGTTATTGCAATGTTTCAAAAAGGGGTTGCCCTTGCTTTGACCGGGGAGTTTGAAGATGCAGTAGAGTGGTTTGATAGGGTTAGCGAACACCCTGACAGGAGAGAAGAGGGATATATTTACAGAAAAGAACTTAGATCAGATCTGGAAAAAACCCCCGAAGACCATATTTTACTGGGGAAAAAAGCTTTTCTGCTTTTTACCGACCGGGACTATGACGAGGCCCTGGAAATTCTTGATAAAATGGAGAAACAGGATCCGGGAAATGTCTGGCTTGATAATTACCGGGCTCTTATTCTGGTTGAACAGGAAGAATACAGTTCTGCCCGGGAAATTTTGCGTTCTTCCCTGGAAAAAGATGAAAATCGATATACCAGGGCTTTTATGGGTTATGCATACTGGCAGGAGGGGAAGTATGGGAAAGCTGCTTCCCACTTTTTGCGGACCGGAACTCTGATCTTTTCCATTAATAAACTTTTGCAATGAAAGGAAGGTAATCCCGATGAAGGTTCTGTTTCTATGGGAAGTTCCGCAAAAACTGCAGGACTATATGAAAAACCGGGTAGATGAGAAAATAGAGTGTGTATTTCCCCCATTTGGAGAAACTGAAGATTTAATTCCCCTTGCGGAAGATGCAGAGGTTATGGTGGGGTGGAGACCGGCCCCTGAGCTTTTACAGGCTGCTCCCTGTGTAAGGCTCTTTCAAAATCCAGGAGTGGGGGTTCAACACCTACTCCCCCTTTTTGAGGGTTTTCCCGATATCCTAATTGCCAATTCTCATGGAAACACCTATTTTACCGCCCAACATGCAGTTGCCCTCCTGCTATCCCTGACCAACCGCGTTATCCTTCACCACAATTACATGGCAGAGGGAATCTGGAGAACAGGAGATGATGAAGGAGCAAGTATACCCCTGAGAAACAGGGTTATTGGATTGCTTGGTTTTGGGGCAATCGGAAAAAGGGTAGCATCTTTTCTTTCCGGTTGGGAAGTGGAGTTAACCGCCTGTAAAAGGAAAATTTCGGGGGAAAAACCCGAAATTTTAAAAAGCTGGTACGATATTGGTGATCTTAATGTTTTTTTAAAGGAATGCGATATCCTGGTTATTTCTCTCCCCCATACTCCTGAAACCGGGGGGCTAATAGGGAAGAAGGAAATTGAACTTCTTGGTCCTGAAGGGCTTTTGATTAATGTTGGAAGGGGCCCGGTAATAAGGGAGGAAGATTTATACACTGCCTTAAAAGAAAAAAGCCTTGGTGGGGCGGGGATTGACGTTTGGTACAATTACGAACCCGAATCCAATGAAGATGGGAAAAAATACCCCTTTAACTTTCCCTTCCAGGAGCTGGATAACGTTATTTTAAGTCCCCATAGGGCTGCTTCTCCCTTCTCCGACTTAGAGAGGTGGGGAGAGGTAATTGAAAATATAAACCGGGTAAGCAGGGGGGAAAAGCCCCTGAACCTGGTCAACAGAAAACTGGGATACTAAAAAAAACCGTCGGGAAAACCCCGGCGGTTTAATAGTAAAAGAGAAGACCCAAAAAACCTGAGATAAAGGAAAAACCGACTACTCCCAGGGCAATAATTATAAGGATCCCCTGGATTTTAAAATAAGTTACCAGGTTTTTTATCAGCAGGTCAATTTCTTCTTGTGTTTTTCCCTCTTCTTCCTCCCTCAGAAATCGGTCAGCGTGATTTTTGACGTTACGAAGTTTCAGGCCGAGGAATACCGCAATAACCCCGGGGATTGCTCCAATACCCAGGGCAAAAAGTCCCATGATTGCAGAAAGACTACCGGTAATAATAGTTACAATAGCAATTAAGCCGGCCCAGCGGCTGAGTTCTGCTAAATTTTCTTTGCTGATGGTAACCTGTTTTTGCAAGGGCTCAACTCCTTTTCATCCGTTTCCTAATACTTCTGTACCAAGTGGGTTTCTACCTTTTTTGGGAATTCTTCGAGGAAGGAATAAGGAGGAAAAAGAAGAATTAATTAATTATAGCCAATTAAAGGGGGAAAGGAGGTGTTCGGTGCAGGAGGAAGAGAAGGTAAAAAAACTCTGGGAAATCTGGCGTGAATGCAGGCTCTGTCCCAGGGAATGCAGGGTAAACCGGGAAAGGGAAAGAGGAGTTTGTGGAATAGGAAATGAGCTGTTGATTGGATCCTGGGGTCCGCACCCGGGAGAAGAGCGCCCCCTGGTTGGCTGGAGAGGTTCAGGGACCATTTTTTTTGCTGGATGCAACCTTAAATGTGTTTTCTGCCAGAATTACGATCTGAGCCATGAAATTCGGGGAAAAAGAGTAGGTGTGGAAGAACTTGAAAAAATAATGCTTTCCCTGCAGAAATATGGCTGCCATAATATTAACCTGGTTACTCCAACTCATGTTGTTCCCTGGATAGCTGAAGCCTTGATTTCTGCCAGGAAAAAGGGCCTTAAAGTTCCCATTGTATATAACTGCGGAGGTTATGAATCCCTTGAGGTTTTAAAACTCCTTGACGGGTTAATTGAAATTTATATGCCCGATATCAAATATGGAAAGGATGAAACCGGAGAAAAATATTCGGGAGTCCCAGATTACTGGCAGGTTGCCAGGAAAGCCCTCCGAGAAATGCACCGGCAGGTAGGAGAACTTGAGATTGACAGCCAGGGATTGGCCACGAAAGGCCTTCTGGTTAGACACCTGGTTTTACCCGGGCAAGCCGATGGGGCCAGGGAGGTCATGAATTTTCTCAAGGAAGAAATTTCCCCGAAAACTTATCTGAATTTAATGGACCAGTATTATCCTGCCTATAGGAGTGGTGAATACCCTGAATTAATGGGTAGGATTTCACGTTTTGAGTACCGGGATCTTAAAGCAGAAGGGGAAGAAAAGGGACTTCGTCTTGATTAATAATAGGATTGAAAACTATTATCAAAGATGGTATAATGTTAGGGAAATTAAAAAGGAGGGTGATTGTATGGAAGCTCGTGTTGGGGCCAAGGCGCCGGATTTTGCGGCCATGGCGTATCAGGATGGAAAGTTTAAAAAAGTAAAACTTTCGGATTATCAGGGAAAATGGGTGGTTCTGTGTTTCTACCCGGGTGATTTCACCTTTGTCTGACCCACGGAATTGGGTGCAGTTGCATCCCGTTATGACGAACTCAAGGAACTGGGTGTAGAAGTTCTTTCGGTGAGTGTTGACAGTGTCCACTCCCACAAAATCTGGCACGAAACCGAGCTTTCCCAGTGGGATCCGGCAGTTCAGTTTCCGATGCTCAGTGATCCCGGGGGAAGAATTGGATCCCTCTACGGAGTTTACGATGAAAAAGGCGGAGTAAATGTCCGAGGCCGCTTTATAATTGATCCCGATGGCGTAATTCAGGCCATGGAAGTACTTACACCACCTGTTGGAAGAAACGTCGACGAACTAATCCGGCAGGTTCAGGCATATCAGCATCACCGGGAAACCGGTGAGGTTATTCCTTCCGGCTGGAAACCTGGAAAGAAAACCTTAAAGCCCGGACCGGAACTAACCGGGAAGGTCTGGAAGGAATGGGATCCCAGGGAATCCCGAGATTAAACCATCCAGGGGTGCCGAAAAACGGCACCCCTCTCACATTCCCAAACAGAGGAGGCTATAGGAAATGGATGGCAATGTCTTATTTGCTTTTACTCTAACCTTACTTGCCGGCCTGGCAACAGGGTTGGGCAGTATTATTGCTTTTTTTGCCCGTTCCAACCAGTACCGTTTTCTCGCTTTTGGCCTGGGCTTATCAGCAGGGGTAATGATTTATATATCTTTTGTTGAGATTCTCCCTGAAGCAGAGGAGAGTCTTGTCCTGGCCTGGGGAGAAAACTTAGGTCCCTGGGTTGGCCTTTTAGCATTTTTTGGTGGAATAGGGCTTACGGCTTTAATTGACCGCCTTGTCCCTCATTCAGAAAACCCCCACGAAGTCAGACCTGAAGAGGACCTGGATGTTTTACGCAGAGAAGGGGATGTTGAAGATCTCCAGGATCCCAAAGAGGATGGGGAAAAATCCCGCCTGATGAGGACCGGCCTTTTTACCGCCGGGGCGATTGCTGTTCACAACTTCCCGGAAGGCATTGCAACTTTTGTTGCAGCCATGGTTGATCCCGCCCTGGGGGTTTCAATTGCCATTGCCATTGCAATCCACAATATCCCCGAGGGAGTTTCAGTATCTGTGCCCATTTATTTTGCTACGGGAAACCGCAAAAAAGCCTTTTTCTATTCCTTTCTCTCGGGAATGGCAGAACCGGCAGGGGCCCTTATTGCCTACTTTATCCTCCTTCCCTTCCTTACCGATGCTTTAATGGGTATTCTGTTCGCCGGGATTGCAGG
>SL_5KL_010_SEDDRAFT_10000913_pt1 | contig 18497 bp, 17 predicted proteins | sample SodLakKL_010_SED_FD_9118 | JGI IMG/M metagenome (IMG submission 9118)
TTGAGCCGCTTTTGCCAAAACCCCGGAGCCGGCATTCTGGATAAGGCTCTTAATTTTTAACTGTATATAAAATCCACACGTTGCGTCGAGGAGCCCAGATTTCTGACCGCCGGACCTGCAGACGCTGACCGCACTGCTTTTTTAAAAAAACTATCCAAAAAACAGAACACTCCCTGACCTGAACAGCTTTGCAAAATAGATCCGTTTTTCAGGCAAGGTGAAGGCATAATCGATAAAAGGACAGAATCAGGCCTTATCCGGCAGGATTTTCTGCAGAAAGATGTTTAGTCATTATTCCCTGCTTTCGCCATCCAGAGAATCCGCAAGCCCCATGGGCCGGATTATCCTGTCCACAACCCTGTTCCTGACGGTCTCCGGGTCAAGTTCGTCTGTATTCTCATAAACCTCAACCAGCTGCAGAGCCATTTCCCTGCCCCGGCTGTAGCCTGATCTGCGTACTCTTTCAATTTCATCCCAGTCATTCTTGAACATAAAATCTTGCACTGCAGGAAGAATATCAGGATAGAGATTACGGGATAAAGGACGCATCAGGGCTGCATAGAAACCCAGGGAAGCGCTTTTTTTCTCGGAAATTATATGTCCCAAAAGGCCGAAGGGGTGGGTGTCCGCCAAAAGATCCCTGACTGCCCTGGCAAAAACTTCCACAAGGGTATTGGCCTGCTCAGAAACCATGCGCTGCCAGACCTGTCCGGGAAAGGTGTCCACCATGGCCTCGCCAATCTCGTGGTATATCCAGGTCTCCAGTTCAGCATTGACTACCTGCATAAAACCGTGGCTTTCCAGAACTGGATGCTTGCGCAGTCTGTGCAGGTTCAGGCCGTATTGAGCAAAGGCAAAGGCCAGCGCCTTGGACGAAGAAGCCCTGAGTTCCAGTACTTCATCCCACAGGGTGGAAGCCATGGCCTGGCGCCTGGCCACAATCTGGCCTCCCTGGCGCATCAAAGGGGCACTGAAAATGTCTCTGGCCAGTTCCTGGTCCACAATGCAGACCTCAAGCCCTTCCTGAACCCTGACTTCTATGGGCCGGGCCAGGAAATAACTGGGTTTCATCCCGGTAACCAGACCTGCTCCATAGAACAGGCCGGAATCTTTAAGTAACTGGTTGATTCTTGGAGCATCCAGACTATCCAGGACCTGGCCGTTGAGAACCAGTGCCTCAGGAGAGCTGCCTTCCAGGCCCAGCCAGAGGCTTTCGCGGCCTTCCACCCACTTGAGCAGATCTCCCCGGTCCGGCTCCTGCCAGGGAGGCATGTTCACTTCCCATTTATAAAGATTTCTCAAACGCAGAAGCAGGATACACAAAGAGAAGGCGCCGCTGAAATTAGCGTCGGAGATATGGCAGTTTTGCTGAATCTGCCTTTGCAGGTCTGTGATGTTTATGGACATGTCTCCATGATAATTACCGGGCCGGACAAAGTAAAGCCGTTATCCTGATGGTTTCGATTACCAGTACTTTTTTCAGATGTCCCTGAAAAAATCCGGATCTTCGACGTTTGCTGTGGAATCATTATGGCATTATACTATATCTTTCCGGAGCCGGCATTAAAGCCCTTAATTTTGAGTGTATGTAAAATCCACATGTTGGGTCGAGGAACCAAAAACTCTTTGATGCGTTCATCCATAACCTCCTCCCCCGGGAGTCTTGATGAGCAGCCTGTCGCCAGGACTCAGGATTACCTTGAACTTGCCGGGCATGCTGCGAAGTTTGCCCTGGATAATGACCATGTTTTCACCAGCTGCTCCCGGCAGGCCTCCCTCAAGTCCGTAGGGACGAAAAGCCCTTCTCTCGGAAAGTACAGTAACCTCACAGGGCACCAGGACCTCCAGTTCCCTTTCCAGGCCTTCTCCACCGGAAAATTCCCCTTTACCTCCAGAGCCCCGTCGCACCTTATACCTGTGGATGCGGAATGGAAAGCTGTGCTCCAGGGCTTCTACAGGTGTATTCAAGGTATTGGTCATGTGCGAATGCACTGCGCTTGCGCCGTTTAGACTGCTGCAGGCGCCCATGCCTCCGGCCAGAGTTTCGTAATAGGTAAATACCTGTCCGTCAGCCGGATTCTCACCGCCTATGGCCACGTTGTTCATGGTGCCCTGTGAAGCTGCAGGTATCCTGTCCGGCACGGCCCGGGACAAAGCACCAAGAATGACATCCACTATTCTCTGAGCTGTCTCTACATTGCCTCCGGCCACAGCTGCCGGATGTCTGGCATCCAGAACAGAGCCATGCCTGGTCTTCACCCGGAGGGGCCGCAGACATCCGCTGTTGGCAGGAATATCCTGCATTGCCAGACAACGGAACACATACAGCGCACAGGACATGGTTATGGACCTGACCGCGTTGACGCAGCCTGCAACCTGGTCAGCGCTGCGGGAAAAATCCAGATAGACCTGATCCTCCTGGATCTTTAGCTCCAGACTAATGGGGATCATATGCTCAACATGTCCGTCATCATCCAGATAATCGGTAAATCTGTACGTACCGTCAGGGATGGCTGCAATAACTTCCCTGGTAATGCGCTCCGAGTAATCCATGAGGGCTGATCCATAATCCTGCACCTGGCCTGGACCGTATTTATGGACAAGTTCCTGGAGCCTTTTGATCCCGGTTATGTTGGCCATGATCTGGGCCGAAAGATCGCCTCTGCGCTCCTGAGGAGTGCGCACGTTCTTCAGAATCAGCTCCAGGACATCTTCCCTGATCATCCCCTGGCGCACTATCTTCATCGGAGGAATGATTACGCCTTCCTGATGGATGGAAGAGGAAAGAGGCATGGACCCGGGAGACATCCCGCCCATATCACTGTGATGGGCACGGTTGGCCGCATAAAACAGAGGACATCTCCCCCCTGCAAACACCGGGGCCACCAGAGTAATGTCCGGAAGGTGCGTACCTCCCTGAAAGGGATCATTGAGCATGACCATGTCCCCTTCCTGCATGGAAACAGCTTGCGTGGCAGCCTGCACCGACAGGGGCATGGAACCCAGATGTACCGGAATGTGCGCGGCCTGGGCTATCATTTCCGCCTCCCTGGAAAACACCGCACAGGAGAGATCACGGCGTTCCTTGATGTTTGGGGAAAACGCAGTGCGCACCAGGGCCATGCCCATTTCTTCGCAGATGGAAGCAAAGCGGTTCTTAAAGACTTCCAGGAGAACCGGGTTAAGACTTGCAGCTTTTTTCGGCATCAGCTGAGTTCCATGATGATGTTTCCCAGATGGTCAACTCTGCCCCGGGCAAAAGGCGGAAATACAACTGTGGATGTGTATTCGGTAACAATTGCCGGACCTGAAAATTCGTTTCCCGGCCTTAATTCATTGCGGTCCAGGATCACAGCCGGGCAGAATCCGCCCTGAAACATCACTTTTGCCTCACCCAGCCTGGCCTCATCAGGTAATTCCGGTCCTGCATGGGGCAAGAGATCCGGGCCGGGCTTGTCCGGAAACCCTACCGCCCGAAGCCTTACATTGACCAGTTCCACTTCCCTGTCCGGATGGTGATGGCCGTATTTCTGCCGGTGCAGCTCATGGAACTTATCAGTTTTATTCTCACCAGGCTCCCAGGGAACCATGATCTCAAAGGACTGACCTTTGTAGCGCATATCCAGGAAATGCTGCAGAGAAACCTCTCCGGATGCAAAGCCTTCCTCCTGCATATCATGCAGAGCCTTTTGTTCCAGGGGCCGGAACATCTTTTCCAGATGCTCACAGAATGCGTCCTTGTGCCGGAGCATGACCGTCAGGGAATAATCCCTGATCACATCAGCCTGGACCATCCCCCGGGCCGAAAGCACACCCGGGTCCACCGGGATGAGCACCCTGGGAATGGACAAAAGCATGGCCAGTCCGGCGCAGTGCAGTCCTCCGGCTCCGCCGAAGGAAACCAGGGTGAATTCCCTTGGATCATACCCCTTTTCCACGGAAATAACCCGGATGGCCCGCTCCATATTGGCATCAGCCACTGCCAGGATGCCTTCGGCCAGCTGCAGCGGATCTAGGCCTGCCTGTCCGGCCATATTTGTAAGGGCCTGGTTGAGCATGGTTTTGTCCAAGGCCATCTCTCCTCCCAGAAACCTGTCCGGTCGCAGCCGCCCCAGAAACAAATGGGCATCTGTAACCGTGATCTGCCTGCCACGGCCGTAACAAATGGGTCCCGGGTCTGATCCGGCGCTTTCCGGTCCTACCTTGAGGGCACCTCCCTCATCCAGAACAGCAATGGATCCTCCTCCAGCACCGACGGTGTGAATATCCAGCATGGGCACTCCAAGGGGAAGTCCAGAAAGACAGGCCTCAGTGGACAGGGGAAGTTCTCCGTCCACAAGGCAGACATCCGTGGAAGTGCCGCCCATATCCAGGGTGATGATCCGTTCAAAACCGGCCGCTCCGGCTGTATGCAGCGCGCCCACTACCCCGCCAGCCGGGCCGGACAAAATGGTGCGCACAGGCTCCTGCATGGCCTGCTCCACAGAGATGCTGCCCCCGTTGGACTGCATTATGCGCAGGAGAGACGGTGCCAGGCTGTCCTTTATGCGCTGCAGATAACCGGACATAACCGGCGATACATAGGCATTGAGCACTGTAGTGGAGAGACGTTCGAATTCCCTGAACTCGGGCAGTATGGCATGAGACATGGATACGGGCAGTCCCAGCTCCTGCAGCCGGGCATATACTGCCTGTTCATGCCCGGGATTGAGATAGGAAAAAAGAAGGCAAACGGCAATGGACTGCACTCCCTGTTCCCGGATGCTTTGCACTATCCCGTCCAGAGCCTCTGCATCCAGAGGCTGGACCTGGCTGCCGGAGGCATCAATGCGTCCCTGAATTCCGAACCGCAATGAGGCCGGAACCAGCGGGTCCGGTTTGCGGTAAAACAGATCATACAGCCTGGAACGGTTCTGACGCCCCAGCACCAGGAGGTCCTCAAACCCGGCATTGGTAATGACAGCCGTCTTGACTCCCTTTCTTTCCAGGACAGCGTTGGTGGCCACAGTGGAACCATGCACCACCCGGCAGGAAAAAACGCGGGTAATATGTTCAAGACCTTGAAGCACGGCCCGGGCAGGATCATCCGGAGTTGACAGAACCTTGTATACCCTCCAGCGGCCGCCATGATTATATAGAAAATCGGTAAACGTACCCCCGGTGTCCACCCCGATTATTAGCAAATCCACTGCAAACCTGTCCTGCCTGTCTATTCCTCGACTTCAATGCTGTCACCCACCCGGACAGTTCCTCCCTGGAGCACCCGGATGAATATGCCCTCCCTGGGCATGACACAGTCACCTGCCTGGTGGTATATGGCACAACGGTTGTGACATTCCTTACCGATCTGGGTCACTTCCCCCAGTGCCTGGGGGCCGATCTTGAGCCTTGTTCCCAGGGCAAGAGCAGGCAGATCAATACCCTGGGTGGTCAGGTTCTCGGCAAAATCCCCCGGACCTACGTCCAGACCGGCAGCCTGCATCTTGCGGATACTCTCCAGGGCCAGCAGGCTGACCTGGCGATGCCAGCCCCCGGCATGGGCATCGTATTCCAGGCCGTGCTCCCTGAGGAGCACGCCTTCATTGATATTTTTCTTTCTCTGTCCTTTCTTGGGACTGATGCACACGGCCACAATGCTGGGCATAACCTCTCCAGAAATCATAAGCGTTAACAGGTACTGAACTTCATCAGGAATAGCAGGCTTCATAGATCACTTCCACTGGATGCTCAGGGGGAATAGAAAGATTGTGGGAGAACTGCAGCCTGCAGCTCAGGCAGTCACAGAAAAGGATGTCAGACTGAGTGGCCTGAAGCTTTTCCATGAGAGAGCTGCCCTTCTTTTAAGATTCCTGTGCAGTAAGGCCGGAGTTTTCGCATCCATGAGGCGGGACTTTCTCTGGTGCCTAACCCATGGGGAAGTTTTCCACCAGATCCCATACCCCGCAGGGACAGCTCTGGCCGCAGAAACCGCAGCCGATGCACCTGTCCTCTCTAACCGTGCGCTCAAATCCGCGGTCAGGCAGTTCTTTGCGCTCTATAGCCCCGGAGGGACACAAGGTCTCACACACACCACAGTCCATGCATGATCCGCAGGAGGAACACTGGGAAGCGCAGCTTTCAAGACCGTTGTATCCGGTGATTCTGGGATCGAAGTATTCCAGAGTCATCCTGGAGTAGTCAATGGGCTCAGAAGTTTCGCTGTATTCCGTGGAAAAGCTGTGCAGTCCGGGCTGCTCCATATCCATTTCCCTGCCGCGGAGCAATTGATCAATGAATGTGGCAGCCCTGCGTCCGGCACCTATGGCATCCGTCAGCAGTCCCGGTCTGACTGCATCACCTATGGCAAACACTCTGGGGTCAGAAGTGCGGTTCTGCTCGTCAACCACTATAAACCCCCTGTCAGTGGCTATGGATGGGGGCAGAAATTCCAGATCCGGGAGATCACCAATGGATATTACCACCGTGTCAGCAGGTATAAGCTCTCCACTGGTCAGCAGTACTCCTTCCCCGGTGATCTCCCTGGTAAAACAGGGATAGCGGAAAACAGCCCCGATCTTTGCGGCCTCTTCTCGTTCCTTGCCGAATGATGCCGGCTCCTGGATATCTATAAGTGTAATCTCTTTTGCTCCCAGGCGGTGAGCCTCAACAGCCACGTCGCATCCCACGTTGCCTGCCCCGATGATGACCAGTCTGCTGCCAACCTTTTGTCTGCCCTGTCTGGCCTCTTTCAGGAAGATCAGGGCCGGAATACTTCTTTCGGAACCTGGAATGGGAATGGTCCTGGGCTTGGATGCACCTGCAGCAATGACCACGAAATCAAAATCAGCCTTGAGCTGTTCAAATTCCCTGCTGGAAAGGGCCTGCTGCAGATGGATACCGGGCAGTACCTGCCTGACCCTGTCCAGCTCCGCTTCAAGCACATGGGGTGGAATACGGTGCTGGGGGATGGCAGTGGACATTTTTCCTCCCAGTACCTTTTCCAGGTCATATATGACCGCTTCATGTCCCTTGAGCCGCAATTGCCAGGCCACTGAAATTCCGGCCGGACCTCCGCCTATGACCGCAATCCTGGAGCCGCTTAATGGGGGCAGATCAGGCACCCTGGCCCCGGTTCCCTCTCTGCCCAGTACAGTGATGTCCACGGGCTGCAGGCTTCCTGTGGCCCTGGTGCATCCCTGCATGCACAGGTTGGGACACAAATAGCCGCAGATAGAGGCTGGGAAAGGGGTAAAGGCCAGGGCCACATCCACTGCCTCGTCCACCCTGCCCTCCCGGATGAGGCGCCAGCGCTCCTGTACGGGCATGCCCGTGGGACAGGCTGACTGGCACGGTGCCATGTATTTTTTGTGTTCCCAGACGGGAGCGTACCGGCGCAGATCACCGGTAGGAACAAGAGAAACAGGACTGCGGTCCAGATCGGTCAAATCTCCAATAAGCCCGTTCTTACCCAGTTCAATATCCCACACCTGGCTTCGAAATTCCGCCATGGACCGGCGCCTTGCCCCCACCTTTTCCATGGGACTGCGGGCTGCAAGGCACTGCCATTCCCCGCGCTGACAAAGCTTCTTGTACAGGGCTACTCGCCTTATCCTGTCCAGAAATACCTTAAGACCGCTGCAGAGCCAATCCCAATCATCATCGGATATGGGCACGAGCCTGGCATCAGCCTGGCTGTAACCCTTGAGAGGGCCGCGGAAAAATATCCTCCCTCCCACCATTCCCACACAGGGACGGTACCCCAGAACATTGGAAGGATCCTGGGGCTCGTGACCGCAGACAACAGCCACACCTCCGGCCATGAATTCGGCAAAATAGTCCCCGGCCGAGCCCAGCACCCAGAGCTCAGGAGGTTCAAACCTGGGGTTGAACTTGGTCATGGTCATGCCCCTGGCCCCGATGCTGCCGTCAATATATACCCTGCCCTGGGCCATGGCATTGCAGGCCCCGTTGGTGGCATGGCCGCGGACCACTATTTCAGCCCCGGCATTGAGCCAGCCCACATCATCCGAGGCCGGACCATGAATCTCAATGCTTGTGCCGGGCAAGCCCATGGCTCCAGCGCGCTGTCCGGATGAGCCGGTAATGATCACTCTGGTTTTTTCACCTTCCGGTTTGAAAATCCTGCCGCCCAGACCGTGCTGGCCCAGGGCATCTATCTCGATCCTCCCCGCCCCTTTTCCGGCAGCTTCCTGGATGCGTTCCTCCAGGATACGCGAAGGCACTCTTCCGTTTTCATCCTTTCCCCGGAGCCTGACCGTCTTAACCCTGCCCATCAGCAAACACTCCTATACCACATAGTTTATCTTGAGTCTCTCAGCGGCGGCCTTGTCCGCAATACCCAGGGCATCGGACATGCCTATGGGCAAGGAAGTGGAACGGCCCAGCGGAGCCAGGATCTTTTTTAACTCAATGTCGAATCCCAGGTATACATCCACTACTCTTTCAGCCACCTTTTCCGGATCAAGCCGTCGATAAAGTCTGGGATCCTGAGAAGTAATCCCTTTGGGACAGCGTCCGATGTTGCAGATATTGCAGCGGTCCCCTTCAGTTCCCAGGCACCCGGCAGCAGCCTGCATTATGTATTTGCCTATCTGTACCGCACTGGCTCCCAGCATGATCAGAGCCGCCGTATTGGATGCCAGATTGCCGTTCTTGCCAGTTCCCCCGCCGGCGATGATGGGCAGCTCATTCTGTTTGCCCAGTCCCACCAGATTCAAGTAACAATCCCGTATATTGGATGCCACTGGATGCCCCATGTGGTTCATGGACACATTGTAGGCAGCTCCTGTGCCCCCGTCCTCCCCGTCAATGGCCAGTCCGGCCGCATACGGATTCCTGGTGAGATTGTTCATAACCGCCAGGGAAGTGCTGGATGCCGATATCTTTGGATATACCGGAACCCTGAAGCCCCAGGCCATACTCATGGACTGGATCATCTTGGCCACGGCTTCCTCGATGGAGTACTTGGTCTGGTGTGTAGGGGGACTGGGCAGGCTCACCCCGGGCGGCACTCCACGGATGGCTGCAATGAGCCTGTTCACCTTGTGCCACTGTAAAAGCCCCCCGTCACCCGGCTTTGCTCCCTGTCCGTACTTGATCTCCACTGCACAGGGATCTTCCTTCATCTGGGGAACAGAGTGAATTATCTCGTCCCAGCCGAAATATCCACTGGCAATCTGCAGGATCACGTACTTAAGAAATCGAGAGCGCAGAAGCCTGGGGGGACATCCTCCCTCCCCGGAACAAATGCGCACCGGCATTTTCAGCTCCTCATTAAGGTAGGCCACGCCCATCTGCAGCCCTTCCCACATGCTGGGAGATAGTGCTCCGAAGCTCATGCCCCCGATCATCAGCGGATAAATCTCCCTTACCGGGGGAACCCACCCGTTCTCCTGTCCGGCCTTGATTGCCTGGGCAGGGGGAAGGATACGTCCAATAAGGGTGCGTATTTCAAATTCGTGCCTCCCGGCATCCAGGGCCGGGTCTGTAAGCATGGAGATGCGCATGAACTTGATCTGATCCAGAACACTGTCCGAAAGATTTCGCCTTCCTCCCCTGGTCCTGGGCTGTCCCCCCTGGTCCCGATGAAACCTGAGCATATCAGTGGTTTCAGACTTGAGGGCCTGGATGGAATTGTTGGGACAAACCAGATTGCACATGGAACATCCGACACAGGCATAGGCCGGAGCTGTCCGCTGCCTGATGCCGTAATATACACTGGACTCTGAAGAAGGCTTCTGGCTTCCCAAAGGAGGAACATTTATATTTCTTTTACGGAAAACTCCCAGTTCTATGGCGTTGACGGGACAAACAGCAGTACAACGGCCGCAAAGGGTGCAGGTATGAAGATCCCAGTGTATCTGCCAGGGAAGGTCCCTTTGACTTAATGTGGACGGGGTAACGGCTGAGTTTGCCGGCATATTCTGACCTCCTTGCATTCAGGGGAGACAATAGCGGTATCAAGATGCATGGGCTGAAAATCCTTTGCCTTGTCCCGCTCGGGAATTACAGCGTCCAGGCCGCAGACCTCGGATGAAAAGGCATACAGACCCGATCTGCCGCCCACAATGCCGGGCCGCAGCTTTTTGCTGTCCTGGACCATGAACATGGTCTTGTCCGGCAGACAGCCGATCACACAGTTGGGACCATCAATGATCAGCCGTCTGCATGCCTGCTTGAGGCTGTTTAGAAGGTCCCTGTCAGGATGGTCCAGCATGTCCATGTCCTGCAGCGGGGTAATGACATGCTTGTAGAACTCGATGCCCAGACCGAGCTCCCTGAGGGTGAAATGCAGGATATGGGTGAAAACTTCAGAGTCTGACTGGTATCCCTCGTATCCAACCACTCCCTGCCTGCTGAGATATTCCTTGATGGGCACAAAAGCAGTGTTCTCGCCATTGGTCATGGTGGAAATACCCTGGATGAAAAAGGGATGGCAGGCGTAAAGATTGATGCCGTAATTGGTGTTTTGTCTTCCCTGGGCCATGATCCTCCGGGCATAAAGCTCTTCCCTGTCCAGGCCCAGATAGGTACCGATATCCATGGGATCTCCTACCTCCTTGATCATGATCACATCAGGCCAGAAGCTGAAAACCACCATGTCTTTCCTGGCTTCACCCATGTGGCGGAGTTGGAGACGGACCTGAGTTAGATTGCGTTCCTGCATATCCGCAGAGAGAATGTTCCATTCCGGAGGAGGCTCAAAGGCCTGGATCAGGTAAACTTCCCGCGCGGGAGTACCCGGAGGGGGCTCGCCATGAGTTTCAAGCATGAGCTGGTACCTGGGAACAAACCCTTGAGCGGACATGTATTCTTCCAGCCGGCGCATTCCGGAACGGGTAAATATTCCTGAAAGAATGGGCAGTTCCCTGAACCTGCTGAAAGCTCCGTCCAGATCGCTCAGGAAGAGCCCTACCCCTGATCCGTCGTGACCCTCCTTCATCATGTCCAGGGCTTCGATGGCTTTGATGGGAGAAAGAGCAGTGGTACTGGTGATGGAAAAAAGGCGGCACATTATTTCCTCTTTGATGTGTTACTCTGACATTTCATAAAAAAATCTGCAAACAGGCATCGTTATTGTAATTAAGAACAACCTTAATGCAAGTGACAAAACCCCAAAGACGCCATTCCGGATAAAGATGTTCATATTTAAACTGTATATAAAATCCACACGTTGCGTCGAGGAGCCAAAAACTTGATGGCCTGCAAGGCGAGTAAACACCCTCGACAGTTCTTTGTCAAGAATGTAAACACATTCGAAAAAGATACCGTTAAAACCAAATCAACTTGCATATTTTTGCCTGACACACAAAATACAAACCTGACAATGCCTGTCCAACAAAGATCAGGTAACTTTACTTTTTTGTAAAATACATCAAGCTGATTATGCTCACAAATCTCTTATGTTCCAGGCAGGTTCTGCTCAAACCTTATCAGCAACCAATATTGCCGGTTCATCCGACTGGAGCATACTGCCGCATATCTAACCACGCCTATGGCCTGGTTAATATTCTTAAGAACATTTTTATAAGCCAGAAACGCTTGAACCGGATTAACCATATTTCTTTCAGGGGTGAAAATCATCAAAACAAAAATGATAATTATAATAATTCTGTTTATTATTGACAATGACTGGGTTTATGCTCCAAAATATGATGCCACACTTGAACAAATAAACTCTTTTGCGTCGTATGCCCGCAAGCGGCTTTTTACCAGCAAAAAGCCAAATGCCTGTTATCCACACCCAGAACACAAGGAGGACAGTCATGTGCGATTATGGATGAAAGGATAGAGGCAGAGGAAAAGCTTCAACATGCCCATCACACCAACCAAAGGCTTTGTCTTTTTTTGTTTGAAAGGAGGACCAACATGAATTCCCAGGACGCAAAAACTTATCTGGCCAGCCTGTGTCTGGCTGCCCTGCTCACAGGCGGCGGCTTAGCCGCTCCGGGGCAGGCTTTTGGCATGGGACAGAGCGGCTGTTCCACCAACGGGACCGCCCAGGAAACAAATGGCAATGGGGATAACGATGACGATGACGAAATTGTCGATCCAGACGGCAACGGGGCCTGAGAAGGCAACGGCAGCTGATAAGCTGTAGCGGACGCAGGCTGCGTCCTTTATACCTTTCTCCCGCACCGCCAGGTGGGTGGTGCGGGAACAAAAGAATATCAAAGGCATATTTTTCTGCAATTCAACCCCGGAGACATACAGCATGAACTGCTCCAGGACCAAGCCGGAGGAAGTATATTCGACCTGCCGAAGGCTTGTTTCATCCCGGGACTGGTCTACACTCATGGAAGAGTCCCGAGAAAATACTGTCTGGCAAGATATCCCGAAAATCATTTCTTCCAAAGGTCAGGAAATGGGTTTTCCGGAATACCTGCACGATCTCTCCCGTCTGGAGGCCGCCCTGCAGGCCTGTCTGGACATGCAGGAGGATATGCCTGCACAGCCAGAACAAAAGATGCTCAATCCTTCCCTGCTCATTTTAGAACTGCAGTGGCAGGGCCTGACCGGTCTTGTTGATTCATCCGGCAAAAAGGATTTATCACCAGTTCATGGACCTGAAACGGTGCTGGTATGGCTGGATCCCCTTAAAAACCTGGCCCGGGCTCAACCTGCAGACGAAAGAATCCTCCTGGCCCTTAAAATCGTTGCTGAAAACCTGCACATGGGCAATACCGCCCTGGAGCATAAAATCCCAGTAGGGGGGGGGGGGGGACTCGTTCTTGCTCCCGAGTCCGGGCTGAAAAGAAACCCGGCCATATTCATCCCCCTGGAAAAGACATTTGAGCGTTTTCTGCAGCCCAGGGTCTTCACCCTGCAATGGCACATCACCCAGGCATGCGATCTCAACTGCAAACACTGCTATGACCGCACTTCCCGCAGAGAAATGTCTTTTGATTCAGCCCTGCAGGTGCTGGACCACCTGGAGGAATTCTGCCGGACAAAAAAAGTACGGGCCAAGGTAACTTTTACCGGAGGCAATCCCCTGCTGTATTCTCATTTTGACCAGCTGTACCTGGAAACCGTGAAACGCGGATTTCCGGTGAACATCCTGGGCAATCCCGCCTCAAGGCAGCGTCTGGAAAGACTGCTGGAAATCCAGACGCCCTCCATGTATCAGGTCAGCCTGGAGGGTCTGCGGGAGTATAACGATTTTGTCCGGCAGCAGGGTTATTTTGATAAGGTTATGAATTTTTTGCCCCTGCTCAGGGAGCTGGGCATCCCCTCGCAGGTCATGCTTACCCTGACCAGGGACAATATGGATCAGGTCCTGCCCCTGGGGGAACTCCTCAGAGACCGTGCGGATACTTTTACTTTCAACAGACTCTCGGCAGTAGGCCAGGGGGCCGACCTGCTGATGCCGGCTCCGGAAGATTACCGGTCCTTCCTCAAGGAGTACATACAGGAAACCGCAAATAATCCTGTTTTGGGACTGAAGGACAACCTCATTAATATCATCAGGGATGAAAATGAAGACAAACCCTTTGGCGGATGTACCGGTTTCGGATGCGGGGCCGGGTTCAATTTCGCCACCCTGCTCTGCGACGGAGAAGTGCATGCCTGCCGGAAATTTCCTTCGTACATGGGCAATATCTTTAACGAGGGTCTGCTGAACTCCTATGATTCAAAGGCAGGAATAAGATACAGGGACGGCAGCGCAGCCTGCCGCCAGTGCAAGCTGCTGCCCGCCTGCGGCGGATGCCAGGCAGTTATATTCAGCCTGGGCCTGGACCCTTCCCTGGACCGCGATCCTTACTGTTTTTACTCCCTGGCTCCTTAACAGGATGTTCAAAGACCCGGTGAACAGCTTTTCAAAGTGTTGCTTGTTTACTCAGGTCTTTTGCTTTTTCAGATAATTTATAGCAGAGCGGGCGGCTATGGCCCCTTCGCCTACGGCCACGCTGATCTGCATAAAGCGGCCAACGCAGTCGCCTGCGGCAAAGATTCCAGGCACATTGGTCTTCTGCTCGTGATCGGCCTCGATAAATATCTTCTGAGTGGTGATGCCCAGGGAATAGGCAAAATCCATTGAAGAAGCCTCGCCCATGGCCACGAACAGGCCGTCAACATCCATGACCTGGTCGTTTTCCAGGATCGCCCTTTCCAGAAACTGGTCTCCTTCCAGCCGGACTATCTTGTCCCTGAGAACAGGGACATTCATCTCCTTGAGGCGCTCCAGATAGATGTCAGGCATATCCGGTTCCCTGCCCTGGGTGAAAATTTTGACGTCAGGAGTATATTCCTTGAGTTCCAGAGCCTGGTTGGCGGCAAAGACCCCTTCCCCCACCACGGCAACTTTTTTTCCCCGAAAGAAAAAACCGTCGCAGCTGACGCAATAGGACACCCCCTTGCCTTCGTACTCGGAAATATTTTTGATCCCTGGCCTCACCCGGCTTACGCCTGTAGCCAGAATCACTGCCCTGGCCCTGTGCTCGCCGGAATCGGTCCTGATTCTGAAGGTCTGGTCCGGCTCCATATGAATCGCCAGAACTTTTTCGCAGATGAGTTCAGCACCGTATTTAACCGCGTGGTCGCATCCGAGCTCCATGAGCTCCTTACCCTTGATCCCCTGGGGAAATCCGAAATAATTGTCTATATCGTAATCTCCGGCCACCTTGGGATCACACCCTAGAACAAGCGTATCCAGCCCGGCCCTGGCAGTGTATATGGCTGCGGAAAGACCGGCTGGCCCCTGTCCGATTATTGCAACGTCTCTATTGGACATTATCCGCTCCTTGTTTAAGGTGTTAAAAAATAGTGCGAAAGACCCTGCAGAATACCCCATTCGCCTTCTCTGAATATTCTTCGGCAACCTTCAACACTGATGCCGCGTCCCTTTTCGGTTTTTTCCAGGACATCCCTGGGATTGAATCCGGTTTCGGCCCAGAAAAGATTGGCTCCGGCAACCGCTCCCAGGGCGCAGGGCTCATGGGTGCAGAAGCCCTTTACCGCCCTTGGCGTTCCCAGCCTGGTCACGGCCACGATCTGGGCAGTGCGGAGTTCGCTGATCATACCTCTTGCGGCCATCTCTGTTCCGGGTATTTCAATTCTCCTGGCGGCTCCGCTGAATGCCGGCAGGATTGAAGCCGCAAAAATAATGGCTTCAGCCAGCTCTTCATTGGTGTGCTCCGGCCCCACAGGTTCCACGCAGGTGCCCACCTTCAGTCCGGCTTCCTGAAAATTGCGCATGCTCTTTTTCCGCTTTTCAGGCGGAATAAGGGTATCCACTCCTTCTCTCATCCTCAGGGCATGATACACCCCGGTATAACCCGCGTCCCTGATCCTTACGGCCCGCTCAAGGTTCTGATCACCTACGTTGGCCACCATGACCGTATCCGGATCCAGCGATTTTCTGATCTCCTGAGAAATCTCCATAAACTGTTCAAAAGGATAATGGGCCGTGGTCATGACGTAAAGGGCATTGACCCCCTGCTCCTGGAACTTTATGGCATAGCTTACAGCTTCATCCGGGCTTATTCTCGTCTCTTCCGCAAAAACACGGTTGACTCTGGCGAATGAACAGAACCTGCAATCGCAGGCGCACGGAGCAAGATCCAGGGCCAGCTGCCCATGGACTTCAGCATGTCCGCCGGAGAGCTCCCTGGAAATGCGGCCGGCTTCAGCCATAATGCGGAAAGTTTCAGGAGAATCAGGGGGATATGAAAGAAGGTAAACCAGTTCTTCCCGGGAAAGAACCTCCCCGTTGCCGGATTTTTGAATCAGGTCGTCAAAATGCATACCGTTACAATTCTCCTTTGATTCTTTTGACCAGTCTGGGCAGATACAGGGAAAAGGCCAGCAGGGCCAGAGAAAGAAACACCTGCCAGGACAGAAGACCGCTCCATTCTCCTGACAACCAGACATCTCTCAGAGTGCCGATGAAAAAGGTTAGAATGAAGGTCCCGGCAATTATACCGAATGCTGTACCAAAAAAATAGTCCCAAAATCTGACCCGGGTCAGGCCCATGCCGAAATTCATTGGAGTGAAAGGAAAATAGATCAGGCGCAGATAAAGAACAGTAGCAAAGCCGTGGCGCTCGATGGCTTCATCGTATTTTTTCATTCTGTCGCCAACAATGGAAGCTGCAAAGTCCCTGCCCAGTGTGCGGGCGATGAAAAAGGCGGCGCTGGCTCCGATCATAGCCCCGATCCAGACGAAAACAAAGCCGACATAAGGGCCGAAAAGGGCGGCCCCGATTCCTGTCAGGAGGGTACCGGGTATGAACAGACAGACTCCGAGAGCGTAGAACAGGCTGAATAATGCCGGAGCCCACCAGCCCGCGTGCTCCAGAAAGTCTCCCAGGGCCTCCCTGGTGAAATATTCCTTTACCGGAGTGAACTGGACCACAAGTATGGCCCCGGCAATAAACAGAACCAGGGCCAGGGCCTTGATTGCGGCCTTTCTGGTGGGCCTTGTCCGGGGTTGTTCTGTCTTTTCCTCCATGTCCTCTCCTGTGAATTAAATCGTTTCCAGCTGCTCATCTTCCCAGGACGCGGCCCAAGAAGCCCTTCTTCTCCGGAGGCTTCAAACCAAGATGACGGCAGATGGCCGTTTCCAACTCGTGTTCATCGATATTTGAACCCTCAACCAATATTTCTTCCCCCACCATCACTGCCGGGGCCACAGGCAGATCCTGTTCAAAGTATTCATCGGTCTGGTATTCTGCAATGGGCCTGGAAACAGTTTCCATTTGAATTTCGTATTTCTCGCCCAGCCTGGGCATCATCTTCAGAAAATTCTTTCAGGGCTTGCCTCTGGGTTCGTTGAGAAAAAAGATCACTTTGAGCATAACTCTACTACCTCCCTGTTTCCTGCAGAGCAGTGTGCATCAGTCCAAGGAATTGGCCGGGCGGCATGAAGTCCACCACCCGCAGTTCGCCCATCTCCTCGCCCTCCGGGGTCAGAAAGATTACCGTGGGCACTCCGCGAACATCATACTCGGCCACAAGCCTGTCGTGAAGCTCCACCCCTCCCCGGGTGAGGTCAACCTTGATGGTTACGAACTCCCGGGAAAGCTCGACTACCTCCTGATCACGGAAGGTCACGTTTTCCAGCTGTCTGCACGGGGCGCACCAGTCAGCATAGAAATCCAGTATGATGGGCCTGTTCTCTTCTTGGGCCTGTTTCAGCAATTCCTGGGAGTAATCCTCCCAGGCCACTCCAGGACCCTTCAGGGCGAACGAGCCGGCCATAAACACTCCCAGGGTCAGACCTATCACCAGCACAGCTGACTTCATCCACATAAAGGCCCTAAATCCAGCTTCGGTCCTGTCCAGGACAGCCAGATGCAGGGCAGCTGCCAGAAACACCGCCACCATGAGATATGTTCCCGCAAAATCACCCAGCAGCGGCTTGAGAAAATAGACGGCCATGCCCGCCAGGACCCAGCCCAGCAGCTTGCGCACCCAGATCATCCATTCACCTGAACGGGGCAGGCTCTGCAGTCTGCCTGAAAATACCGCCAGCAGAAACAGAGGTACTCCCAGACCCAGGCTCAGAGTAAAAAAAATCAGGAAGCCCATGAGGGGACTGCCCATGGTGGCCACCCAGGCAAGCAGGCCCAGAATGAAGGGACCGATGCAGGGCGCGGCCACCACCCCAATGGTCAGGCCCATGAACAGGCTGCCGGAGTAACCGCCAAAGGACCTGGAAGCAGCGCGGTTCAGGGATGAGGGAAGCCTGAGCTCCCAGAATCCGAACATGCTCAGGGCAAAGGCCAGCAGGACCAGGGCGATGCCGGCCAGAACCAGGGGATTCTGAAGAAGCCCTCCCACAAGACCGCCGGTAAGAGCCGCAGCCACTCCCAGGATGGAATTGGTGGTGGCCAGTCCCAGAATGTACAGGGATCCGTGCACCACCAGCCTGCCCCTGCTCTTGCCGCCCATCCCGCCGAAAAAGGAGACAGTGATAGGAATCAATGGATACACGCAAGGGGTAAGATTCAGAGCCAGCCCTCCGGCAAAGACCGCTGCCAGTGTGCCGAAAAGGGCCAGGCCGGTAAGAGGTCCGGGAGGTTCAGCATCAAGAGGAGCCGCCGGAGCCTTTGCCGGAAGACTTACCACTGGAAACCCTTTTTCTGCCCAGGCCTCATAGCCTTCCGGGTCGCGGTAGACGTTTTCGTAACCAAGGCTTACGGCCACACGGGCCGCCGAGTCGCTGACGACTCAATCCATGCCGTCTCAATAGAAGACTATGGGGTTATCCTTGTCCCTGGTCCGCTCCTGAAGAAAATCTCTCAGATCGCCCCGCTTCATCCATCTGTCCCAGAACCAGGGCTGCATGAAAAAGTTTTCAGCACCCTTGACATGGCCCAGGCGGTATTCCCATTCCTGCCGGGTATCCACTATCAGAAGATCCGGGTCAGCCTGGTGCATCTCCCATAATTCCTCAGTGCTCAGGATTTCATAGCCGCCTTTTTCAGCTTCCTGAAAAACCTCGTCCCAGGTGGCCTTCTCAAACTCGAACTGCACATTGGTGACCCACAATG
>SL_5KL_010_SEDDRAFT_10000914_pt1 | contig 18480 bp, 12 predicted proteins | sample SodLakKL_010_SED_FD_9118 | JGI IMG/M metagenome (IMG submission 9118)
CAGGGCCTTCATGTAGAGAGCGCCAGAGAACTTATCAAGGATGCCATTGCAGTTGAGGAGGCCGGTTGCGAAGCTCTTTTGGTTGAAGCTGTTCCTCCCGAAGTGACTGAATTTATTACCAAAAAGCTGGAAATTCCTGTTTATTCTATTGGAGCAGGCCTGCCCTGTGACGGTCAGCTTCTCATCTGCGGAGACATGCTCGGCATGTTCGAAGCCTTTACTCCCAAATTTGTCAAGAAATATGCTAATCTGGCTGAAGAGATCACAGAGGCCTTTGCAGAGTATGTCAGTGATGTTAAAGAGGAAAAATTTCCGGAAGATCAGCATGTATATCATATCCAGGAGAGCCAGGAAAAGTTTTCAGAGTTGTTTAAGGAGTTTGAATGATATTATAATAACATAAAAAAATAATATAAATCCAGTAAATCTGTGGCTGGCCGGGAAGGCCAGCCCTTTCTTTATGTAATTATATAAAATTACTGGGAATTTTGCCCCATACTCTTGACAATTAGATAACGAGGATATATTATATAAATAGTGAAAAAAATAATTAAAGGGGGTTCAATGCAAAAATGAAAAAAGCATTAGTACTAACACTGGCTCTAGCAGTTATTTTTGGACTGGGTTTTAACCTGATAGCAGGTGGCCACTGGGAAGATGGGGAATATACCGGCTATTCAGAGGCGGGTTCAAGGGGTTATGTCCAGGCCAATGTAACCATTGAAGACCATGCCATAGTGGCAGTAGAATTAATTGAATACACAGAGATAGATCGGGCCAAGGATGAAGATTATGGCTGGGATGAATTCCACGAAGCTATGGAAGTTCTTCCTGAAAGATTTGTGGAAGCCAATGATTATGAAGTTGACATAGTTACCGGTGCAACAAGCACTTCCGAAAGAGCCATGGAAGCAGTTAAAATGGCCCTGCAGAAGGCAGAAGGCGTTGAGACCTTTGATGGCACTTTCATGGGATCTTCTGAGCCTTCTGAAAGAAATGCCTGGGGAGTTGCCTGGGTAACCATTGAAGATGGCAATATTACTGAAGTAAGGCTGGAAGAGTCTGCCGATGGTGAATTTAAAGATGAAGATTACGGCTGGGACGAATTCCATGAGGCCCAGGAAACTATGCCGGAATGGTTTATAGAGGCCAATGATTATGAAGTTGACATTTATACTGGAGCAACCGGAAGTTCTGAAATGTGGATGGAAGCTGTTAGAGATGCCCTGACAAAAGCCGGCCTGGTTGAAGTTGAAGTGGAAAATAACGACTATTAAATCCAGGTTATTCTTAAATAGAGCAGGAAAAATAAATAATTAAGTTATTTTCCCTCTTCCCGTAATTCCAGGGGAGAGGGTTTTTATCTTTAAAACCCAGGTAATAATTCCGGGGAGCTAGCTGATAAGCTATCAACTCTTTGCTGACCGACAAAGGTCGCCGCAGCTATGACCTGAGTCTTTATGTTTTTCCATTCCAGTAGAAATTAAAGAGGATTTCAAGTAAAGTTAAGGTTAAAACATTAATTTTTAATGAGAATGCTGCCTGTTTAAGCGGGAAAAATAAATCAATAAAAAAAGCGGCTTTTCAAGGCCGCTATCTTCCTATTGATAAGATTTTTTCAGGGGTTGCAGACAGGAGAGAAGTTATCTTCACGTTGTTTTTAAGTTTTTCCGGACAAAAAAGCAGATATAGTCCACTATGAGACTCGAATCTTGATTAACTTTGCTGGTATCAGCCTGAACCTGCTTGACATTTTTAGAGGCTTGTTTTATTATAAAGTGAGAGATTAATTTTCCTGGATATTTGTTATTTCTGGATTATTAAAAATTAAATTATTGCTCAAAAACTGGGAAGGGAAGAGTAATCTGGAATCCGGCTTTATCTACCAGAGAGGAGGTTCTTCGGCTGCAAGACCTCCAGCCTGTTCCGTGATGAAGATCATCCTGGAGTTGAAACTCTGAAGGCAGACAATAATTCTTTTGCTGGTAGGAGTTTGCGTTAACCCGGCGTTAACGGGCTTATGAGAGATAGATAGTTTTTTTTCAAGAAATTATCTTTTTATCAGTTTTAACTTTTATCTCTGTCAATATCTTTTGTGATTTTATTGCTGACTGATATAAAAATATTAATCTTGCTATCTATAAACCGGGTGGTACCGCGGTGTAAATCGTCCCTGAGCTTTGCTGGCTCAGGTTTTATTATGTTTTAGTATAATTTTTTATTATGGGAAGGGAGAGATAGGAATGGCTGTATTTGAAGAACTGCCGGAGAAGAAGCCGGCAGTAATGGAGAAGGAACTTGCAGAAAAATGGGAGGAAATGAATCTGCTGCAAAAAACAATTGATAACCGCAGGGATTCCGAGCCCTTTGTCTTTTACGAAGGGCCGCCAACTGCCAACGGCCGGCCGGGAATTCATCATGTTATCAGCAGGCTGCTCAAGGATACTGTCTGTCGTTATCAGACCATGCAGGGTCATATGGTGAGAAGAAAGGCCGGCTGGGATACCCATGGCCTGCCGGTTGAGATTGAGGTGGAGAAGGAACTTGACTTAAACAGCAAGCAGGAGATTGAGGAGTACGGGATTGACAGATTCAATCAAAGATGCCGGGAGTCGGTTTTTGAGTATGAGGAGCTCTGGCGGGAGATGACCACCCGGATGGGATATATGATCGATCTGGATGATCCCTATATAACTCTGGATAACGATTATATCGAATCTGTCTGGTGGATTTTAAATAAATTTTATGAGGAAGACTTCATCTATCAGGGCCACAAAATTTTGCCCTACTGCCCCCGCTGCGGAACAGGACTGGCTTCTCATGAAGTGGCACAGGGCTATGAGGAGATAACCAGCAATTCTGTGTATGTCAGGGTTAAAAGAAAGGATAAGGACGAGTATTTTTTGATCTGGACCACCACACCCTGGACACTGGCTGCCAACGTAACCTTAACCGTTCACCCGGAAAAGACCTATGCTAAAATCAGCTTTCGGGATGAGCTTTACTATCTCGAGGAGAATCTGGTTGAAGTTGTTTTTGGGGTTTTTGAAGAGGATTATCAGGTGGTTGACCGGTTTAAAGGAAAAGAACTGGAAGGCATTAAATATGAGCAGATTATGCCCTTTGTTAAAACGTCTCAGGAAGCCTTTTATGTTACCCTGGGTGATTATGTTACTGCTGAAGAGGGTACCGGTATTGTCCACAGTGCCCCGGCCTTCGGTGAAGATGATTACCGAACCGGGCAAAAATATGGACTTCCGGTGCTGCAGCCGGTAGATGAGGATGGACGCTACACCACCACTCCCTGGAAAGGACAGTTTGTCATGGATGCCAATGAGGATATTGTGGAGTGGCTGATAGAAAAGAACAAACTGGTACGCAGCCAGAAAGTAACCCACAATTATCCCCACTGCTGGCGCTGTGATACTCCACTCCTCTATTATGCCCGGGGCAGCTGGTATATAGAGATGACCAGAATTAAAGAAAGGCTGATGGAGAACAATGATGAGGTGGAATGGTATCCGGATTTTGTAGGCGAGAAACGGTTTGGCAACTGGCTGGAAAACTTAAAAGACTGGGCAATTTCCCGCAACCGCTACTGGGGAACTCCGCTTAATATCTGGTGTTGTGATTGCGGTGCTACAACCTCAGTGGGCTCCCGAAAGGAGTTGAGAGAGAGAGCTCTGGAAGAAGTACCAGAGGATATTGAACTTCACCGCCCCTTTGTCGACGAAATACATTTGTCCTGCCCGGAATGTGATGGTGAAATGAGCAGAACCGAAGAGGTGATAGACTGCTGGTTTGACAGCGGCTCGATGCCCTTTGCTCAGTATCATTATCCCTTCGAGAATGAGGAGCTTTTCGAGGAACAGTTCCCGGCCGATTTTATCTGTGAGGGAATTGATCAAACCCGGGGCTGGTTCTATTCGCTGCTGGCAATCTCCTCCTTTGTCAGGGGCAGGGCACCCTATAAACGGGTTCTGGTAAATGATCTGATACTTGATGCTGAGGGGAAAAAGATGTCCAAGTCCCGGGGCAATACTGTCGATCCCTTTGAGCTTTTCGATGAATATGGCGCTGACGTGCTGCGCTGGTATCTGCTGCATGTCTCCCCACCCTGGACTCCGACTAAATTTGATATTGAAGGGCTCTCTGAGGTGGACAGCAAATTTTACCGGACACTGAAAAATGTCTATCATTTTTTCCAGCTCTATGCCAATACCGATGATATCGACCCCAGAGATTTTACAGTACCACTGGCGGAGCGAAGCAGGATTGATCGCTGGATAATTTCCCGCTATCATAATTTATTAAAGAGAGTCAGGGAAGAGATGGATAATTATGATTTGACCGGAGCAGTGCGAGCAATCCAGGATTTTGTCGATGAGGACTTTTCCAACTGGTATATCCGCCGCTCCCGCCGACGCTTCTGGGCTGGAGAACTGGATCAGGATAAGAAAGCTGTTTACCTGACCACCTTTGAGGTTCTAAAGGGTCTCTCCCGGTTGATTGCCCCCTTTGTTCCCTTTATCGCCGAAGTTTTATATGAGCAGCTCGATTCCGGAGAATCGGTTCACCTGGAGGATTATCCTGCACCTCAGGAAGATTTCATCGATGAAGAACTGGAAGAACAGATGGGTCTCGTCCGGGATCTGGTTACTCTGGGACGGGCTGCCCGGGAAAAGGAGGAACTAAAGGTTCGCCAGCCAATTCCCCGGGTTTTAGTTGACGGCCGCAATCAGGAACTGGTCAGTGATCTGGTTCCTCTGATTAAAGAAGAATTAAATGTTAAGCAGGTTGAATTCACCGATGAACTTTCCGATTATATGGATTATGATATTAAGCCTAATTTTCAGCTGGTAGGACCCAGACTCAGGGATAAAGTCAAGGTTTTTGCCGGAAAACTGGCCGAGATGGATGCCGGGGAAACAGCAGCCCGACTGGAGTCCGGGGAAACTCTGACTGTAGATCTTGAGGGAGAGGAATTTTCCTTTACTGAAGAGGATGTAATTATCAATATCCAGAACCTGGAAGGATATGTCGTTGGTATGGATAATAATCTTTTTATTATCCTTGATACCCAGCTTACACCGAAGCTCAGAAATGAAGGTCTGGCCCGGGAGTTTGTTTCCAAGGTTCAACAGCTCCGCAAGGCCCGGGATTTTAATGTCATGGATCGGATTGAAATCAGCTATCAGAGTGATGATGAGGTGGCCGAGGCTGCAGCTGAATTTGCTGATTATATTAAAACAGAAACTCTGGCTGATAAGATTACCAGGGTCGAGGAGCTAAAAGACGGTGAAGAGTACGAGCTTAACGGTCATAAAGCAAGGATAGCAGTTATCAGAACCGGCGAGCAGGAAAAGTGATTTCCAGGGAAATGTTTTAAAAATATGGTTTAAAGAGTGGTTGAAGCCTGTTATTTTAAGGAGGTCTCAGCAGGAGACCTCCTTAAATTTTACTTTATTTTACAGCATTTTTATGCTATAATACAGGAATGCAGGCTTTATTAAAACAAAGCAGTTTTATTATTCCTTCATCTAACCGAAACTTTTTAAGAGACCTGTCTGCCTCTGTGAGAAAACGTCACTAGCAAAACATGTTATTGAGGGGGGATTAACTTGCAACTGCAACAAATTACAGATCTTATAACATTTTATGGGTTGAGAGTGCTGCTGGGAATAGTTATTCTGGTGGTAGGTTGGTTGCTGGTAAAATCGGTTGTTAAGTTTTTAGACAAAGCAATGGAAGGCAGATTTGATCCCATCCTGACAAAATTTGCTGTTAAAGTGGTTAAGGCACTGCTATTAATCCTGGTGGTTCTGACAGCTGTTTCCACGGTAGGGGTTGAGGTAACTTCCTTTGTAGCTATTCTAGGGGCAGTCAGTTTTGCCGTAGGTTTTGCTCTTCAGGGCGCCCTTTCCAATTTTGCCGGAGGCGTGCTTCTGCTGATCTTTCAGCCCTTTCATGCCGGAGATTTTGTTGACGCTGCCGGGACCAAGGGTGTAGTCCAGGAAATCCAAATTCTCTATACGATTCTGAATACTCCTGATAATAAAAGNGTATATATTCCCAACGGGACACTGGCGAGCCAGTCAATTACCAATTTTTCTGCCAACCCCACCCGCAGGGTTGATCTGCAGTTTGGGATTGGCTACGATGATGATTTTGAAGAGGCTAAAGCAATAATCAGGGAAATTGTAGAGAATCATGAGGGAATTGAAAAGGAACCGGCACCGGTTATCAGGGTAGGAGAGCACGCTGACAGCTCGATTGAGATTTTTACCCGGGTATGGATTGATACCAGCAAGGGGGGAAACTTCTGGAATACACATTTTGACCTGCATGAAGAGGTTAAAAGGCGCTTCGATGAAGCCGGTATTGGTATTCCCTATCCCCAGATGGATGTCCACTTTGATCCTGCAGTAGAGGATGGTTTTGTCAGCCGCCGGGAGCAGCTTAACCTGAATCGGAAGCTGGCGAAGGAGAAACTGGAGCAGCAGGGTCAGCCGGGAGAGGATGACATATTTTAGCTGCTACAAGTTAATATTTAAAAATAAAAGACCCGGCTCTTAAGGGCCGGGTTTGACTCCGATAATGGTGTGGGTAAGTGGATTCGAACCACTGGCCTCCACGATGTCAACGTGGCGCTCTGACCGGCTGAGCTATACCCACCTGTATTATTTCTTTGCTCACTAATTATATCAGGGAATTAAGATAAAATCAAGGGTTTATGCTTAAAAAATACCATGCTGTCAGGCCTGTTCAGCTAATTACAATAACTCCAGGCTTTTGCTCAGAATGATCAGAAAGGTGATTTTTTTGGATAAGGTTAGAGTCAACAGCAAAGATAAACTGGACTGGTCCTATCTGCTGCTGCTTTCAACTGCCTATCTGTCAAGTTCCATTAATATGCAGGGAATTCAGGCTTTAATGCCCTTTATTCAAAATGATTTCAGCATCAGCCGCTCTCAGGCCGGTTTATATTCCAGCGCTTTTTTTATCACCGCAACTGCTGTTGCCATTTTCAGCGGCAGTTTTGTTGATAAAATCGGAGCCAAAGGCGGCATGCTTATCGGAGTTTTCAGTGTGGGAGGATTCATGTTTTTTCACGGTTTTGCTCCAGTTTACCCTGCACTACTTCTTCTTGCTCTGATTGCAGGTCTGGGATTTAGTATAATAACTCCCTCTGTTAATAAGGCTGTCATTGAAAGCAGCAGTTCCGATAATAAAGCTTTATCGATGGGTATCATGCAGTCCGGTGGCGGGATAGGCAGCTTTGCAGGTGCCAGTCTGCTTCCCCTGCTGGCAGCAGCCTGGAGCTGGCGACTGGCGATAATGCTCTCAGGTTTGTTTGCTGTTATTGTGGGAATTTTTATCAAATTTAAGCTTCCGGATCGAGAAACTGACGGTCAGAATATCTTTACCCGGGAAGATAAATTTTCAATCAAACTGAAGCAGCTGCTGGGAAACCGCAGTCTGATGCTTGTCTGTCTCCTGGGAATTGTTTTTGGTTCCTCAATAGGATCAATCCCCGCCCATTACACCCTTTATTTAACCCTGGACCTGGATTTTTCTCCCCCGCTGGCAGGGTTGATGCTGGGCTTTTTACAGATTGGAGGCATTTTTGGTCGCCCCTTCTGGGGCTGGCTCAGTGATACCTTTCATCAGACAAACAGAAGAAAGACTTTTCTCTGGCTGACATTAACTATTACTGTTACCGGGCTTATCTATAGTTTTCTGGTCTGGCAGCTGGCTGAAATGACAGTGATAGTTCTGCTCATGTCCTTTATACTTGGCACTGTGGCAATGGGCTGGATGGGTCTTTTCTTTACCGTTGTGGGAGAGCGTTCTGAGCCTGGCATGACAGGGATAGCTACCGGACTTTCACTTATATTTATCAGAATTGGTGTCATGGTAAGCCCTCCAGTATTCGGTTTGATTGCTGATATCTTTGATAATTATAATTACAGCTGGCTGGCTATAGCTCTTTTTACCCTGCTGGCAGGAGGCCTGTTTTACTGGCTTGAAGGCGATAACCAGAAGAGGGAGCGGTTTGATAGAATGACCTAATATAATAGAAGTGTTTTGTATAATTTAATGAACCCAGGAAAAAACCGTGCAATAAACCTTGCAAAGAATAAAGAGCCAAAAAAACTATAGTTTATTTTTAAAACCGACAGGTTTTTGATATAATGTAAATACTAGAGGTATTATTTAACAGTCCTCAGGACACTACCTCCTAACCGGAATTTTTTAAAAGTAACCGGCCTTCCTCCTGAATTCACCACGTTAGTCTGGAAATATTTAATAACTCAAACTGTCTGAGTAGTTAAATTAAGCCCGGCAGGTTTAGGATATTAGACTGTGAGATATTAAATATATTTGCGGCTCTTCTCATAAACCACTGGTAGATATTCAATAATATGTTTTTGGCAAACCTCTACATTCCTTTTCTCCATCCCCAGTGAAAAATTAAATAATCAGACATAATGTTCCTGGTTTTTACAGGAATCCATGAAATAATGAGAGATTAATTTCTCAAAAGCAGCAAAAACTGGAAGATAAATGATGGAAAATTACAAATATGTGAGCAGATGTAATTTATCCGCTGCTCAACAAATAAACAAACGGGAAAGGGGTAATTAATCGCTCATGCAGGGCTTGAATGGTCAGCTTGAGTTACTGTCCCGAGATGAAATTGAGAAGATTCATCAGACAAGTCTGGAAATTTTACAGGAAATTGGGATCAAGATGGAAAATGATTCACTGTTGAATATGCTGGCTGAAGCAGGAGCTGAAGTCGATTACGACCGCCAGATCGTCAGAATATCTCCAGCTATGGTAGAGGAGGCTCTGGAAAAGGCCCCTTCAAAGGTTGTTCTCTACGGACGGGATGGCAAGCCAGATTTACACCTAGAGGGGCAGAGGGTTTATACCGGCACCGGAGGGACAGCTGTGAATATTTTTGATTTGAAAGATGGAGAACGCAGGCCCAGTCAGGCGCGGGATGTAGGCCTGACAGCCAGACTGGTCGATAACCTGGAGCATATCGACTTCTTTGTGGTCCCGGTATATCCCGATGACCGTCAGAAAAAGAAAGCTGATGAAGCCCGCTTTCTAAATGCTCTCTGTTATACCGGCAAGCATGTGATGGGGGGTGTCTATTCAGCTGAAGGTATCGAAAGAGTGATAGATTTTGCGGTGGAAGCAGTCGGCTCGGAGAAAAGATTAAGAGAGCGCCCGATTATATCTATGATAACTTCAATTATCAGTCCTTTAAAAATGGAACGGGATTATACTGAATTCATGGAATATATAATTTCCCGGGGAATTCCCATTGTGGCTCCCCCGGCACCTATTGCCGGAGCCACTTCGCCACTGACTATGGCCGGCAGCCTGGCCCAGCTGAATGCCGAGACACTTTTTGGCATAGTGCTGGCCCAGATACTTAAGGCAGGTGCCCGGGTGCTCTACGGTATAGTTCCCACCACTATGGACATGAGGACCTCCAGCTTTCGCTTTGGCTCGATTGAATCGGGTCTGATGAATGCTGCTGGAGCCCAGCTGGCTCAGTACTATGAACTTCCCGTATATAATACCGCAGGAGTAAGTGATTCCCGCTCTCCTGACATTCAGGCCGGTTATGAAAAGATGGCCAATATTATGCTGTCCGGACTGGCAGGAGCGAACTTTATCCATGATGCTGCCGGACTGCTGGATACAGGTTTAACTGTGGCCTTTGAGCAGTACGTAATAGATAACGATATTCTGGGCATGGTAAAGAAAACTCTTGCGGGTATAGCTGTGGATGAAGAAAGACTGGCCTTTGAAGACATAAAAGAAATTGGTCCCGAGGGCAATTTTCTGACTGCTGCTACTACCATGAAATTTTTACGGACTGAATTATACGATCAGGAGACCTTTGAAGCCGATCGCTGGGAAGAGTGGCAGAAGAAGGGAGCCCAGAATGCTGCCCAGCGGTCCAGAAAAAGGGCTAAAGAAATTCTCCAGGAAAGCGAGAAAAAATATCTGTCAGAAAATCTATTAAATAACTGGAAGGGTCAGGATCCGGTGGAGGTGAAGAATAATGAATAAACCAGTTCTAGGGCTTAGAGGGGATGAGTATCAGCCCCTGAGCTCTGCAGATTTAGAAGAAATGGATCAGGCAGTGCGTGATATTTTATGTCAGACAGGTTTTGAAGTTCACTCCCGGGAAGCCCGTCAGATTTTTGCCGAGGGTGGAGCTGATGTTGAAGAGAGTAGAGTTAGACTGACTAATAGTATGATTGATGATGCTCTGAAATCAGCGCCCTCTGAGGTTACCCTCTATGGTAGAGACGAAGATTATGATTTAAAATTAGGCGGCAGCAGGGTTCACTTTGGCACCGGGGGCACGGTCTTGAATGTACTTGATCTTGATAGTGGAGAAAAGAGAAAGGTTAAAGTGCAGGACCTTAAAGATATAGCAAGGCTGGTGGATTACCTGGAAAATATTCATTTTTATGTTATTCCGGTTTATCCGGAAGAATGCAGTGATAAAAATATTGATCTAAATAGATTTTACAGTGCTCTGGATAATACCCGCAAACATATCATGGGGGGGATTTATTCCAGTCAGGGGATCAGCGATGTCATTGATATGGCAGCAAAAATTGCTGGAGATAAAAAGACCTTAAGGGATAAACCCTTTATCTCCTTTATAACCTGTGTTATGTCTCCTTTAAAGCTTGACAGGGATTACACCAATTTTCTCCTGCAGATAGCCCGCGAGGGCCTCCCGGTGGCCATCCCGGCTGAACCTCTGGCTGGAGGTACCGGCCCGGTGACGGTTGCAGGCAATATTGTGCTGATGACAGCAGAATCTCTGGCAGGTGTGGTTCTGGCCCAGCTGGCCAATCCCGGTACGCCGGTTCTGCTGGCTTCCACCGCTTCAGCTATGGATCTCAAGCAGGCAGCCTATATAACCGGTGAAGTCGAGATGGGTTTGATGCATGCCGGAATGGCGCGGCTGGCCCAGCATTATGAGCTGCCGCTCTATGCTACTGCCGGAATGTCTGACAGCAAGGTTCCCGATGTTCAGGCCGGCTATGAAAAGGCAATGACCTCAATGCTGACCGGGCTGGCAGGGGCAAACTTTATCCATGATGCTGCCGGACTGCTGGAATTTTGCACCACCGTAGCCTATGAGCAGTATGTGATTGATGATGAAATTATCGGTATGGTGATGAGGGCAGTTCGGGGAATTGAAGTAAATTCAGATACCATTGCCAGAGAAGTAATTGATCGGGTAGGACCGGGAGAACATTTCCTGGGTGAGGAGCATACCATGAAATATATGCGTTCGGAGTATTTTCAGCCCAGGTTATCAGATCGCCAGCGCCGGGAGATATGGCAGGAAGAAGGAGGGCTGGATGCCAGTAAACGGGCAAAGAAAATTGCCAGGGATATTCTAGCCGAGCATAAACCGGAATATATTGATAAGGAGATAAAAAGAGATATTGAGAGGAAATATGGTGAGAGGCTGCTGCTGAACTGAGAAGATTGAGAATATGAAATTAGCTATGAGAAACTTAGAACAGAATCTCAGTTAATGAAGCTGCTGAAGCAGGGAGGTTATTAGTATGGAAGTGATTGGATATATGATTCACAGATCAGAAATGGTACAGCGCCTTTTTCTTGAGCATCTCTGGCTGATTGTAGTCTCGGTTGGTATTGCTATCCTGGTAGGAGTTTTTCTGGGGGTTTTAATAAGTTATTTTAAGTTTCTAGCTTCTCCGGTGTTAACCATCTGCCAGGTTTTAATGACCGTTCCCAGTATAGCCATGCTGGGTCTCTTGCTGCCATTTTTTGGCATTGGATTCCAGACCGGGGTTATTGCCCTGATATTATATTCACTGCTGCCGATTGTTCGAAATACCTATTCCGGTATAGCTGAGATTGATCAGGCTATTATAGAATCTGCCCGGGGTATGGGAATGAAGGATTACCGGATTCTTTTCAGAGTTAAACTACCGCTGGCTTTTCCAGTTATTATGGCAGGCATCAGAACAGCTACCGTTATGGTGGTGGGAATTGGTGCTATTGCAGCCTATGTTGGTGCGGGAGGACTGGGTGAATTAATCTTTAATGGCATTTCCCGGACCAATCCACCGATGATTATAACCGGGGCAATCTTTGTTTCCATAATAGCAGTGGCCTTTGATCTGCTGCTGGGCTGGGCTGAGAGGGCCAAAACAATTAAGTATTAAGTATTTGCTTCAGTGCAGATCATTGCCGGGAGTCAGGGTTATATAACTGAGCAGGGAATTAGAACTGGAAAACAAGGGGGATTTCAATGATTAAAATAGAAAACCTAACCAAGCATTTTCCCGGACTGGATCGTCCGGCGGTTAACAAATTATCTCTGGAAATAAATGAAGGTGAGGTCTGTGTACTGGTAGGACCCTCCGGTTGTGGAAAGACAACAACTATGAAAATGATTAACAGGCTTCATGAGCCAGATGAAGGCGAGGTTTATCTCAATGGCAAGAGAGCCTCAGAGATGAATCAGATAGATCTAAGAAGAGGAATAGGTTACGTTATCCAGGAGATCGGGCTCTTTCCCCATATGACCATTAAAGAGAACATTGCCACAGTTCCCCGAGAACTGGGCTGGGATCGGGAGAGGATTAACAAAAGAGTAAGAGAGCTGCTGGACTTAATGGGCCTGGATCCCGAAATTTATAGTGATAGAAGGCCTGCCGCTCTCTCCGGCGGCCAGCGACAGCGGGTGGGAGTGGCAAGAGCTCTGGCTGCAGATCCTCCGGTTATGCTGATGGATGAACCCTTTGCCGCAGTTGATCCCATTACCAGGGCCAGACTGCAAAATGAGTTTTTGAGAATTCTGGATAAAATGGATAAAACAATAATTTTTGTTACTCATGACATCAATGAAGCAATTAAAATGGGCGATAAAATTGCAGTTTTAAGAGAGGGAGAACTGGTTCAGCACTCCACCCCTGAAGAGCTGCTCGATGCTCCGGCCAATGAATTTGTGGCTCAGCTGGTGGGGAGAAACAGGTCAATTAAACGGCTCCATCTGATTCGGGTAGAGGATATAATTGAGGAAGATGCCGATAAATACAGTGTTGCTGCAGAAAGTGGCAGGAAAGAGATTAAAGATAAGCTCAGCGAAAGTAAGGTGGGAGCTTTAATGGTGACAGACGAACAGGGATGTCTGCTGGGAAGGGTCGATGAGCAGAGTCTTAAGAAGGAAGGTGAAACAGCAGGAGAGCTGGTAGATGAAATTCATGACCAGGTAACAGCAGATTCTACCCTAAATGATTCCCTGTCAGTCATGCTGGAAAGCGGTGAGGGTTATGTCCCTGTCGTAGATGAGGAGAAAGGATTTTTTAGAGATATTATAACCCTTCAGGATCTACTGCAGGAGGTGAGGCAGGGGTAATGAAAAAGGAAAATATTAAACTTTTAGCTGTAACTGTAGCTATATTTGTCACAGGTCTGGTTATGGTTTACTATGTTATGGAGAACCCCACCGACAGCATGGTGGAAAGAATGCTTTCGAGAGAGAATATCTGGCGGGCCTTTCGAGAGCATCTGGTGATTGTTGGTGTTTCGATGGCCGGAGCTCTGGCAGTCGGGATACCAGGAGGAATTTTACTTTCCCGTCCCCGATTCTATTATATCGGGAAGGTATTTGAAAATATAGTTAATATAGGACAGACTGTGCCCAGCCTGGCTATTCTGGCCCTCTTTTATACCATCCTGGGGCTGGGATTTAATACCGCAGTTTTTGCCATCTGGCTTTATTCAATTCTGCCGATTCTGCGCAATACTTTTGCTGGAATAACCAGCATCAGTGATGAGGTGATAGAATCAGCCAGGGGAATGGGTATGACCGGGAGAAGGATATTGACAAGGATTGAGCTGCCCCTGGCTGCCCCTATTATTACCGCAGGAATTCGGACTGCAATTGTTATTAATGTGGGAACGGCAACTCTGGCAACCTTTATCGGGGCCGGAGGACTGGGAGATTTAATAGTAACCGGTCTCTCCATCAGACGGAATATGATAATTATCACCGGAGCAGGTTTAAGCGCTCTGCTGGCTATACTGCTTGACTTCTGGATTGGTCAGATTAAGCTGCGGCTGGTTAAATGGTAATCAACGCTTTGTTTCTTAATTTAAGGTTTTAAACCTGACTATACCGTCAGGTATTTTAAGAAGCACATTTAAATAAATTTACTACAAGGAGGGAAATATTTAATGAGAAAACTGACAGGAAAAACCGGTTATTTGCTTGTAATTATCGTGCTTTTTGCTCTGGTATTGGGCTGGACCTGGGAAGCGCTGGCTGAAGATCCGGTGGTTGTTGGCTCTAAAGAGTTTACCGAGCAGTTAATTCTGGGACAGCTGACAATTCAGATGCTGGAAGCTAATGATATTCCCACTGTTGATGAGACGAACCTGGGTGGAACAATTATCCTGAGAGAGGCCCAGGAAGAGGGTGAAGTTGATCTGGCCTGGGAATATACCGGAACGGCTTTAATCACTCATCTGGGCTTTGAAGATCCCATCACTGATCCCGAGGAAGCCTATCAGATTGTTCGAGATGAAGATCTGGAAAGATACAATCTGGTCTGGTTAAACTATGCTCCCCTTAATAACACCTATACCATAATGATGAGAAGAGAGGACTCTGAAGAGCTGGGAATCGAAACCTTAAGCGATCTGGCGGCAGCTATCAATGAAGGTGTAGAGGCTCCTGAACCTGGACAGTGGATATTTGCAACCAATCATGAATATTCGGTCCGGGAAGATGGTTATCCCGGCCTAACAGAGCATTACGATTTCTTCTTTGAGGGTACCCAGATAATGGATACTGGCATAACCTATGGTGCTCTGCGTGACGGTGATGTAGCTCTGGGTATGGGTTTTGCTACCGACGGCCGGATTGATGGCTTTGACCTGGTAACTCTGGAAGATGACCAGAATTATCATCCTGTTTATAATGGTGCTCCTGTAATCAGGGCAGAAACTTTAGAAAGGTATCCTGAGATTGAGGAAATCCTTCAGCCCTTGATTGAAAGACTGGATGATGAGACAATGCAGAGATTAAATGCTCTGGTTGATATAGAAGGTTATGAGCCCGATGAAGCAGCAGCTGAATTTCTGGAAGAAGAGGGCTTGATTTAAGAAAAGACCACAGCTCTTAAATTATCAGCTCCCGTAAAATGACTGGAGGTAGTAACTGCCACCCCTCTGCGGGGTGGCACTTTTCTGTCTGAGCAATTAAGAGCTTTAGACTGGACCGGTTATCAGCATAGGGGGAAAACTGGATGGAAATTTTTCAAAGGAAGCTGACTGATTTGATTGCAGCTCGAGAAGATAATAAAATAAGCCCAGAGGAAATAGCCGAGCATTATCAGCACAGAATAGAGCTATTGAATCCCAGATATAAAGCCTTTATAATATATGCTCATGATATGCCTGAAAGTATTCGAAGGAATGAGAATAATAAGGTGAAAGAGAAAGACTGCAGGAATTTACTTAGAGGTATACCTCTTGGAGTTAAAGACAACATAGCCACCAGAGATTTTCCCACCAGCTGTGCTTCCCGGGTAAAACCTAAAAAATCTCAAAGATTTAATGCCTTTGTAGTTCAGACTATATTAAACCAGCAAGGAATTATTGCCGGTAAGACCAATCTCGATGAGTTTGGTATGGTTCCTCCAGACAGTGATGATGTGTTGCTGCAAACTTTAAATCCCTGGAACCCGGAACACATACCGGGTGGTTCCAGCGGAGGTTCGGCAGCAGCAGTGGCTGCAGGGCTGGTTCCGGCTGCCCTGGGATCAGATACCGGGGGCTCGATTCGCCATCCAGCGGCTCACTGCGGGGTGGTGGGTTATAAACCAACCTATGGTCTGGTGTCCCGGTGCGGTTTAAATGCCTTTGCCCCTTCTCTAGATCAGATCGGACCGATTACCAACAGTGTCAGGGATGCAGCTTTATTAATGAATATAATTTCTGAGGTGGATGAAAATGACCCCCGGCTGGTCAGAGGTGAAAGGTCTGATTTTATCTGTGATATTGAAGGGGATATAGCTGATTTTACCTTTGGCATCGCTAAAAATTATCTTGCCGGAAATATTGATCCCGATATCAGAAAAACGGTCTTGGCAGCTCAAAAAGAGATAGAGAAGCTGGGAGGAAATATCAGGGAAATTCAGCTCCCTGAAGTTGATCTTAGCAAGATAACCTATTATATCATCGCCCATGCTGAGGTTTACGGCTGTTTGCTTGGGATGGAAAAGGAGCTCAATGGTATCTGTTTTCAGGATGATGGCATAAATAACAGGTTAACTGAAGCCAACAGTGGAATGCTGGGCTCAGAAACCAAAAGACGTATTCTTTTAGGTGGCCTGGTTATGGATAGAATTAAATATTATTATCAGGCTCTGCGAATTAGAACTCTGATAATTGAGGAGTTCAATTCCCGGTTTGAGGATTGTGATTTTATTTTAACCCCAACCACTCCCTATCCTCCCAGAAAGATACTGGAGAGGGATGATCCCATCAGTGAATATACCAGCCCTGATTTTACCACAGCAGCCAATTTAACCGGCAGACCGGCAATTTCACTGCCAGCAGGTTTAACTGGCGGAAACCTTCCCATCGGAATCCAGCTGATCGGAGATTATTTTAAAGATGACTTATTATTGCAGGCAGCTTACCGGCTGGAGCAGATTTTTTCTTTTCCCTATTTAATAGAAAACTAGCAGTTAATATTTTGCCGGGAAGTTTTTTCCTCCCTTCGGCCAGCTAAGGCAGGATATTATCCAGCTAATGACGAATATTAACTTAGAGGTGAGTGAGATGAGAAAATTAGGCACACAGGCAAGAGGAATTAGAACTCCAATTATTCAAGAAGGCGATAACCTGGAAAAGATAGCAGTATCTTCCCTGCTGGAATCGGCTGAAAGGGAAGGTTTTAGTTTTAATGATAAAGATGTGGTGGGAATTACCGAATCAGTGGTGGCCCGGGCCCAGGGTAATTATATTACCATTGATGATATTGCAGCAGAGATTAAGGAGAACTTTCAGGATGAAATAGGTGTAGTTTTTCCCATTCTCAGCAGAAATAGATTTGCCATGATCCTCCAGGGTATTGCCCGCAGCAGCTGTAAAATTTATCTGCAGTTAAGTTATCCCCGGGATGAAGTTGGCAATCCGGTTCTTGATCCGGAGAAAATGAGGGAGGCAGGAATCAAGCCCTATCAAGATACCATAACTTTAGATAAATACCGGGAGATTTTTCCGGATTTCAAGCATCCCTATACCGGAATTAATTACCTCGATCTTTATCAGGAAATAGGAGGAGAAAATCTGGAGGTTTTTCTGGCAAATAATCCCGAAAAAATTCTTGATTATACCGGTGATATTCTGGTAGCAGATATTCACAGCCGTCATACCACCAGAAGTATTTTGCAGCAGGCCGGGGCCAGAAAAATCCTTGCTCTTGATGACCTCTGCACCCGTGATAGAGGTAGAGGTTATAACCCGGAATATGGCCTGCTGGGCTCTAATAAAGCCTCTGAAGAAAAGCTTAAACTATTTCCCCGGGAGGGTCAGGCGCTGGTTGAAAGTATTCAGGCAAGGTTAAAAGAAGAAACAGGGAGAAGTATAGAGGTTATGATCTATGGTGATGGAGCCTATAAAGATCCCACAGCTCAGATCTGGGAGCTGGCAGATCCGGTGGTTTCCCCGGCCTATACATCAGGACTGGACGGTACTCCCAATGAAATTAAACTTAAATATCTGGCAGATAATAAGCTTAAAGATCTGCGGGGGAAAGAACTGCTGGAAGCAGCGAGGGAAGAGATAGCCGGTAAAGATGCTGATCTGATAGGAAAATGGAGGCCCAGGGGACAACCCCCCGGCAGCTGACCGATCTGCTTGGCAGCCTCTGTGATCTGATCAGCGGAAGTGGTGATAAAGGGACCCCGGTTGTTCTGATTCAAGGTTATTTTGACAGTCTGGCTGATGAATAGCAAAGATATGATTTAGCTGGTTTTCTGGTTTATTGCCTGATTATAAGTTAATAACTGCATTTATTATCTGTAAATAATCCCTGTTTAATGGCAGTCTGCTGTCATTAAACAGGATTTTTTTGTGGAGAGATAAATATAAAATAAAAAAATGCAATTAAATATCAAATAAATATTAAATATTTTAATATAATACTTGAAAATATTAATATTAGAGTATATAATTATTATATAAAGATTATTGCTGATTTAATAATAAAAAAAAGAAAATCACAAAAAAGGTTTAATCTGGGGCAGCAAGAGTGGAAAACTGCTGAAAACAGACTATAGGGAGGATAATTATGCTGGAGGAGAAGAAGAGTTTATATCAGAATAGAGATTTTATGCTGCTGTTTTTTGGAGGGCTGGCCTCCAGGATTGGCAACGG
>SL_5KL_010_SEDDRAFT_10000915_pt1 | contig 18479 bp, 14 predicted proteins | sample SodLakKL_010_SED_FD_9118 | JGI IMG/M metagenome (IMG submission 9118)
ACCTTCAAGAGATGGGAGGAGGTTTTACCTCTTCCCATTCTTGAAAATATCTATTTTAATTAAATCCCTTTAAGTTGCATTTACCGTGAAAATCTAAGATTAATAAAAAAATGAATAGTAGTAATTCTATGACAAACCTGGCTATTCTTGCATCGGGAAGCGGAACTAATGCGGAAAATATCATTATATTTTTTAAAGATCATCCAAAAATAAATACTGCACTACTTGTAACCAATAGATCGGATGCAAAAGCAATTTCAAGGGCAAAAAAACACAACGTGCCGGTTGAGGTAATACCTACCAAGCAATGGAATAACCGGGAAATAGTATTACCTGTTTTCGACAAATATGATATTGATTTTATTGCACTGGCGGGATTTTTGATATTGGTACCTTCCTGGCTGATTGAAAAATACCAGGAAAAGATCGTTAATATACATCCTGCTTTACTGCCTGATTTTGGCGGCAAGGGCATGTACGGAAGAAAAGTACATGAGGCTGTTATCAACGAAGGCAGGGAAAAAAGCGGTATAACGATTCATTATGTTAATGAAAAATATGATAAAGGTGCAATCATATTTCAGGCATGTTGCAAAGTCCCTGAAGACCGCTCTCCCGACTCGCTTGCTGAAGAAGTACACAAGCTTGAGTATGAGTTTTACCCAAAAGTTATTGAAAGCTTAATAACAGGCAGTAGCATTAATCAAGCAGCCTATTAAACAAAATCAAACTTCACATTTTCCCTTAACAAAATTGAATTAATGATGGATTCAGTTCGCTTTAAAGCCGGTAATAAAAGTTATTTTATACATATTGGCGAAACTATTAACAATTTAATAAAATATGTGCCTGGTAAAAAATTATTTATTATTACCGATAATAATGTCAACAGCTTATACAGCCGGTATTTCCCGAAATGCCCAATTTATTCGGTTAAGCCAGGAGAGCTATCTAAGAATTTGATAACTGTAAGTGCTATTTATTACTGGTTATTAGAGAACGAAGCTGACAGAAATTCATTCATTGTGGGTATAGGCGGTGGGGTGGTCTGTGATTTAACAGGATTCGTAGCTTCTACATACATGCGTGGTGTAAAATTCGGATTTGTTGCATCTACTTTACTAGCACAGGTTGATGCTGCAATAGGAGGCAAAAACGGTGTTAACATCAATGGCTACAAAAATATTGCAGGCACAATTAATCAGCCTGAATTTGTTATTTGTGATCCAAATATGATAAAAACAATTCCGAAAAAAGAATACCTTAACGGACTTGCTGAAATAATAAAACATTCAATTATAGATGATAAAGAACAATTTAATATTCTGGAAAAGAAAAGATTTTCTATAATGTCACTTGAACAAAAAGAGCTTGAACAAATTATTATCCGCTCGGTAAAAACAAAAGTTGCAATAGTTGAAAAGGATGTTTTTGATAGCAATGAACGTCAGAAATTAAATCTTGGACATACATGGGGACATGGTGTTGAAAAAGTGGCCGGCATCCCGCACGGACACGCCGTTGCCGCAGGCTTGGTTTTCTCAGCTGCGGCTTCAGCCAATTTTGGACACCTTAAAAAAGAAGAAAAAGATCGAATCATCAACCTGATTAAAGATATTGGGTTGCCTGTAACAACAAAAGCCAATAAAGATGAGGTTCTAAAAGCAATAATAAAAGACAAAAAGAAAAGTGAAAATCAGATTAACTTTGTTATGATTAACAAAATTGGAGATACAGCTGTTAAACCTATATCTTTCAATGAATTAAAAAAATTTGTTTTGAATGAAGCGGAATTTTAAAATATGCGCAAGCCTCAGCAATATTGAAGCTTCAAAGATACCCGCGCTGTTAAAAGAAGTAGAAATGGCTGAATTGCGTTTAGATAGGCTGATATTAACCGAAAAAGGTATTAAAAAGATTTTTTCAAGCCACAACTGCTTGATAGCCACTTGCCGAAAAGGAGTGTATGATGATACAAAAACGGCAAAGATTATTGAAACCTCCATCAAAGCCGGGGCTGCATATACAGATCTTGAGGACAATACAAATTATGAAATGAAAAAAGATATAAGCAACATTGCACGAAAAAATAATTGTAAAATAATTTTTTCAAAACACTTTTTTACTCATACTCCAAAACTAACAGAATTAAAAAACCATATAGATTCAATGTTCTCAGAAGGTGCTGACCTGGTTAAAATTGCAAGTAAAAGCAATACCAATTCAGACAACCAACGCCTGCTTAGTTTATACTCCTGTTATGATAACCTTATTGCACTGGGCATGGGAATCGGAGGAACTATTACACGTATTGCTGCTCCTTATTTAGGGGCTCCATTTACTTATGCTTCTTATGGAGAAAATCCAACAGCTATGGGGCAAATTGATTATTTTGAAATGAAAAAAATTGTTAACCTTATCAGTGGTGACTGAAATTTCTAATTAAAATTATATTTATTACTTCATAAAACAGATTACTCAAAAATTTTTATTAATGGTTTAGTTTTAGGTAAATTTAATAAAATCGGATATTGTAAGGCTATTTTCAAGGATAATTCAGATAATTACGAATAATATATTAGCAAAAAATTGCAAACCAGTAATAATATATTGAAAATTGTAACACCTTCGGAGGTTGATGGTACAATAACTGCCCCACCTTCTAAAAGTATTGCTCAAAGGGCTATTGCAATTGCAGCTATGGCAGATGGAAATTCGCTTATTATTTCTGCGGGAGATTGTGATGATGTGTTAGCTACAATTGGTGTTTCTGAACAATTTGGTGTGTTAATTGATAAAACTGCAGACACTTTATCAATTTATGGAGGAATGAGGCCTCCTGTCATACCCCTGCAATGCAGAGAATCCGGCCTGTGTATCAGAATGTTTGCTGCTATTGCGGCTACATTTAAAGAAGAAATTACTCTTACAGGAAAAGGTTCACTGTTAAACCGGCCAATGTATAATATAGAAGAGTGTCTTCATGCTTTAGGAGTGAAATGCACAACAAATAAGGGCAGGATTCCGGTAAAGGTAAAAGGATGCATCGAAACAACAACAGGAGTTATTGATGGAAGCATTAGTTCTCAATTATTAACGGGTTTACTTATTGCTGCTCCACGTATTGAAAATGATTTGGAACTACAGGTTAACAATCTCAAAAGCAAACAATATATTGACCTAACTATAGATGTGATAAATAAATTTGGTGTTGTTGTAGAAAACCAAAATTACCAGAATTTTTATGTAAAAGGGGGTCAATCATACAAACCCTGTATTTTTTCAGTTGAAGGCGACTGGAGTGCGGCGGCATTTATGCTTGTTGCCGGAGCTATAGCCGGAAAAGTTACTGTAAAGAACCTAAAATATGACTCATTACAACCCGACAAGGCTATAATAAAAGCTTTAGAGGAAGCCGGCGCTGATATTTTAGTCAAAAAAGACTTGATATCGGTTGAAAAAAAACCTCTTAAAGCATTTGAATTCAATGCATCTCATTGTCCCGACCTGTTCCCTCCTCTTGTTGCACTTGCTTCAAATTGTGATGGTGAATCAAAAATAACAGGTATAGACAGATTAGTTCACAAAGAAAGTAACAGGGCAGATACACTCAAAAATGAATTTGCAAAACTAAACATTGGTATAACATTTCATAAAAATACAATGATAGTAAAAGGTGGCAAATGCAAAGGAGGTATTATTAATTCACAAAATGACCATAGAATAGCTATGTCATGTGCCGTTGCTGCTCTTGTAGCAAAAAATACTGTTAGAATTGAAAACCCGCAAGTGATAACAAAATCATATCCTTCATTTTTCAAAGATCTGAAAAGCCTTCAAAAAAAGTAAATAGCCTACGACATTAGAACCCTGATTTGGTTATTTTTTACTTCAACAACACCCTTATCCACATCAATGTAAAACATTTTACGATTTCCGTCAATGATTTTAGCCTTTCCTTTCTCTATAAGTGCTATTAATGGAGCATGATTCCGGAGAATTTCAAAAGAACCCATTTCTCCGGGCAGCTGCACTAAAACAACATTACCGGAGAAAATAGTTTTTTCGGGTGAGATTATTTCCAAAAACATTTAATTAGCCTTTAGATGAATGTTCAAGTAATGATTTTCCTTTTTCTATAGCTTGGTCTATTGTTCCCACAAGCATAAATGATGCTTCAGGATATTGATCGGTCTCGCCGTTTATAATCATTTTAAATCCTTTGATAATTTCTTCAATAGGCACAAATTCACCTTTTAGCCCGGTAAACTGTTCGGCAACGAAGAAAGGCTGACTAAGGAATCTTTGTACCTTCCTTGCTCTATTAACTGCCAGTTTATCTTCTTCCGACAATTCGTCCATTCCAAGTATTGCTATTATATCCTGCAACTCTTTATATCGTTGCAACAAAACTTTTACCTGTTTTGCTACATTATAGTGTTCCTCTCCCACTATTTCGGGTGCAAGTATCCGGGAGCTTGAATCCAGCGGGTCAACTGCAGGATAAATTCCAAGTTCAAAAATTTTACGGCTAAGCACAGTTGTAGCATCAAGGTGTGAAAATGTAGTTGCTGGAGCAGGGTCGGTAAGGTCATCTGCGGGCACATATACAGCCTGAACAGACGTGATAGAACCACGTTTTGTTGATGTAATCCTCTCTTGCATTAAACCCATTTCTGTGGCAAGAGTAGGCTGATATCCGACTGCCGAAGGCATTCTTCCCAAAAGGGCAGAAACTTCTGAACCTGCTTGTGTAAAGCGGAAAATATTGTCAAGAAAAAACAAAATATCGGAGCCTGAGGTATCATCATCACCATCCCTGAAATATTCGGCAATAGATAATCCTGAAAGTGCAACCCTGGCACGTGCACCCGGAGGTTCGTTCATCTGGCCAAAAACCAAAGTTGCCTGTGATTGCTTAAGCTCGTTTTTATCAACCTTTGAAATGTCCCACTTGCCTTCCTCCATCGACTTCTTAAACTCTTCACCATAACGGATAACATCAGATTCGATCATCTCCCTTAAAAGGTCATTTCCCTCACGTGTACGCTCGCCAACGCCGGCAAAAACACTGGTGCCTTTATAACCCTTAGCAATATTGTTTATAAGCTCCATAATCAGAACCGTCTTGCCAACACCGGCACCACCAAACAATCCGATCTTGCCACCTTTCAAATAAGGCATAAGCAAATCAATTACCTTTATTCCGGTATAAAGAATCTCATTTTCTGTTTTTAGTTCATCAAACTTCGGAGCTTCACGATGAATAGGGTATCTCTTTTGGGTATCTATATCACCCATGCCATCTATACTCTTGCCTATAACATTCAACAATCGCCCGCGTATCTCCTGCCCTGCCGGCATGGTTATAGGCCTACCTGTAGAAATAACCTCTTTGCCTTTATAAAGACCATCGGTTGAGTCCATTGCAATTGTGCGAACAGTATCCTCACCAACATGCTGCTGACATTCAAGAACTATAACATTACCAAGATCGTTTGTTACCTCCAGAGCCTCATAAATATTGGGCAGCATTTCAACGTTCTCAAAAGACACATCAACAACAGGACCTATTACTTGAAGTATTGAACCTTTCTTATTTTCCATCAACAATAATTTTAGTTACTTAAGCCCAAAAAAATAAATTTTTGATAAAACGAATTTAAACATTTTTATTACTAATCGAAAAAAGTTTGGCCTTTTATATTTAATTTATCCTGCCAAAATAGATAACACGATGGCCTTCAATATAATACAACAAAAAAATTTATTAAGATTAATTCTGAATTATATTAATTTTATTTATTTATACTAAATTTCCAACATGATATTTATTATTGTTTAGTATTTTAGCCTTAAAAATAAAAAAATTGAAGTTATATAAATCAAATAATATTTCGGCTGACGAATCTTTCAGATATATAGTTATAGAATCCTTTCCCGGTATTACTGTGAAAAAATGGCAATATCTGAAAAACATTATCAGAAGCGATTTTTTTAACACGCTTTTTATTCATGTTGACGATAAGTGGTCTGTTAAAAAAGCAAAGTCGGGTTATAACAAAACCTGTATTCTGAATTGCAAAGATGAATTTATTGATTTTTTAAGGATTTCAGGGGTTCAGCATCTCATAATTACTACAGAAGAAAATTTAAAGTGCAAAAAAAAAGGTAATTTTAGCAATACTTTGCAAGCATTAACAAAAAATGCAGAAAATACCTGGATTGATAGTTCTTTAAGCTTTTCTTCATGTAACAATTATGATGGTAACCGATTTAATTTTTTAGCTCATGAATTAAATGATTTTAGCATACCATACAAGATGCTTGATAAAGGTATGGTTAAAAAAGCTGCTTCCGAGCTAGGATACTTATATCAAATAAGGGGTAGTGTGGTATACGGAAATAACCTTGGGCAAAAATTGGGCTATCCTACCGCTAATGTTTCTCCTGAAGATAATCGCAAAAAGATACCTGCCAGGGGAGTTTATACTGCACTGGTAAATATTAATGACAAATGGTATAAAAGCATGGTAAATATAGGAATGCGTCCAACTTTTAAGAGTAGCGGTGTTACGATCGAATCTCACATTTTTGATTTTTCTGATACCATATACGGAAGTAAAATATCAATTCACTTTATTAACAAGCTCCGTGATGAAATATCATTCCCTAATATAAAACTACTACAAGAACAAATTGTAAAAGATGAAAAAAAAGCATTGATTGCTTTAGAAAATATCGAAAATGAATTCAATTTAAAGAATGGGTTTTGTTTTATTTGACTTTTTTTAAATAAAACCAGTTACATTACTGAATTGTTTTTCAGCAAAACATCTCTGTTTTTTTATATTTACCTGTTATAATAAACACTAAATAGAGCTATCACAATATATCCAATTAACTTAATTTATTTTCAAATCATTAATAATTTCATCAATCTTTTTTTCAAGTTCTATATCAACTGCTTTGAAGCTTTCCGGGTTATTCAAAAAGCTCTTCACGGCAAAATAAAATTTGATTTTGGGTTCTGTTCCTGAAGGGCGCATTGTTATTTTACTTCCATCTTCAAGCAATAATTGTAAAACATTTGATACCGGCAGTTTAACCGCATATTCTTTGCCGGTTTTAATATTGAAGCGTTTTTGCCTTGCGTAGTCAATTATTTCAGTAATCAGCGAACCGTTAATTTTTTTTGGCGGGTTATTACGATACCCCTCCATAATTTTTTGTATCTCTTCATACCCTTCTTTGCCTTTTTTAGTAAACGAAATAAGTTTTTCTTTAAAAAATCCAAATTTCAAATAAACATCAATCATCAGCTCATAAAGAGTTTTATTCTGTTCTTTTGCCCAGGCAGCAATTTCGGAAATAACACAACATGATATTATAGCATCCTTATCGCGAACAAAGTCGCCAACCAGATAACCATAGCTCTCTTCACCTCCACCTATGAACTTTTTTTCACCTTCAAATTTTCGAATAATATCAGCGATGAATTTAAAACCTGTAAGTGTCTCATAACATTCAACGCCATAATTATCTGCAATAACTTTAAGCAGGTCTGTAGTGACAATAGTTTTTACTATGTATTCATTACCTTTAATAAGGTTCTTTTCTTTGTATTTATTCAGTAAATAGAATATTATCAATGAAGCTATCTGGTTACCACTCAAAAAAACATATTCATTACTTAGATTTTTAACTATAACACCTACCCTATCGCCATCAGGATCTGTTCCCAAAACTAATTCACCACCTGTTTCCCTGGCTTTATTCAAAGCCATTTCCAGTGCTGCAGGTTCTTCGGGATTGGGTGAGAAAACTGTAGGAAAATTACCATCAACAACATCTTGTTCTTTTACACTAATTACATTTTCAAAACCATAAGCTTTCAAACCTTCAGGGCCTAGCTTAACTGCAGAACCGTGAATTGGAGTAAAAACTATTTTAAGATCTTTATGTTTTGAAATAATATCGGGTGATATAATCAAAGTCTTTATTTTTTCCAAATATGCCTGATCTACCTCATTACTTGCTATAATGATGTTTTTATCAACTTTATTAAATTTAACATCTTTAATTGATTCTATTTGTTTTACCTCATCAACGATATTCTTATCATGAGGCGAAACCACTTGGCCTCCATCTTCCCAGTAGGCTTTATAACCGTTGTATTCCTTAGGGTTATGAGATGCCGTAATTACAATACCCGACTGGCAATTCAAATAACGAATTGCAAATGACAGTAATGGTGTAGGACGCAGTGAGTCAAACAAGTGAACTTTTATACCGTTAGCTGATAATACCTCGGAAGCAATTCTGGCAAAATAATCAGATAAATTCCTGCAATCATATGCAATGGCAACTTTTATCTCCCGGCAAGCAGAAAATGATTTTTTCAGATAATTAGCTAACCCCTGGGTTGCAACGCCAACAGTGTATTTATTCATCCGGTTAGTACCAACACCCATAATACCACGCAATCCACCTGTGCCAAACTCCAAATCCTTATAGAATGATTCCACAAGTTCACGATGATCATTATCTAACAAATATTTCACCTGGCTGCGAGTTTCTTCATCAAAACTTTCGCTAAGCCATGATTTGGCTTTATCTATAATATCTTTGTTTATTGACATAACTATAGTTAATTTATAGGGTTTTACAATTCCGGCTTACCAAATTACAGAATAGCAAAGTTAGTATTATCATAGTTATTTAGAAAATTTAAAACCAATTTAAAAAAAACTTATAAAAACATTATTAATCAACAACTAAGCAAAATTTTCAATGACATATTAAAAGAATAGTATAAATAATTTTTTTTTTCGAAATAATTAAATAATTTTGCACTTCCTTTTCAGGCAATAAGATTTAAATTTATAAAAAATATATTACTGATGAACCAGACAGAAACAATAAATTTTGTAGAGGACACACTGGTTAAAAAACAAAAATGGCCGGCATTTAGCTCGGGTGATAACATTACTGTTTATTATAAAATTAAAGAGGGTAATAAGGAAAGAATTCAGCCTTTTCAGGGTGTTGTTTTGCAAAGACGCGGAAAAGGCAAAACCGAAACTTTTACTGTTCGCAAAATGTCAGGCAGTATAGGTGTTGAACGAGTATTTCCTTTACACTCGCCATTTATTGAAAAAATAAAGGTCAATCGCCGTGGTAGTGTCAGAAGAGCAAGAATATTCTACCTTCGTGAAAGAAGAGGAAAAAGTGCTCGTATCAAAGAAAAAAGGATTTAACAATAATTCAAGTTTAAAAAAGAGGCTGTTGTATCAAAAACAGCCTTTTTTATTAATTATAAAAACTACTGTTTGGATTAAAATATGAGATACTTTGCCTGGTTTTAATTCAAACCCCACAAAGTATTATGAAGAACCGGGGCTGCCGACTCGCCATCCCGGACAAAAAACTGTAAATCACACAGTACAAAAATAAAGATTGATCCTGTAATTTTTCCTGGAATTGATCTTTGTATTAATCATAATCCAACGTTTATTTAAAATTATATTTTTTACCCTGTTTTTAGAAATTAAAAGCCTGAGAACTTTTATTAAGAAATCACCCTCGGTTTTAATAATTTAATTTAACTTTAATCTCAAGAGAAAGAAATCAAAAAAGGTTTTTAAAATAACCATGTTTTAATTATTTTTGAGCTTTGCTGTATTATAAAAAATTATATTACCATACAGATATTTTATTAAATATTTATTTTAGATATTTATTGAATTTTATAATATTTAACAAAAATGATATGTTTAAATTAAAAAACTGAGCTTATGAAAAAACTTGTAGAATGTGTTCCAAATTTTAGTGAAGGTTGTGATAGAAACGTTATTGATCAGATTACTGCGGAAATAGATAATACTGAAGGTGTTAAGCTTTTGGATGTAGAGCCTGGCAAAGCAACAAATCGCACTGTGGTAACTTTCGTTGGCACTCCTGATGAGGTTGTTGATGCGGCTTTCAGGGCTGTAAAAAAGGCTTCGGAGCTCATTGATATGAGTAAGCATAAGGGTGAGCACCCACGAATGGGAGCTACTGATGTTTGTCCGTTGGTACCGGTATCAAATATATCAATGGAAGAAACTGTTGAATACTCTTATAAGTTGGCTGAGCGGATTGGGAGCGAGCTTGGCATCCCGGTTTTTTGTTATGAAGACGCTGCTACAAAGCCTGAAAGAAGGAACCTTGCAAATATTCGTTCGGGCGAATATGAAGGAATGGCAGCCAAGCTAAAAGACCCTGAGTGGAAACCTGACTACGGGCCTGCTGAGTTCAATGAAAAATCAGGGGTTACAGCAGTTGGTGCACGTGATTTTCTGGTAGCATATAATATTAACCTTAATACTACTTCAACAAGAAGGGCTAATGCAGTAGCTTTTGACATAAGAGAAAAGGGCCGGGTAAAGCGCGAAGGAAATCCATTGACAGGCCCGATTGTTAAAGATGAGAATGGAGATCCGGTATACATACCAGGTAGTCTTAAAGCAGTAAAAGGTATAGGATGGTATATCGAAGAATATGGTATAGCGCAGATTTCAGTAAACCTGACCAACATATCTGTTACGTCAATACATGAAGCTTTTGATGAAGCATGTAAAAAAGCTAATGCCCGGGGATTAAGAGTAACCGGTTCTGAAATAGTAGGACTTGTTCCCCTAAAGGCTATACTGGATGCCGGAAAGCATTATTTGAAAAAACAAAAACGCAGCTTAGGGGTATCTGAGTCTGAACTTATAAAAATTGCAATAAAATCAATGGGTCTTGATGAGCTTGGTCCGTTTAATCCAAAAGAAAAAATCATCGAATACATGATCGAGGATGATAACTCTAAAAAGCTCGTGAATATGAACTTGCAGGAATTTGCTGATGAAACAGCATCAGAATCTCCTGCTCCGGGTGGTGGTTCAATATCCTCTTATGTAGGATCTTTAGGAGTATCATTGGGTACGATGGTAGCAAACATCTCATCACACAAAAGAGGATGGGACGAACACTGGGAAAAATATAGCAAGTGGGCTGAAAAAGGACAGGAATACAAGGATGAGCTTCTTAAACTGGTAGATGAAGACACTATTGCATTCAATAAAATAATGAGTGCTTTTGGTATGCCAAAAGGCAACGATCAGGAAAAACAGGCAAGAAAAAAAGCTATTAATGAGGCCACCAAATATGCTATACAAGTTCCATTAAAAGTTATGGAAAAATCTTATGAATCAATGGAAGTCATGAAAGCAATGGCAGAAATCGGGCTTCCAAGTTCCATATCAGATGCAGGAGTAGGTGCTGCATGTGCAAGAGCAGCAGTAGTAGGAGCATTCCTTAATGTTAAAATTAATACTCAAGACTTCGATGACAAAAAGTTTGTTGATGAGGTAATGAACAAGGGAGCCGAATTAGAGAAAAATACTATCGCCAAAGAAAAAGAAATACTAGGTATAGTTGAAAAGAAAATAAAAGAATTATAGGTTAAAATCATTATATATTATACTTAACAGGAAAAGATATACCATTGATAATCCTGAAAAGTTAATATAAATCCTGAAATTGTGAATTAGAAGAACATATCAATGCATTATTTTTTTATGACTTGGTGAATTGGTATATAAAGTTTATAAATTGGGGTTTTCAGGATATTAAAAGATTTTGGCAAAAAACGTGTTCTAAAATCTTTATTTATGAAAAAAATAAAAACCCCGGCTCTGGTTATTAAAAAGTCTATTTGTCTTAATAATATCAAGACAATGGCTGAAAAAGGCCGGAAAAGCAATGTAATTTTCCGGCCTCATTTCAAAACTCATCAATCAACCCAAGTAGGTCAATGGTTTAAGGATGAAGGTATTGAAAAGATTGCCGTTTCATCTTTTTCTATGGCGCAATTTTTTGCCGACAATGGCTGGAATGACATAATGGTTGCTTTTCCTTTCAATTTGCGCGAAATCAGTACATTAAATAAATTATCTGAAAAGATCAACATAAGCATTCTTCTTGCAGGCAATGAACCTCTTCCACTGTTTACAAAAAAATTAAAAAACAAGGTTGATTTTTACGTTAAGATAGATGTTGGCTCTAAACGTTGCGGTTATAAACCGGAATCTATTATTGAAATTGAAAAGATGCTGGATTTGGCCGAAATGAATGATAAACTCAAATTTAAAGGTTTTGTGGCTCATGCAGGTCATTTTTACCAGGCAAAAAGTGTTTCTGATATTGAACCACTTTACAACAAGATTATAAAAAAGCTGCAAACACTTAAAAATTACTTTTCAAAAAGTTATTCTGATATAATTATCTCCTGGGGCGACACGCCCTCATGCACTGTTTTAGATAAATTTGATGGCGTAGATGAAATCAGGCCGGGCAATTTTGTGTTTTATGATTTAATGCAGCTTAAAGCCAAAATATGTAATCCGGATGATATAGCAGCGGCTGTGGCTGCCCCGGTAGTTGCAAAATATGTTAATAGACATGAAATAGTCGTTTATGGCGGAGCAATACATCTTTCAAAAGATTATATTATTGAAAATAAAAGACCGGTATATGGTATGGTAGTTTTTTTTACTAAAGACGGATGGAAATTTCCTGAAAAACCCATGTATGTCAAAAAAATATCACAAGAGCACGGAATTATAAAAATGAAACCTGACGAATTCTTTTCAATTGAAGTTGGTGACTTGATTGGCATAATACCGGTTCACTCTTGCCTTGCCGCTACCCATCTAAAGGGTAATTTTTATTATATCTGATTCCTTTTTTGCTTTCATCAAGCTCCATAAAATGGATAAGCTCTTTTGCTCTCGATATAGATGTTTCAATATCAGGGCAAACATTATCCCAGGTTAAAAGATTTATTATACTATCCTTTTTCAACGAAGTCATAACTTTTGGTTCAACACCTGAAAGTATAACAAAAATATTCTGCTGATGACATCTGTTAATAAGTGTCCTTAGGTTTTTTAGCCCTGTCGAATCAATAAATGGTACACGGCTAAGTCGTAATATTCTAACTTTGGGCTTTTCCTTGATCTCTTTTTCAATCTCTTCAAACTTATTGGCAATTCCAAAAAAGAAGGGCCCTTTGATTTGATATACTTCAATACCTTCAGGAACATCTATTGTATCTGCATCTTCAGACAGATGTGATTTTTCATCTTCTATTTCACTATGAAAAACTTCTATATTGGAAGTTTCCATAACTCGTTTTGCAAAAAGAATAAGGGCCAGTATAATTCCAAAAGGAATTGCTATATTTAAACCAACCAAAACAGTTAATAAAAACGTTGTTAATAAAACAGCAACATCGCTTTTAGGATTTTTGAAAATATTAATAAAAGACCGCCATTCACTCATATTATAAGAAACGACCACAAGAATACCGGCAAGTGATGCAAGAGGTATTAATTTAGTCAGCCCTCCTAAAAACAGCAAAAACAACAAAAGAACCACAGCATGTATAACACCTGCCATTGGGGTTTTTCCACCATTTCTAACATTGGTCATTGTTTTGGCTAAAGCTCCTGAAGCAGCCATACCACCAAAAATCGGAGTTACAATATTAGCTATCCCATGAGAAATAAGCTCTGTATTAGGGCGATGGCGAAAACCGGTAGCTCCGTCGGCAACAATGGCCGAAAACAATGACTCCATTGATATCAGCATAGCTATAGTAAAGGCCGGAACAATTAATTGCTGAACTAACTCAAAATTCAATCCTGATAAATCAGGTATTTGAATGGCTGTACGCATCTCGCCAAACTTACTGCCAATAGTTGCAACTTCAATATTAAAAAAGAAAACTATAAGCACAGAAACAATTATAGCTATTAAGGAACCGGGAATCTTTCTCAATACCCTGGGCCATAGTGTTGTTATTAAAATTGTAACCAGTCCGATTCCCAAAGCAGATAGATCTATTTTATCAAGTTTACTGAAATAATATTTCCATTTACCTAGCATTTCTGCAGGAACATCATTGCCCGGAAAACCAAAAAGTTCCTGTACCTGGGAAGTAAATATCATAAGTGCAATACCACTTGTAAAACCCACTACTATTGGGTGTGGCATAAACTGTATAATGGTGCCTGCTTTTAAAAAACCAAATATTACAAGCATTATTCCGGCTAAAATTGATGCAATTACAACACCCTCAAAACCATATTGATTTACAATTCCATAAATCACAACAATAAGTGCCCCCGAGGGGCCGCCAATTTGAACACGGCTGCCTGCAAAAAAACTTATCATAAAACCACCTATAACTGCAGTTATTAAACCAGTCTCAGGAGAAACCCCCGAAGCAATGGCAAAAGCCACAGCCAGTGGCAATGCAACAATCGCAACTATTATACCGGATGTCAAATCCGATAAAAACAATCTGCTGCTATAGTTCTTTAAAGTTTTTAATATTACAGGCTGAAACATTATAATAAAGATTTATAGCTTGAATGAATTTAAATTACTTAACAAATAAATAACAACTATAAAAAAAATACAACAAAAGCTAATGTCAAATAAAGATTTTATCAGTTAATAAATCGTATACATATTTGAACAATTCAAAACTTTTGCATACAATTTCTCTTAAATTTGCAATATTATAAATTAACTGATCTTATATAGTTTTTTAAAGTTCTTAAAAACTTATTGTTTTGAAACAAAGCTTTGATTATTGTTGACAATTTTTAAAAGCGATGCAAAATTAGAAATTTTGCATTTAATATCCACTATTAATTTAAATGCGTTAAAACAAAATTTTAACAAAACTAAATAATCCATATGAACTACAAATTCAAATCTTTGCCGGATCTTTTTTTGAATAGTGTCAAAAAGTTTCCTGACAATCATATACTTTGGGAAAAGCCTGGTAATAAATATACAGGTATTACTTACCGGCAAGCCAGCAAAAGAACAATGAAATATGCCGGAGGGCTTTGCCGGCTTGGCATAAAAAAATCTGATCGCATTGCTTTAATATCTGAGGGTCGTAATGATTGGGTTATTAGTGAGTTGGCAATACTGTTTTGTGGTGCAATATCTGTTCCTTTATCAGTTAAATTAAATGAACCCGAGGATTTAAAGTTCCGTCTTTCTCATTCAGGATGTAAAACCATAATAATATCAGCTAACCATCAGCACAAGGCTTTTGAGCTTATGGATCAGCTAGATGAGTTGGAACATATAATTTTGCTCGATGATTTTGACGGTCCTCTTCCTAAAACGGATAATAAAATTCAAATTATCAGCCTGCAACAAATCCTGGAAAATGGAGAGGATTGGCTGAAAGACAACAAGGGGTATTTACTTGAAATCATCAGATCAATAGGTCATGATGATTATGCTAACATTTGTTATACTTCTGGCACTACTGCCGATCCAAAAGGCATTATTTTAACTCACAAAAATTATTTGCATAACATTGAGCAAGCGTCTGCAATATTTGAAGTGCCTTCATATTATACGTCATTACATATTCTTCCATGGGATCATTCTTTCGCACATACTGTTGGTATTTATGCATTGCTGCGCAACGGAGCCAGTATTGCTTCAATCAAGATAGGCAAAACCACTAATGAAACCCTACGTAATATTCCTGTTTGTATTAATGAAATAAAACCCCACTTCTTACTTAGTGTTCCTGCTTTGGCAAAAAATTTCAAAAAAAACATTGAAAATGGTGTAAAGGAAAAGGGAGTTATTGCAAATATCTTATTTAATGCGGGATTGAAAATTGCTTACATCTATAATCGCAAGGGATTTGACAAAGGAAAAGGATTAAGGTTATTATTAAAACCATTATACCGGTTTTTTGATGTATTATTATTTAAAAAAATAAGGCAAAATTTTGGCGGGCGTTTGAAATTTTTTGTAGGTGGTGGTGCTTTATTGGATATTAACCTTCAAAGATTTTTTTATGCACTTGGCATGCCGATGTATCAAGGCTATGGGCTAACAGAAGCATCGCCGATTATATCTTCAAACACTCCTGATGCTCATAAACTTGGTTCGTCGGGAAAAATTGTCCCCTGGCTGGAGGTAAATATCTGTGATAGCGATGGTAATGCTTTACCAACGGGCAAAAAAGGGGAAATAGTTGTTAGAGGAAATAACGTGATGGCAGGTTACTGGAGAAACCCTGAAGCTACCGCTAATACTGTTATAGATGGATGGCTTTACACAGGAGATTTAGGATTTATGGATCATGACGGTTACCTATATGTTGTCGGACGAACCAAAAGCCTCCTTATTGCAAATGATGGCGAAAAATACAGCCCTGAAGCCATTGAAGAAGCAATAGTTGAAAAGATAACTTTCATTGACCAGGTCATGCTATACAATAATCAAAGCCCATATACTATTGCATTAATTGTAGCAAACAAACATACCGTAAATGAATGGATGGAAAAAAATAACCTGGATATTGACAATACTAAACATGCAGGCGCTGTGCTTGAAAAAATAGAGTCGGAACTTAAAAAATTTATCCCGGGAGGTGAATTTGACGATATGTTTCCCGAAAGATGGCTGCCTGCTGCAATAGCCCTGCTAGACGAGCCTTTCACAGAGCAAAACAGAATGGTCAATAGCACCATGAAAATTGTAAGGCCACTTATAACAAAAAATTACCGGCAAACTATTGATTATCTTTTTACGCCTGAAGGCAAACCTATTACATGTAAACACAATATTGAAGCTTTAATACGTTACTTAAAAAAACAATAAGGCGAATAAGAACTGTTTTAAATTTTTACAACAAATATTCCTGTTGAGCAAACAATCAATAATCAACGAAATATAAATGCAAGATATTAATATTTCAATTGAAAATTATTTATATAACCTGCCTGACAATAAAATTGCCTGGAAACCGGCTTCTAACCGCGACCAATCACGATTGCTGATTTATAAAAAAGGGCAGATAGACCATAATACATTCAAGTCGGTGGTCGATATTTTACCTGAAAACAGCCTGCTGGTTTTTAACAACACGCGTGTTGTCCGGGCTCGCTTAATTTTTTACAAACCCACAGGTGCTAAAATTGAAATATTTTGCCTTGAACCCGCCGACCAAAAAAAAAGCTTTCATGATAACTACAATAGCAAGTCTCCAACAATATGGAAATGTTTTATTGGAAACGCAAAAAAATGGAAAGACGGAAAGCTGAAAAAAAAATTTTCGGATGGAAAAACCTTACTGGAAGCCGAAAAACTTGAAAGCTTAGAAGACAGCTTTTTAGTGAAATTTTCCTGGCATCCTCAATCTATGAACTTTGCAAGTATACTTGAACTTTTTGGCAGGATCCCTCTGCCACCGTACATACAGCGCGAAGATAACTCCCAAGACAGGTTTCGTTATCAGACAATATACAGCAAACTACCGGGATCGGTTGCCGCACCAACAGCAGGATTGCATTTTTCCAAAAATATTCTTGGCCAGGTTGCAGCCAAAAATATTCCTAAACTAAATGTTACACTTCATGTGAGCGCAGGAACTTTTAAACCGGTTACTACTGATTTTGTACATGACCACAAAATGCACCATGAACAATTTTCTGTTTCACTGCAAACAATAGAAAGTTTAATTCATGAAGATAATCGTTGTTTTGTTATTGTAGGCACTACAACTGTTAGAACACTTGAAAGCCTTTACTGGCTTGGAGTAAGCTTACTGCAAAAAGATGCTGATATAAAATGCCCTGTTGAAATAGATCAATGGGAACCCTACACTTATAACTTTAACAAATTACCTTCACGAAAAGAAGTACTGACCGCAATAAAACAATGGATGTACATTAATAATCTTGAAAATGTAACCGGTACAACTTCATTGATGATTGTCCCCGGCTATCGCTTTCAAATGACAGATGTGTTGATAACTAATTTTCACCGGCCTGCAAGTACTCTTTTACTGCTGGTTGCAGCCTTTACAGGAGATGATTGGAGAAAAATTTACAACTATGCATTGAATAACAACTTTAGATTTTTAAGCTATGGCGACAGTTGTTTGCTTTTCAAATGATGAAAAGTTATCTAAACCTACTGTATATTAATTGAATTATACTATAGCTTTTGATATCCATAGACGCATTAACCCACAATTTTTATGAGTTATTCAACCCGGATTGGTCATTAGGAGTGCAGTGAACTAATTACTTAGCTGCGGATTTCTCATTATAATGTTCTTGAAAACAATGCAAGGCAATAATTTTATCATTCAATTATGAACTAATTTTTCCTGTTTTCCGCACATTCTTTGGGACACTTATATAATAAACTGATGATCAGAGATAATTTGTTATTTTTGGGTGTCCCAATAAGAAAAACAGGCGCTTTCCTTAAAGTCTTTATCTTTTTTATTATTTTTTTACTTTTTCTCCCGCCAATGCGGGATAAACAAAATCCCGTATGGACGGGACAAGCATCAAGCCCAAACAAAGCTTCCACGCGCTCTTAAAAAATGG
>SL_5KL_010_SEDDRAFT_10000916_pt1 | contig 18456 bp, 18 predicted proteins | sample SodLakKL_010_SED_FD_9118 | JGI IMG/M metagenome (IMG submission 9118)
AGGCTAAAGAGAACGGCTAAAGATAAATGCTGAGTATGGATCAATGTATGCCGGCTCTTGCAGCGGGCAAACTTGATTCCCGGCAGAAAATAATGATATTATTATCCCGGTAGAAAAGTATAAATTTTAGGTCATGATCATAATAATCTTTCTGGCAGGATGACAAGCATTATCTGTTCCGGTGTAATAGTGTTCGGAAGATATGCGTAATTATTTTACCTTGTTAATTTTTAATATGTGTTTTAGTAATAGGGACTTATAGTAACCGAGGATCTGCGCGGTTCCAGTGTGGTAGTAATGACCTGGCTAGGCAATGCATTTTATTGAAATGCATTTTATTTGGGTTAAACCAATGAATACGGTGCCAGACGACTCTACATTATTCGTTTGGCAGACGTAAAAAAGGAGGCAACAATTAACCCGTATCGGCTCGCGGTGCAGCAGTGTGGAGACCTGTTGTAATGCCTTCGTCACATATGCGGGCGTCGGTGAGCTGCGCAGTTAGCGGATGCTGTGCGCGGCAGAGTCGGAGATATGGCAACAGTATCACTCAGGAATGTAAGCAAGGTATTCAACAAAACAGTAAAGGCAGTAAACGATTTTAATCTTGAAATTGAGGACAAGGAATTCATTGTGCTGGTAGGACCATCCGGCTGTGGAAAATCGACTACCTTAAGAATGGTGGCAGGGCTTGAGGATGTCACAGAAGGCGAACTGTACATTGATGACAAGTTCGTCAACGAAACTCAACCCAAGGATAGAGATGTAGCGATGGTTTTTCAGAATTATGCCCTGTACCCCCATATGACGGCTTACGACAACATGGCATTTGCCCTTAAACTCAGGAAAGAAAAAAAAGATGTAATCGATCAGAAAGTCAAGCAAGCAGCAGAGATACTGAATATAACTCGTTTGTTAAATCGCAAACCTAAAGAACTTTCCGGAGGAGAAAAGCAGCGGGTGGCCATCGGACGTGCAATTGTTCGTGACCCCAAGGTTTTTCTGATGGACGAGCCCCTTTCCAATCTTGATGCCAAGTTGCGGAACCAGATGCGGGCAGAGATTATCAAGCTGCGTCAACGAATTAACACGACTTTTATTTATGTAACCCACGATCAGACCGAAGCCATGACCCTTGGCGACCGTATTGTCATAATGAATGATGGGTATATTCAACAGATCGGTACTTCCGAGGAAGTATTTAATAAACCGACAAATCAGTTTGTAGCAAGTTTTATCGGTGTGCCGCAGATGAACTTTTTACCGGCAGAACTTAATCTGACCCAGGATAAATATATGCTAAATGTATATGATCAGGATATCCTTCTGACTGATCAGGTACAGCAGCTTTTTCACCAGAAAAAGCTAAGCCCCCGCCCGGTGATCCTCGGTATACGTCCCGAGCATATAAATGTAGTGGAAAAAGGTTCGCTGGACAGCCTGGTGGGCAAAGTGGAAGTGTCCGAATTAATGGGAAGCGAAGCTTTTATTCATGCAACAATAGACGGTACAGAAATTGTTATTCGCGTACAAGTTTTTAGCAAAAATTTTCCCGTTTTTGAATCAGGCGGAAAGGATGAAGTCAGCTTCGTTATTCCACCGGAGAATATTCATTTGTTTGATCAGTCAACAGAGGAAAACCTTATGATCTAAATGCCATGCAGGTAACGGGTGTGCCATACTGGTGAACTAAATACCTGCAGGATTATCACAAAGACGGGCCGGCATTAAAGGCTAGCCCGGCAATATGGGGGCGACGTTTTAGAGCGTCCAGATTCGCCGGCCTGGTTTCCAATAGCGGGGACAGATCTTTAACATACAAAGGATTTGTCCCCTTTGATATTTCCATGGTAATGACCTGTTTTTACTCCCTGTTATCTGTCTTTTATGTTCAATTTTCCAGTTCTCATCACTTGCTGCCTATCTTTCACTTGAAGATTTTCTAATAATCCACCTATTAAAATACTTGACAAAAATGATTCAGTCTGGTATTTTAGTTTTACGCAATAAAATCTAATTTCATTAAATGAAACTTTATTATGGTAGAAACATTAGTAAGGTTTTTCAAAATCATAGATCTCCTGGAAAACAGCAGTGAGTTAAGGCTGAAAGATATCTCTGATCAACTAGGCCTTGATAAGAGCACCACGCACAGGTTTCTTAAAACACTGCTGGAATATAATTATGTAAAAATGAATCCAGACAATAAAAAGTACAGCCTTGGATTAAAATTTTTAAACATATCCTCCAAAATAATTGATTCGATCGACATCAGAAACATCGCCCAACCACATCTTTTTGAACTTGAAAAAAACACCAATGAAACTATACATTTGACCACATTTGATGGGAAGAAAGTTTTCTATATAGATAAAATCGAAAGTGTAAAGCCGATCAGGATGTATTCAAGAATTGGCAATGTTGCTCCTATTCATTGTACCGCAGCCGGAAAAGTAATTCTGGCCTTTCAAAGAGATAATGTTATCGATGAAATAACAAAAGATCTCGATTACATCCAATTTACAAAGAACACAATTACCAGCAAAGAAAATTTACTGAAAGCCCTGGAAGAGGTCAGAAATAATGGATTTGCCATAGATGATTCAGAGCACGAGGAATTCATTTGCTGTATCGCTGCGCCGATAAGAGATTACAGTAGAAGAGTCGGTTATGCCGTAAGTATATCTGCAATAAAAACAAGAATGAACCTGTCAGAACTGATCATATTTAAAGATATTCTGATCAAGAAAGCAGATGTAATTTCAAAGGAGCTGGGATATATAGAGTGAGGCTTTGTCAATTCCAGGTAGTAATTATTAATATTTGTCGATTGCCGGACAAGGACTTTTATTTAAATAGTTTACAGTTTAGAACGGCAGTGGAACAAAAATATTAAATCATAGCAACTAGGGAGGGATAAGTATTATGAAGATGTTAATTGATAGTCAGTGGGTTGAAGCTTCTAATGGCAAGTGGCTGGAAATATATAATCCTGGCAACGGTGAAATAATCGATAAAGTTCCGGAGGCAACTCTGGATGATGCAAAAACAACCCTTAAAGCTGCTCAAAGAGGCAAAAAGGAAATGGGGCGCTTACCGGCTCATGAGCGTTCAGAAATACTATTCCGATTAGCAAGGGCCATGGAATTAGGCAAAGAAGAATTAAGTGAATTGCTGTCAAAGGAAAATGGCAAACCAATTCAGCAAACCAGGGAAGAGGTTGCTGCTGCGATACGTATTTACCGGGGATTTGGCGAAGAGGCAAAACGCATAATGGGCCGGGTCATTCCGACCAATGCGGTCCCGGGGCAGGAAAAGAATTTTGCCATGACTATTCGCCAGCCTCTGGGAGTGGTAGCGGCAATAGTTCCCTTCAATTATCCGGTAGAGCTCTGTGCGCACAAGGCCGGTGCCGCACTGGCAGCAGGTAATGCAGTGATAGTGAAACCTCCCAGTGACTGTCCGCTGACTATGCTTAAGATCGCTTCCCTGCTGGAAGAAGCGGGATTACCCAGGGCTGCACACCAGGTCATTACCGGGCCAGGAGAATTGATTGGAGATTTTCTGGCAAAAAGTGAAGGTATTCAGCTGATAACAGTGACCGGCAGCACAGAGGTCGGTATTAAAATTTCACAGCTGGCCGCTCAAAGTCTAAAGAAAGTTCACCTGGAATTGGGAGGTAATGATCCTACAATTATTTGTGCCGATGCNGACCTGGAGAAGGCAGCCGATGCGATTATTCTTGGGCGTCTTGCCAGGGGGAATGGCCAGATTTGCTGTGCTGTCAAACGCATATTTGTGGACGTCAAGGTTTATGATAAATTTGCTGAAATACTTTCCGGCAAAGCAAAGGCTTTAAAGGTTGGCGACCAGTCAGAAGAGGATACAGATGTTGGTCCGCTTATCAATGAAAGTGCTTCTAAGCAGGTGGAAGCGCTGATAAACGGCGCAGTAGAAGCAGGAGCTAAGATTAGAGCCGGAGGTCACCGCAAAGGTTGTTTTATCGAACCTACGGTTTTAACCGATGTTCCTCCCGAAGTTGAGCTGTTCAGAGAAGAAACCTTTGGGCCTGTTGCCCCCCTGGTCGCTTTTAAGGATTTAGATGAAGCGGTTGATATGGCTAATAATAGTTCCTATGGCTTGCAGGCGGCAATATTCACAAATGATATTTCCAAGGCTTTTGATACTGCTTACCGCCTGGAGGCAGGAGGAGTAATTATAAACTGGTCCTCTGCTGTCAGGCTGGAAAATTTGGCTTTTGGAGGCGTTAAATTTAGCGGACACGGAAGGGAAAGTATTCATGACACACTTGAGGATATGACCGAGCAAAAGAGCATCCTTATATTTGATGCCATTACTAGTTTTGATACCTAAAAGATTAATAAACAAAAAAATAAAGGAGGGGATTATTGAACAATTACTGTGGTTTTTGGCTGCAAGTTTACCCCCGTGCTTGCATGCCAAATAAAGCTCAAAACAGATTTTTTAAAAAGAAACAAAAAGAATTATTCAAGAGGAGTGAGAAGAAGTGAAGAAAAAATGGTTAATCTGTACGATGATTTTGATGATCAGTATATTACTGATAGCAACCTTTATGCTGTCTGGTTGTGAAGAACCGGTGGTAGATGAACCAATAGATGACCCGGTCGATGATCCAGATGTAGATAAACCGTATGAAGGTGCGGAGATTGTTGTCGGAGCTCTGGCGAGAACACTTTCTGATGAGCTTAAACCTTTCCTGGATGAGTTTGAAGAAGAGACAGGAATCAAAGTGACCATTGAACAACATGCATTTGATGCTTTGCGTGACAAAATGATGCTGGAATTTGCGGCAGGGTCCGGCTATTTTGATATCATCTATCTGTCTCCCGGCTACCTGGGAGAGCTGGTGGAAAATGATTATATCATGGATATTAGCGGATATATGGAAACACTTGATTTCCGCGAGGAAGATTTTTTGCCTGCAGCAATCGAGATCAGCCGCTACGGTGTTGGAGAAGAAATATGGGGATTTCCATATTTAGCTGATACAACAGTTCTGCTTTATAGAAAAGATTTGTTTGAAGATCCTGAAAACCAGGCCGATTTTGCAGATCAATATGGATATGACCTGCCCATACCCACCCTGGATAACCCTCTTACCACCGAGCAGTTTTTAGATCTGGCCGAGTTCTTTACCCGTGATGACATGTATGGCTTTGGTTATCCGCAGACTGGTGTTGCATATGGCAATCTTTACATTCTGCCATGGATCTGGACTTTTGGTGAGGAGTATTATGATGAAAATTTCCAGGTTACAGTTAACAGTCCCCAGGGTCTTGCTGCCATGGAATATGCACGTGAATTGCAGGATTATCAGCCTCCCGGGGTATTAGGCTGGGATTACGGCGACCATATGCCCTATTTCTATGAGGGTAATCTGGCCATGACAGCCGGATGGTTTCATTTAGGAGTTGAAGCAAATGATCCCGAAATAAGTGGTGATTTAGCCGGTAATGTCGGTTACGCCACCGTACCGTGGCACCCGGATAGCGGGCTTGATACAGGTAAAGCAGTACTGGGCGGTGGCTCCCTGGCCATTACCGCGCACTCTGCAAATCCGGAAGCGGCCTTTACTTATCTTAACTGGATGTTTGGAGACGAGGAACGTGCACTGGAATGGTACCTGAGTGGTGGAAGTGCTACATTACGAGCTATTTATGAAGCACCGGAGGTATATGAAGAGTTCCCGTGGGCCGAAGATTTCTTCCCGGTAGCCAACTATTCCCTGGAGCACATTGCTAAGCAGAGACCGACCATTGGTGTATCCCACAGTCTCTTTGAAGTCATGTCGGGGGCATGGCACAATGTATCAATGGACCGAGAGACACCCGCTGAAGCCCTGGACCGGGCAGCAGAAGAAATGCAGGCTATAATCGATGCTTGGAAATAATTGACGAATTGTTGCTTGCATCTGAAGTTGTTAGTATAATAGTTAGAAGCGGGAAAGATCCTTTTCCCGCTTCTGATATAAAATAGAAGGTGAACTAATAGAAAATGGCAAATAAGAAAAAAATTGAATGGCAAAAAGCACTTATATACATTGTTCCCTCGCTTATCGTTCTTTTTATTATAGCCATTTATCCGACGATATATGCTATCTGGTCTGGTTTCTGGGATTATAACTTACATAGACCGGATCAATGGGTATTCGTTGGTTTTCAAAACTATCTAAAGTTGTTTTCAGACAGTCGGTTTATAAGTTCAATAGGAAAAACCTTCCTTTTCACCTTTGTCTCTGTATCCGGCACCATGGTTTTAGGGTTTCTTATGGCCCTTCTATTTCAAAAATCATTCAAAGGTAAAAATACTGCCCTGGCATTGTTAACGATACCCATGGTCATGGCCCCTGTGGTATCTGCGCTTATCTGGAGGGTATTCTTTTTCGAACCGGATGTTGGCATTGTTAACTGGTTGTTAAGTCTGATTGGTGTCAGTGGACCGTACTGGGTTTCTTCTTCTCCCTGGGCTTTAATTGCAGCGATAACTGTTAATGTCTGGTTTATGACCCCTTTTGTGATGTTGATCATGGAAGCCGCCCTTTCAGGTCTGCCTGATGAAACTATAGAGGCAGCGATGATCGATGGAGCCGGCTACTGGAAGCGGGTATGGTACATAATTATTCCACTGCTTAAAGGGACGATTATATTTACCCTGATTTTCCGTATTACCATTGATTACAGGATGTTTGATATAGTTTATACCATGACCAGGGGTGGGCCGGCATTTGACACCGAGCTGCTCAGTCTCTGGGTTTATAATGTTGCCCTGAGAACGTTCGAGATGGGTTATGCTAATGCAGGAGCAGTGGTAATGATGATTTTGATCGGAATAACATGCCTGTTGATTGTGTTACCCGTAATACGGAAAAAAGGAGAATTAACATGAACAGGCCAGTAAAACTAAATAAAGCAAAGATATTTGAAATGCTGCGTCTTCTCCTGATTGTCATTGTCGTTTTTATTGTTCTTTTTCCGGTCATATGGGTCCTTCTTGCTTCATTCAAAAGTCCGGGAGACCTAATGCGGGTTCCACCGGTTATCATTTTCGAGCCTACTTTGATCAATTATGATGTGGTAGCCAGGGAAGGTTTCCTTTTCTACTTTAGAAACAGCGCTATTGTTGCTATTACTTCGGTAGCCCTTTCACTCCTGGTAGGTGTTCCGGCAGCATTTGGATTGTCCCGGTTTTCCATAAAGGGCATAGGGGGAATTATGCTTTATGTACTATCAGTAAGATTTATGCCCTATATTATTTTTGCCCTTCCCCTGTTTTTCTTTATGAGCAGGCTGGGTATCATCGGGACTCATGGCGGCTTAATATTTGTCTATATTATTATCAGCCTCCCTATTGTCATCTGGCTGATGAAATCATTCTTTGACAGCGTTCCCCGTTACATTGATGAAGCAGCGGCCCTTGATGGCGCTTCTCAGTTTAGGGTTTTCTGGCAGATAGTCCTGCCATGTGCCTTGCCCGGGCTGGCGACTGTTACCATCCTATCTCTCATTTTTGCCTGGAACGAGTATCTTTTTGCTTTGATACTTTCTGGAAGGGATGCCCAGACTCTTACCGTGGGGCTTACCCGTTTCCTTGGGGGTATGGAGACGGCAGTTCGATGGGGTATGCTTTCTGCATGGTCAATAGCCGTTATCACTCCCGTTGTCTTAATGGCCTTACTGGTAAACAGGCAGCTCCGCCGGGGTTTTACCAGTATGGCTCAAGATTAAACAATAAAACTTAAATAAAAGAGATATTTAAGAGGGAAAAGAACAGGAATATCAAATAAGTAAAAGCTAAGGAGTATTACTGTGAATGATGTTTTAAAAAGGATCGGGAATGCGGGCCTGGTTCCGGTGGTGGTTATAGATGATGCAGAACTGGCGGTGCCTGCGGCAAAAGCTCTAATTGACGGCGGACTTGAAATTATGGAAGTTACTATGCGTACCGATCAGGGTTTAAAAGCAATTGTTAAGGTAAAAGAAGCTTATCCTCAAATGCTCCTAGGGGCTGGAACAGTCCTTTCAATAGAGAATGCCAGAGAAGCTCTGGATGCCGGTGCAGAATTTATCGTATCACCCGGTTTGAATCCGGATTTGATCGAGTGGTGTCAGGGCCAAAAAATAGCTGTAACCCCCGGTGCGGTTACCCCAACTGAAATACAGCAGGCCTTGAAGTTTAACCTGACAGTGCTAAAATTTTTCCCCGGTAATATTTTTGGTGGCATTAAAGGCTGTGAAGCACTTTATAATCCATACAGGATGGTTAAATTTATACCTACTGGTGGGGTAAGCTTGAACAATCTTGAAGATTATGCAAGCAAACCTTATATTCATGCCATAGGGGGAAGCTGGCTGTGCAGTTCTGCAGATATAAATCAAAAAAACTTTGATCAGATTACCCGGATCGTCAAGGAATCAGTTGATAAGTTGCTGGGATTTGAGCTTGCTGATCAGGGAAACAGCACTAAAAGTGAAAAGGGATCATTGCCTGCAGCAGAAATAATTTCAGGCAGCTTTGGATTTAATTTAAAAAGAGGCAATCCAGTTGATTATGCAGAGACAGCAGGGACTATAGCCATTAAGACAAATAATGTTGACAGGGCAGTATATTATATCGAGAAGAAGGGAAATAAACTTGGCTGGAGTATTAAACTGGAGAATAATGCAGAAAAGACTGTGATATACCTGGAAGGTGATGCAGGTGATTTGTCAGTACACCTTTTCCAGGGATAAGGGAAGGAGTCAGAATGAGCATTGATAAGGTGGTAACATTCGGCGAAATAATGTTGAGGTTAAAATCACCGGGTGCTGAAAGACTTTTTCAGTCTCCTTCACTGGAAGCAACCTTTGGTGGAGGAGAGGCGAATGTTGCCATTTCTTTGGCAAATTTTGGTATGAATGTCTCTTTTGCTACGGCATTACCGGAGGGCATAATCGGGGATGCCTGCGAACGGGAGTTAAGGAAGTGGGGCGTTGATACTTCTTTAATAGTGCACAATGATGGAAGAATGGGCATCTATTTCCTGGAGAATGGCGCAAATCAACGTTCCTCGCTGGTAGTTTATGATCGGAGTTTCTCGGCCATATCCATGGCCAGGCCGGGTGATATCGATTGGGATCAAGTGTTTAATAAGACAAAATGGTTCCATATTACAGGCATTACTCCCGCAATTTCTGCCGAGACCATGGAACTCTCCTTTGAAGCGGTAAAGAAAGCAAGGCAAAAGGAAGTAACTATATCCTGTGACTTTAATTTTAGAAACAACCTCTGGAAATATGGTAAAGCAGCAACTGAGGTAATGCCTGAGCTGGTAAAATACGTTGATTATGGCATTGCGAACGAGGAAGACTGCCAGAAATCACTCGGTATCGAAGTTGATGTAGAAGTGGAGCAGGGCCACCTTGAGCTGGATAAATATGAGATGCTCAGCGAAAAGGTTCTAAAACATTTCCCCAACCTGAAAGCTATTGCCATAACCTTAAGAGAAAGTGAAAGTGCTGATATAAATGGCTGGTCCGGATGTCTCAATGACGGAGAAAAATTCTATATAAGCAGGAAATATGAAATCAGGGATATAGTAGACAGGGTCGGTGGAGGAGACGCTTTTGCAGCCGGTTTAATATACGGGTTAAATAGATATGATAACAGGCAGCAGGCACTGGAATTTGCAGTTGCCGCCGGCTGTTTAAAGCACTCGGTAGCAGGAGATTTTAACCGGGTTTCAGTCAATGAAGTTGAAAAACTGATGTCAGGGGATAAATCAGGAAGAGTCCAGCGTTAAAGTTCAGGTGCACCACAAAGATTTTTCTTCAGTCTTGAGCTATTCTCGTCTTGTGGTTATTACACGCATGATTGCACCAGGGCACAATGGCAGTCATGCTTATTCTTTCAAGGGGGGCATGTTCAGTTTGAAAAATACCTCAATTACCCTGGTTGTTGCTGTTGTTATACTAATGCTGGTCTTGTTTTACATCGGAGGTACTGTGCTGGTCTTAGAAAGTCTGAACAGGGCATGGCATACAGCCATGCGGGCCTTTGTGATGATCATCATCGCTTTTATAGTGATTGGCCAGCTGCAGGTATTAATCTCTTCAGACATGATTAAACAATGGCTCGATAAATATTCCGGGAATAAGAGTATTGTTGTCAGTTCCCTGGCAGGCGGCCTGTTTCCCGGGGGGCCTTATATCTTTTATCCTTTCCTGGCAAGCTTCAAAGGTAAGGGGATTCCGTTTTATCTCATTTTCTCTTTTGTCGCAGGTAAACAGAGTTACGATGTAACCCGCCTGCCCTTAGAAGCAGGCTTGACAACACCTGGCCTGGCAATCCTTAGAAACCTTATTACCTTTCCGTTTCCGTTTATAATGGGTTTTATTGCCAGGAGATATTTCCCCGAAGGTTTTAATAACTTTAGCCAGGAAGAGGGGAACAGGTAGTGACCCTCACCATAATTATTTTTTCAATTCTGGCTGCAGTACTTTTTTTAATTAATTTGAGGAACGGAAAACACTGGGATGGAATAAAATCAGGATTCAAGCAGCTTGTTTCAGCACTGCCCATTATTCTGCTGGCCATGCTCCTGGCTGGAATCCTGGAAACTCTGATCCCCGAGGAGTTTATCAAGCGCTGGTTGTCCCAGGAGGCCGGCCTGACCGGTATCTTTCTGGGCACACTGGGCGGGCTGCTAATGGCTTTCGGACCATATGCTTCTTACCCTATCATCGCCATAATTTATCATAGTGGTGCAGGTTTAGGCACTACTATTGCCATGATGGCAGGGTGGTCATTTTTAAACCTGGTCAAACTGCCCTTTGAAGGTGGATTTCTCGGTTATAAATTCAGTCTGCTGCGCATCGGGCTTGGTTTGCCGCTTTGTGTCCTGGCCGGTTTAATTGCCCATTTGATTGAAGTGCTGCTTTAACGCAGGGTAATTTGATGGGGGCGGCGTTGCAGACAACAGTTTTTATGTTTTCTGTATACTCTACTTTTAATAGAACAGGTCGAAGTTTTTAAAAATCCAATTATTGTCAATCAATTCAAGGTTATACTCATGGGTTTCATAACCTGTGACCGTTTCTAAGTCATTAGGATCAAGCAGCTCCACTTCAACAACGAATTTGACTTTTGTATTGCTTACCCGATCAATACTAAGTTCATATTCTCCTTTGGTAATGTCGCTGCCCCTGTCAGCTGGAATCCCATAGAGTTTGCCGTCAAACTCACGATAAAGATCTCTTCTGCTATTCAACAGCTCGTCAACTAAGTTACCGGAAAACAGAGAACGCAGGTACACTTCCAGATCAGCATATGTATTAATAGTGTCGTGGCTAACCCTGTAAAAAGTCATGCCATCAGCCTCTTTTGAATCAGTGCTGTCAATGGGCATGGTGGTAAGGTGAAACCAGGAATATGCTTCCATGGCCTGATAAAAGATCTTTGTAAAAATCTCAAGTTCTTTTGCTTCCGGCTGCTCTTTTTCTCCTGTGCTGTCAATGCCTCCACAGGAAACTAAAACAGTTACCATAACTAAGGTAAGCAGACAGGCAACTATTTTTTTCATAAAAATCCCTCCTTGTTAATCAACATTATACCACCGTTCTGTTAAAATTGATCCAGCAGTTAAAAAGATTATATCGGCGGGAAGGGCATTTTTTCAGTAAAATAATTCACAGGTCTAGAAATTACATAAATATATTGCAGGAGATTTCCCAGGCGGCCGCGTATTTTATGATGCACCTTGACAAAGGGTGATTAGCGATGAAAAAGTTAGTTCTGGTCTTCTTGATTATCTTTATCGTAGGTACAGCAGTTTTTATGCTTTACCAGTTAAGGATTATTAAGCTTGTTATTAATGATGAGCTGATAGAACTGGACGACCCGGTGATCATAGAGGAAGGGGTAATATTTGTTCCCGCCAAGCCCGTCTTTGAAGAACTCGGTGCTTTTACCAGGTGGGATGGGGACAATCAGATCTTTACTGCTGTGCTCGGAGATTTTATCGCTGACCTGCCTGTTGACAGTAAGGAAGTAACAATTGACGGTAGAACTGTTACCTGGGAAGCGCCGGTAAAACTGATTAAGGATACAGTCTATGCCCCCGTAGAAGATGCTGCAGAAGCGCTGGGTGCTTTTGTAGATTTTAATCAAAAAACCAGGGAAGTGCTTATTTCTACTCCCCGCGAGTTTGATCCGGACCAAGGAGATGAACAGGAAGGTCCTTTACTGCACGTTTCTTACCCACCTGCCTACCAGACCAGGTATTATGCAGATTCTTTATTTGTTTTCGGAACCACCCAATCCTATGCGCAAATTGAGGTAACCGTAAACGGAGAGCCGGTGGATATTATAGACCGGAGAAGCGGAAACTTCCTTACCATGGTCGATATTCCCCGTGGTGAAGAATTTACCATCCGGGTGGAAGCCAGTGATGGAATTGAAACTACCACGGTGGAAAGATCAGTCATTCACCCGGAAGGTTTGCAAACCATGCCACAAGAACCCCTGGAAATTCACTCTTCCCACCTGATCCCCAGGGAGGACCAGGTTTTAAACCCGGGGGACAGCTTGAGAATCGTGGTCCGGGGCAGTCCGGGAGCCAGGGCCTATTACAGAATTGGTCAGGGCAGTTACATTCGTATGACCGAGCTGGCATACCCTGCCGGTCCTCCGGGAAGAGGGGGCATTTATAGCGCCGTATACACCGTAGGCAGTTATGCTGCACCTGCACAGGGGGCATCTGATTTCAGGCCTATTACGGTGGTTCTAGAGAAAGGTGGAAAACAGGTCCACCGTGAACTGCCGGGGCAGGTGGCTTTTCTTTCCGATCTACCCTATAAAGTTCTCGAGGTCAGGGATGAAGCCGAACTGGATTTTTCGGGCTGGTTTAGAATTATCCGCGATGATACTTACCTTCTTTATAGCGCTACCCAGGGAGGTGCCGGTTATCCTGATACCGTTGTCAGCTATCTGACGCCGGGAACTCGTTTTGAGGCGGTCGGTGCCTCCGGCAGCTATTACCGGGTAAGGCTTGCCGGAGATGAAACTTACCTGCTTCACAGGGATGCAGTCCGGGAACTGGAAGACAAAGAGACCCTGGAACCAACCCTGTCTGATGTTAAACTGTTAGAAACCGGGGAAAAAGTAAGCCTGCGCCTGGAAGCTGATGAGCGATTCCCTTTTCTGATCGCAAGCGGCACGGATAGGCTGGCCATTAAAATGTACGGGATAGAAAAAAAAGAGGAACTACACCTGCCGGAAGTTTCAGGATCGCTGCTGGAGCTTAACCTTGAACCCGTGGCAGGCAGGCCCGGTGCCCTGGAATTAACTGTAGGGCTTGATTTTAATTTCAGCGGTTTTACCCCCCGGTGGGATGACACAACCCTGGTAATTGACCTTGACAAGCCGCCCCGGGTCAGCGCAGCCAACCCCCTGCAGGGAAAAACAATCGTCATTGATCCCGGGCACGGAGGAGACAAGCCGGGCGCGGCCGGGCCGGGCCATCTTGATGAAAAAGATGTCGTCCTGAGCATGAGCCTTTACCTCAGAGATCTCTTAATGGAAGAGGGAGCTGACGTAATTATGACCCGTACCGAAGATGTAGATGTGGCCCTTTATGATCGCCCCAAATCAGAATACATAGCAGACACTGATTTTTTCATCAGTATTCACACCAATGCCCACGCCCATGGCGCCAGGGCGGTAGATGCCCATGGGATCATGACCCTTTATAATTATGATCATAATGAGAAACTGGCAGACATCATGCTGGATACCGTGGCAGAAGCAATGGATTTGCCGGCTATGTTCACCTGGAGAAGAAATATTGCGGTAACCAGGTATACTCAATTTCCCTGTGTCTTACTGGAAGCCGGTTACATGATGCACCCTGAGGACAACTGGCATATCCTGCATCCCAGGGGGCAGAAAGCGTTTGCCGAAGCGATCAAAGAGGGCATCAAGGAGTATTTTCTTAGCATCACCGAATAAATAGTTTTGATGACAGTTACCTGCAATAAATGTTTATTAAACCATAAAGGTGATTATGCAGATTATCATTACGACTTCACCGGCGGCTTTTGCAGCATCCGCACCTTTAAGAATTGGCTCAAAAGAGGAATGTCTGATTTGTCGTGGAATTTAAAGTTAAAGACCGAAAGCTTGATCAGGTTTCTTTTGTATTTACTCAGCCATTATCTAAAACTGACCGGTAGAGCTATCGTGAGGGATGAAGGGTAAGGCTTTTCAGTTTCCAATACAACTGCCATGCCTGCTGTCTGTCATCACCCTTACCCTTTGCAAAACTCTTTTTTTAGCTGTTATTGTCGATATTAGCTATTTTTCTTTGTTTTTATTTGTTTTGCAATAGTTGCAACATCATTATCATCAAGCCATTCTTTGCGTTCCCTGGTGTAATCACCGTACCCAGAGTCAAACTGCCTGATAAACTCGACCATTCCAACAGAACCCAACTTTTCTGTAAGGGCTTCGATTCCCATTTTTCTTATAGAATTTAAATCGCGTGTAGATTTACTCACTATCATCAACCTCCATAAACCAGCTTAGTGGATCTTTTGTATTAATATCTAATTTTAATCTCTCAGCTTTCCTCAGAAAATCTTTATCAGTAGTCAGGAAGATATCTGCGCTTGAGTAATTTGCAGCAGCCAAGTGCAAACTATCAAATGCTTTCAACCCATTTTTTTCAAATAGCAAAGCTTTTTCAATAATGGTGTCATTTATTTCTATTTTTTCTTTAGCTATGCTGTAAAGTTCGATTACCTTAAACTTTTTCCATTCATCTGGGGTTTTGCCAATTTCAAAATCCAACACATCACTTGACAACAATACCCATTCTCCAGCAGTGCATTTTGATAAAATAGCCAACACCGCATCACTTTCAATGCGAATTTTAGCTTTAGTTTGATCGTCAAAGGGCCTGTTTAAACAACAAACATCCATGTATATTCTCATATTATATTCCTCTCTTTGTGATTATGATTATATAGCAAATTAATTGAACCATCAAACTGCCAAGAATAGGACTTTTGAATAATCGTGGCGAATAGATCAATTACCTTAAATCCATTTTCACACTGATTGGAGTAAAAATAGAAGGATTATTGTTGCCGGAAATGATCATGAAAAATAATTTTATGAAAGGTGGATGCAAATGGCTCCTGGCAGTATCCGGGATTTAAAAGAAAGGATCCGCCCTCTCAGGGAGCAGGCGGAGATCACAGACAATTGGCTGGGAAAAAGATTGCAGGTTATTCTTCCCGGGCTGATGGAAAGGGAAGGCATTGATCTGTGGGTAGTTATTGCCCGGGAGAATAACGAAGACCCGGTAATATTATCCCTGATGCCGGCGACAATTCTGTCGGCGCGACGCAGAACTATACTTGTCTTTCACCGCAATAAAAAAGGGGAAGTAGATTGTCTGAACCTGGGCAAGCCCGATCCCGGGCTAAACAGATTCTATAAACAGGCCTGGGATCCGCAGAAAGAGGGACAGTGGGAAGCCCTGGCCCGGAAGATTGGCGATCTAAGGCCGGGGACTTTAGGGATTAATGTTTCCGGGGAGTTTGCCTTTGGCGATGGGCTTAGCAGTTCTCAGAAGGAGGAGTTTTTGCAAATCCTGGGAACGGATTCCGGGGTGGAAATTAAGTCGGCAGCAAAACTGGCCCTGGGCTGGCTTGAAAAGAGAACCCCGGAAGAAATAATTGCTTATGAGGGTATAAACCGGATTGCCCATGAAATTATCGCCCGGGCCTATTCTTCTCAAGTTATTCACCCCGGGATAACATGTGCTGTCGATGTTGCCTGGTGGATGAGGCAGACCATTAATGATATCGGTCTGCAGGCCTGGTTTCAGCCTACGGTGGATATCCAGCGAGCCGGTGAGGAGACCCCCGGCCCGGATAGCGTAATTCTTCCCGGGGATGTTCTTCACTGTGATATGGGTCTTTGTTACCTGGGGCTTGCAACGGATACGCAGCAGATGGCCTACATCCTGAGGCCGGGAGAGACCTCTCCTCCCCGGGAGATTGCAGAGGCCCTGAACACCTGCAACCGCCTGCAGGATATTTTTGCCGCCAATTTTATCGAGGGCCGAACGGGCAATGAAATTTTCCAGAAATCCCTTCAGCAGGCAGGACAGGAGGGGATAACAGCCATGATCTATACCCACCCCATAGGCTATCACGGCCACGGCGCCGGTCCAACCATGGGACTTTTCGATCAGCAGACCTTTATTCCCGGCCCGGGGGAATATCCCCTATATAAGGATACCTGTTATGCTGTAGAGCTGAACATTAAAGAGAAAATCTCTGCCTGGAAGGATAAAGAGATAATGATTGCCCTGGAGCAGACTGCCGTTTTTACCAATGGCAAAGTGGAATACCTGGGAGGGCGGCAGAAGGAATTTTTCTGCATTTGAGCAAAATAGTTTCTCATATTTCGATGCAGTTGAAGAACTCTCTAACTGGCCGGATACGGCCGGAAAACGAAAATCGAATAACCCTGCTGGAATAACCTTGCTGGAAAAAACTTGCTGGAAGGAGGCTTTTGTTGCCTAACTCGATAAGTTCACAAGGGTTCTGGTTGGTTCTCCTGGGAGCAATATTCTGGGGTACAACCGGAACTGCCCAGGCCTTTGCACCAGATTCAGCCAACCCTTTAACCGTTGGAGCGATAAGAATAGCGATCGGTGGATCTGTATTGTTGTTAGCCGCGTTATGGCGTGGCAGGTTTAAGCTAAAGAAAAAGATGTCTTTGGGAGCTGTTTTACTGGCTTCTTGCGGCATGGNTTTTTATCAGCCGTTCTTTTTTACGGCAGTTGGCATGACCGGTGTGGCTATAGGGACCATAGTAACCATCGGCAGCGCACCGATTTTTGCCGGACTGCTGGCTTTACTGGTGTTGAAAGAAAGGCCTGCCCTGCACTGGTATTGGGCTACAGGACTGGCTATTAGCGGCTGTATATTACTGATTGCTCCCGGTGGTGATGACAGGGTGAATATTTTGGGGATAATCCTTGCTCTCTGTGCCGGTCTCTCATTTTCATGTTATATTCTGGCAAGCAAAAAACTGCTTGCCGAAAATCCCGCGGACATTGTGCTGGCAGTTGTTTTTACTGTTGGGGCTATTTTTTTGGCGCCCCTGCTTTTTATTTATAAACCAACCTGGCTGTTGGAACCTTCAGGCATCCTGGCTGCCCTGCATCTTGGATTAATCGCCACAGCCCTTGCTTATGCTTTATTTACAAGCGGCTTGGCTTTACTGCCGGTAGCAACGGCAGTTACAATTACCCTGGCCGAACCTTTAACGGCTGCTCTGCTGGGCATATTTTTAGTAGGCGAACGTTTAAGCGCTTTAAGTTTAACGGGAGCCCTGCTGGTCCTTTTTGCCTTAGTAATCATCTCTAGGAAAAGTAAATAAGCTGCCTGATAACTCCGGCCTGATCGACACCTGCCGCTGCACTTGCAAAAACTGCTTTTATATATTAAAATATTAATATATTATAATGTATTATTGAGAAGGCGTTATTAATGAAAATGTTTTTGTTGCAAGTTAACTGGCTTGGCTTTTTCACCCCCTGGTTTATGGCAGATCAACGCTTCATAACCAGTAAAAAGCTGCTTTCTGGTTGTGCCTAAACTTTGGTGTACGCATAGAAGAAAAGAGGAGATATATATGACAGATCTGAAAATGGCAGAGACCAGGACACCCTGGTATAAAAAAATTTCACCCTGACTGCTGGTCTATATACTGCTGGGAGCAGTAATAGGCTTATATCGCTTGATACAGTACCTGCTGTAACGATGGACCTGATGCATGTTGCTTTTCAATTTCTTTTGGAGAGCTCATTTTGTTGCCCGTGTAGAGATTATTGTCTTTAAATGTGTTAAGATATTATCACTACCAAAACACTGACCCGCCCTTTTAAAACTGCAGGGCGATGATAATTAAGCATTAGTTAACTGAAGAAGAAAAAATGATGATCATCAGTGCCATTTCTTATTAATTCAGTTTTTCTTAAGGAGGGCCGAGATGGTTACAGGTGAACTGAACAAGGGTCCTGAACAGCTGGCAGAAGAAGTGATCGACCCGGGCTGGTGTGTGGCCTGTGGAGCCTGTGTCGAGCTTTGCCCTTACATCAAGGCAGCAGACGACCGGGTGGCCGTGGTGCAGGCCTGCTCACTGGAGAGTGGAAACTGCTATGCTGTCTGTCCCCGCACCTTCACTGATTATAACGACCTTGCCTTTAAAATCAGCAGCAGTGAGGCAGCCGAAATGACCCCGGCCCTTGGCTCCTTTGAAGAAATTCTCCAGGCCCGCTCCCTGCTGCCGGAAATCAGGGATAAGGGCCAGAACGGCGGGGTTGTCTCGGCCCTTATGACTGCTGCCCTGGAGGAGGGG
>SL_5KL_010_SEDDRAFT_10000917_pt1 | contig 18455 bp, 16 predicted proteins | sample SodLakKL_010_SED_FD_9118 | JGI IMG/M metagenome (IMG submission 9118)
ACCCTTATTGGCAGGCCGAATGTTGGAAAATCAACCCTTGTCAACGCCCTTGTTGGGCAAAAAATAACCATAACTTCAGATCGGCCTCAAACCACTCGCAACCAGGTTCAAGGGGTTCTTTCCCTCCCTGGTTGTCAAATTGTATTTATTGATACCCCCGGAGTTCACAAGCCTCTTGACAAAATGGGGCAATATCTTCTTGAAGCGGCTTTAAAGGCTCTTGAAGAAGTCGACGGAATTTTATTTTTGGTTGATGGTCAGTATTATCCCGGAGGTGGAGATAAGTATATTGGGGAGTTGTTGAAAGACGTAAAAACCCCCATTATCGGGGTAGTCAACAAGGCGGATTTATCCGATGAGAAAAAAATCGCATCCTACCAAAATTTTTTTGGAGATAACTGTATTTCCATTTCCGCCCTGAAAGGTTATAATCTGGATTCCCTGGTTGAGAAAATTAAAGGTTTGCTTCCGGAAGGACCCCAATACTTCCCCGAGGATATGGTGACAGACCAACCTGAGCAATTCATAGTAGCAGAATTAATTCGGGAAAAGGCTTTTATTCTTACCAGGGAAGAGGTTCCCCATTCACTGGCTGTTGAGGTAACAGGAATGGAGAAAAGAGAGGGTTCAGAACTAGTTGATATTCATGCTCATATATATGTTCAGCGCAAGTCTCAAAAAGGTATTTTAATTGGGCAGGGAGGTAGTCGGCTCAAGGAGATCGGGCAAAAAGCAAGAGTGGAAATCGAAGCCCTTCTGGGGAGCAAAGTTTATCTAAATATCTGGGTTAAGGTGAAGAGAGATTGGCGGGACAGAGAAGAAGAAATGAGGCGTTTAGGGTATCGCTAAGCCAAGGAGGTTGATTGGACATGGAAAACAGGGAGCTGGCCAAATATATAGACCATACTCTGCTAAAAGCCCAGGCCGGGAAAAAAGAAGTTGAGAAGATTTGTTCAGAAGCTTCTGAGTATGGGTTTGCAGCGGTTTGTGTTTTGCCATACTATGTTAAACTGGCGAAAGATTTCCTGAAAAATACGGAAGTCCTTGTAGCAACTGTTGTTGGCTTTCCTCTCGGAGCTACATATACTTTGTCCAAATCGGATGAAGTCAAAATAGCTTTAAAGGATGGGGCAGACGAAATTGATATGGTTATAAACTATGCTGCTTTATTGGATGGGGATGAAGATGAAGTTGAAAAGGATATCTCCGAGGTAGTAAATGCAGCGGGGAAAAAACCGGTTAAGGCGATTATAGAAACATGTTTTTTAACCAGAAATCAGATTATAAAGGCTACCCAAATTGCCCAAAAAGCAGGTGCCAAATATGTAAAAACTTCAACGGGATTTGGTTCTGAAGGGGCCAGGGAAAAAGATGTAATTTTGATGAAAGAAACCCTCCAGGGAAAAGCCAAAATTAAAGCATCCGGAGGGATAAAAGATAGGAAAACGGCCCTGTCCATGATCGAAGCGGGGGCAGATCGCTTGGGGACAAGTTCCGGGGTAGCCATAATGGAGGGGAATTAATTTTTGCCCAAAAACCTGGATGTATTGCGCAAACAAATGGTTAATAGCCTTTTAGAAAGGGGCGTTATCCAATCACCACAAATTGGGAAGGCTTTTTCTAGCGTTCCCCGACATACCTTCCTTGATGGTGTCATTCCCCCAGAACAGGCATATTATGACCAGGCAGTAATGCTTAAATTTCCCGGGAGTTCGGTATCTCAACCCCAGGTAATAGCTTCCATGTTGGAACTCCTTTTAATTAATCCGGGAATGAAGGTTTTGGAAATTGGCACTGCTTCGGGATATAACGCTGCTTTAATTGCTGAATTAACAGAGGATAGCGAACTGGTTTTTTCCATTGAAAAAGAAAAAGATCTGGTTTTCAAAGCCAGGGATAACCTTATGAAGGCCGGATATTCCGGTGTTAAAATCCTCGCAGGAGACGGTTCTCTGGGCTGGCCAAAAGATGAAGGGATCCATTTCGACCGAATAATTATTACCGCCCAAACCCCTGTTATTCCCCCAAAGTTGATTGAGCAGCTAAAAAATGAAGGGAAACTGGTAACTCCTTTAGTTTTTAACGAGAGGGTTACCCTTCTGGTCAGAGTGGAAAAAGGGAAAAGGATTTTCGGAAGAGCCTTTCCTTTCCCCGTTGTTTTTGTTCCCCTTAAAGGAAAAGGGGTTAAAATTGAAGGAAAAGACTGGAGGAGCTTGCTGGATAACCTTTGGAGAGGCATTCAACCCTTTTGCAGAAATTTTCCCCTCGATTCTCCCGCTCTTTGGGGTGTTTTCCTTTTCCTTTTGCGGGAAGTTTTTAATGGAAGGGGAAAAGAACGGCCAGAAGGATTATGGTACAAATGGCAGGCCGAGGGCAGACCAGGGGTAGATGATTGGTTTTTAGAGTTTAATAAAGAGGGCTCAATAGAGGGAGTTTTTAAGCGGGAGGAGTAGGGTAATGACTTTATTGAATACAGAGGCCATTGCTTTGAAAGGGAAAGACCTGGGTGAAGCCGACCGCCTGGTTACTTTTTTTACCCGCTCCTCTGGAAAAATCCGTGCGGTTGCAAACGGAGCCAGAAGAACCCGGAGTAATATGAGTGCCCTGGTTCAGCCCTTTACTTTTTCCCATCTTTCAATTTACAGGGGATCTTCTCTGGCCCGGATCAGATCGGGGGAAATAATTCAGGGAAATCTTAAGTTAAGGGAAGACCTATTGCTCATGACCGCCTCCAGCTATTTTGCAGAAATGGTTGATTTTCTCATGGAAGAAGATGACCCCAATGAGGCTGTATTCGCCCTTTTAACAAACAGCCTAACAACCTTAAAAGAACGGGGAGTTGAATCAATTCTTTTGAGGAGCTTTGAAGTAAGGTTGATGTCCATTTTGGGTTACCGCCCCAGGTTACAAAATTGTGTTCATTGTGAACAGGAGACCCTGCCAGGTAATGGGAAAGCTTTTTTTTCGGTATCCCAGGGAGGGATAAAATGTTCGGAGTGTGTCGAGGATGATGACCGGGAAATTAGCTGGGGAACCTGCCTTGTTTTAAGCAGGCTTCTGGAAACCCCCTGGCGACAGCTCTTCAATCTTCGCCTTGATAAAAAAATGGAAAAAGAACTGGAAAAGTTACTTGCCGAATTTATTGAATTTCGCTCCGAGCGTCAGCTAAAAACATTGAAATTTCTCCAGATTCTCCTGGACGAACCTTCTTGACATGGGGGCTGTTTTTTGATATAAAATAAATAATTATAATTGAAAAATGCTGACAGTGAAAGGGAAAATCAGGAAAGAAGGCTTTTATAGCGAGCCGGTGATGGTGGAAGGCCGGTATTGACCGTTTTCTGGAGGCGCCCTGGAGTCATTTGTTTTTGAGTGAATCTGCTTATAGGTTAAGCAGGGTGGAACCGCGGAGAAAAATTCTCCGTCCCTGGAGGGGCGGAGATTATTTTTTTTGAAAGAAGATGGAGGAGGTAAAAAAATGAATTTTCAGGAGTTGATTTTTCGCCTGAATACTTTTTGGGCCAAACAGGGATGTATTATCCAGGAGCCTTATGATCTTGAAGTAGGGGCAGGGACCATGACCCCGGCAACTTTTTTGCGTGCCCTGGGACCTGAACCCTGGAATGTTGGTTATGTTCAACCCAGCAGGCGGCCAACGGATGGAAGATATGGTGAAAACCCTTTCCGGGTCCAATACTATTACCAGTACCAGGTAATTATGAAACCCAGCCCTTTGAACATCCAGGATATCTATCTGCAAGGACTTGCAGAACTGGGGATTGACCCCAAAAAACACGATATCAGATTTGTTGAGGATAACTGGGAAGCTCCCACCCTGGCTGCATCAGGGGTTGGTTGGGAAGTATGGCTCGATGGGATGGAAATAACCCAATTTACCTATTTTCAGCAGGTTGGGGGCCTTGAGGTAAAACCCATCAGTGTGGAAATAACCTATGGACTGGAAAGGCTGGCGATGTATATTCAGGGTAAGGAAAGCCTTTTTGATCTTAACTGGAATGATACCGTAACCTACGGAGAGGTCCAAAAAGAAGGAGAAGCCCAATTTTCCCGCTACAATTTTGAGGTTGCAGATATAGAGATGCTTTACAGTGTTTTTGAAGGTTTTGAAAAGGAAGTATACCGAATATTAAAAGAGGACCTGGTCCTTCCTGCATATGATTATGTTTTGAAGTGTTCTCATCTTTTTAATATCCTTGATGCCCGAGGAGCAATAAGTGTTTCGGAACGAAATGCCTATATTGGGCGGGTAAGGAAAATGGCCAGACAGGTTGCCAAAAAATATGTTGAACAGAGGGAAGCCATGGGGCATCCACTGCTTAAAAATAAGGGGGGAGCAAAAAATGGTTGAACAAAAACATCAAGTTTTATTGGAGGTAGGAACCGAGGAGATTCCCGCCCGTTTTATTCTCCCTGCACTGGAGCAAATCCAGGAGAAGTTAAGTAATACCTTAAAAGAAGAAAGAATTGAGTTTGACGAAATCCAAACCTATGCTACCCCACGCCGTTTGGCTTTAATAATTAAGGGTATTGCCCCCAAACAAAAAACTCAAATAATTGAAACAAGAGGCCCCGCAAAAAAGGTTGCTTTTTCCCCAGAAGGAAAACCAACAAAAGCTGGCCATGGATTTGCCAGGAGTAAAGGGATCGCCCCCGAGGATCTGGAAATTAAAGAGGTTAACGGCCAGGAATATGTTTTTGCAATGCAAAAGGATGAGGGTAAACCAACCACAGAGTGTCTTTCCAGAGTTTTTCCGGAGTTGATTTTCGGGTTGAGTTTTCCCAAAACAATGCGCTGGGGAGAAGGGGAGTTAAGGTTTGCTCGGCCCATTCACTGGGTAATTGCCCTTTTTGATGAACAGATAATTCCCTTTAGCCTTGGTGATCAGGAAACTGGAAAAATCTCCAAAGGACATCGTTTTTGGGGAGCAGAAAAAATAGAAATTAACAATCCAGATGAATACCTGGAGAAATTGGAAAAAGAGTTTGTGATGGTTGATTACAATAAACGAAGGCAGAAAATCCAAAAAGAGGCTATTGAATTAGCAGAAAAAATGGGCGGGAAACCGGTTTATGATGAAGAACTTCTTTGGGAAATCACTTTCCTTGTAGAATACCCCACACCCATTGCCGGGAAGTTTTTGGATAAGTTTTTGCATCTTCCCGAAGAAGTGTTAATTACATCAATGCAAAAACACCAGCGTTATATGCCTGTCCGGGGGGAAAAGGGACTTTTGCCCGGCTTTATTACCTTTATGTCAGGTCCGGGTGGAGATCAGGACCTGGTAAGATTCGGGAATGAAAAAGTTCTCCAGGCCCGGCTTGATGACGCTTTCTTTTTCTTTGAAGAGGATTCATCTAAATCACTTAAAGACCATTCCCTTGAACTTGCTCGAGTGGTATTCATGGAAGGCCTGGGAAATATGGAGGAAAAGGTAAACCGTTTGGAAGTCATGCAAAAAGAGTTAGGAAATCTCCTGGGTTGGCCTGAAGAAATGATGGAAAAGGGTTTGCTGGCCGCATCCCTTTGCAAAGCTGATCTTGTAACCCAGATGGTTGATGAATTTCCTGAACTTCAGGGAGTTATGGGCTGTAACTATGCTTTAAAAGAAGGTTTTGACCCCCGGGTTGCGGAAGCCATAGCAGAGCATTATCAACCCCGCTTTAAGGATGATGAGCTTCCCCAAACTGAAATAGGGAAGGTTTTGGCTTTAGCAGAGAAACTGGATAATATTGCTGCAGCTTTTTTTACGGGAAATATCCCTTCCGGTTCCCAGGACCCACTGGCTTTACGCCGACAGGGATTGGCTTTGGTTAAGATAATGAATGATCTGGAAGTTGATATACCCCTCTCGGTTTTAATTAACCTGTTAGAAAGGGTTTACAGTGAGCAGGGTTATAGTTTAGGTGATCTCCTTGTAGAGATTGAAGGGTTTATTAAAAGAAGAATGGCCCGCTTTATGGAGGAAGAAGGTTTCCGTTATGATATTGCGGAGGCAGTCCTTGAAGGGGGAGATCTGAAAGTTCAATCGGGACTGGATAAAGGAAAGGCCCTGGAAGAAATGCGGGGAGATGAACAATTCATTCTGCTGGTCCAATCTGCTGTAAGGGCGCAAAATATTTTAAAAGATAGGGAAAGGGAGTTCCAGGTAAAAACCGAGTTACTTATTGAAGATGCTGAAAAAATCCTCTGGGAAAAACTCCAGGGAATTCAAAAGGAAATTGTAGATCTGGAGGAAAAAGGTCATTACAAAGAGCTTTTTGTTTCACTTGCAAAACTTGCTGATCCCCTGGAAAACTTTTTTGACCAGGTAATGGTTATGGCCAAAGAAGAGGACCTGAAAATAAACCGGCTTTCCCTTTTAGAACAAGTCCGTGAAGTCTTAAATCGCGGAGTTGATTTAACCAGGATAGTCCTTGATTAAAGGAGGTTGTCGATTTGCAACCGACCATTGTTGTGATTTCTGATTCCATTGGAGAAACGGCCCGGGGAGTAGTTATGGCTGGTTTGAGCCAGTTTGATGCTCCCGAGGCCAATTTGAAAAAGTTTTCCTATGTTAAAACCAGTGAAGATATTGAAACAATTATTGCCCAGCTAAAACCCAAGGAAACCGTACTGGCCTATACCCTCGTGAATCCCGAACTGAGAGAAGATCTGGGTAGGATGGCAGATGAGGTAGGATTACCCCATATTGATATACTGGGCCCGGTAATGGATAAGTTTGAAAACCTGTTAAAGAAAAAACCCCGCCTTGAACCCGGTTTGATCCATCAATTGGATGAGGAATATTTTCAGAGGGTTGAAGCAATTGAATTTACAGTTAAATATGATGATCGCAATGACCCCCGGGGTATCGAGCTTGCAGATGTTGTCTTAATAGGCGTATCCAGAACTTCAAAAACCCCAATGAGCGTTTACCTTGCATATCAGGGATACAAAGCGGCGAATATTCCCCTTGTTCCCGAGGTTCCTCCCCCGGATTTAATGTTTGAAAATCCAGAAAATAAAATAATTGGTTTAACCATTGATCCCCTTTTACTAAACGAAATACGCCAGGAGAGGTTAAAAAGTCTTGGTTTAAACAGAAAAGCCCAATATGCATCGATTAAAAGGATTAACATGGAACTGGAGTATGCTTCGGAAATTATGAGGCGGGTAGGCTGTCCGATTATTAATGTGACAAATAAATCAGTGGAAGAATCGGCAAATGAAATATTAAAATACCTGCGGGAAAAATAAACCGGATTTTTTAAAAATCCGGTTTTTTTGTGCAGGATTAACCCAAATAGTATAGTATATATATTTATATGTGCTACACTATTTAGGGGGATCAATTATGGAATTGACGGATCGACAAAAAGAAATTTTAAGAATAGTAAAGGAGGAAGAGCCGGTAACCAGCCAGGAACTTGCCGGTAAATTAAACCTTACCAGGGCAGCTTTAAGGACCGACCTCTCTTTATTAACAATGGCCCAGCTTCTTGAAGCAAAACCAAGGGTGGGTTATTTTCATAATCCCCAAAACAGCCCAATCTGGTTAAGTAACCTCCTTTTGGGTACCCGGGTGGATTCGGTTCAGGGGGTTCCGGTAGTAATTAAAGAGGAATCCACGGTTCATAATGCGGCTGTCCACCTTTTCCTTGAAGATGCGGAAACCCTCTTTGTCGTTGACGAAAATAATCGGCCGGCAGGAATGGTTACGGCAAAAGATTTAATTAAAATCATGCTTGGGGGAAGCGAAAATAAAGAACTACCTGTTAAGGTAGCCATGGTTCGCCTGCCCGACGATCAAAAATTAAAACTTAATGATAACCTCTATAAGGCTCTAATGTTGCTACAGGATGATTCCAGAGAGGCTGTCCCGGTTGTTGATGGGGATCAATCTCTTGTGGGTCGTGTTACCCGGCAGGGAATTTTCCGGTTTTTATTGACCAACTTATCGAAGGAAGGGGAATAAAATGGAATTTTATCTTTTATCAGAAAGCGAAGAACAGCCCGGAAAAGGATTGATGGAATATATTTCATCCCACTTCCCCGGAAGTTCAATAGCATGGAAGCAATTTAACGGAATTTCTCTCCCTCAGGAAGTTGAAGAGGTTCTAAGAAACGCAGGGGAGAAGGGTGCTGTTGTAGTGCATTCTTTTCTTGATGGAGAGCTGAGGGCTGAGGCAAAAAAACAAGCCTGGAAGTTAAAGGTCCCAATCATTGATTTATTAGGTCCTATGCTAAGCAAAATTTCATCCCCCGAAAATACCTATGAAGAAAGCTGGAGAGTTGGCGGGGTTCCATCTTTGGAACACAATTACTATAAAAAGATTGAAGCAATTGAATTTGCGGTGCGTTGTGATGATGGGAAAGATCTTTCTGCATTATCAAGAGCTGATTTAGTTTTATTGGGTATCTCAAGAACCTCCAAGACTCCTTTGAGTATTTACCTGGCTCACCTGGGATATAAAGTGGCGAATGTTCCACTTGTGCCAGAGGTTATACCCCCCAGGGAAATTTTTTCTCTGCCCCGGGAAAAAATTGTTGGCTTAACAATTGACCCTGAAGTTCTTAGGGCAATTCGCCGGGAAAGGTTAAGGGTAATTAAAATGCCAACTGCAGAGTATTCAAATCTGGAGAGAATATATCGGGAATTAGAATTTGGAAAGGGAATTATGGAAAGAATTGGCTGTTTAACCCTGGAAGTAACCGGTAGATCTCTGGAAGAACTGGCTACTTTAATACTGGAGAAGGGAGAATTTTAAAATGGAACGAGAATTAACCCTTGAGTTTGTTAGAGTAACTGAGGCTGCCGCGCTGGCTTCGGCTCCCTGGATGGGAAAAGGAGATAAGGAAGCAGCAGATCAGGCCGCTGTTGATGCCATGCGGGCAGTTTTTGACACTGTCCACATTGATGGAGAAGTAGTAATTGGCGAAGGGGAAAAGGATGAAGCTCCAATGCTTTATATCGGGGAAAAAATTGGAACCCGAAGAGGAGGAGGGGCCTGTGTTGACATTGCTGTTGACCCTCTTGAAGGAACAAACCTTGTTGCAAGGGGTTTGCCAAATGCCCTTGCTGTAATTGCTGCGGCAGAGAAAGGTTGTCTTCTCAGGGCTCCAGATACTTATATGCAGAAAATTGCTGTTGGAGCAAGGGCAAAAGGAGTAATTGATATCCGGGCTTCAACCCGAGAGAATCTGGAAAACATAGCCCGGGCAATGGGTATGAGAGTTCAGGATCTGACAGTTATTGTCCTTGATCGCCCCAGGCATGGAAAACTAATTGAGGAAATCCGGCAGGTAGGATCACGGATCAGGTTAATCAGTGATGGAGATGTGGCAGGGGGAATTGCTGCAGCAATGGATGATACGGGTGTAGATGTTTTAATGGGAATTGGAGGTGCTCCCGAGGGAGTTCTTACGGCTGCGGCCTTAAAGTGTTTAGGGGGAGAAATCCAGGGTATTTTGAAACCAAGAAATGATGAAGATATAAGGAGAGCCAGGGAAATGGGTTTTTCGGATATAGAAAAAGTTCTGACTATGGATGACCTGGTGACCGGTGACGATGTAATGTTTTCGGTTACAGGTGTTACTGACGGCGATATGCTTGAAGGGGTCCGCTTTTCTGGGGATCGAGCTACAACAGAATCAATTATTATGCGGAGCAAAACCGGGACTATTAGGACCATTAAAGCACATCACCTTGTTGGGAAAAAACCGGATTATTTTAAAAAAGATGTATTGAAAAATTTTTAAAGGAGGAATGCCCCTTGGAACATTATGTTCAAAATTTTAACCAGGGAAGCCAAAAAGATAGGGAATTGTTAGGAGGAAAAGGTGCTAATCTGGCCGAAATGACGGCTTTGGGTCTGCCTGTTCCTCCCGGATTTACAATAACCACTGTGGCCTGCCTTGATTACTTAAGAGAAGATAATTTCCTGGAAAAATTATTACCTCTGGTGGATAAACACCTGGAGAAACTTGAAACGGATATGGGAAAAAAATTTGGTTCGAATGAGGACCCTCTTCTTGTAAGCGTCCGTTCAGGGGCGGCAGTCTCCATGCCCGGAATGATGGATACAATTTTAAATATTGGTTTAAACGATGAAACGGTAAAAGGCCTTCTCGATACAACAGGGGATGAAAAATTTTCCCTTGATTGTTATCGACGCCTGATCCAGATGTACGGAGAGGTGGTTCAGGGGGTTCCCGCCTATCACTTTAATCACCGGTTTGAAAAAGCCGGAAATTTAGCCGATTGGGACTTAATTAATTCTTTTAAGGATATTATTAAAAAAGAAACAGGAGAATCTTTTCCCCAGGACCCCAAAAAGCAGTTGTTAGGGGCTGTTGAAGCTGTTTTTAAATCCTGGGATAACAGGAGAGCCAGGGTTTACCGTGAGGCCAATAATATCCCCCATGATCTGGGGACGGCGGTAAATGTCCAGGCCATGGTTTTTGGAAACAAGGGAGAAGATTCCGGGACAGGCGTCCTTTTTACCAGGAATCCCTCAACGGGAGAAAAGAAAATTTATGGTGAATTTCTTGCAAATGCCCAGGGAGAGGATGTAGTTGCCGGGACAAGAACTCCGCTGGATATTTCCGAGATGTCAAATAAATTCCCCAGGGAATATAAAGAATTAGAAGAAATTGCAAGACGGCTTGAAAGCCATTACCGGGAAGTTCAGGATATGGAGTTTACAATAGAGCAGGGGAGACTTTTTATCCTGCAAACCAGACGGGGAGAAAGGACAGCCGAAGCATCAATAAAAATTGCTACCGATATGGTAAATGAAGGGATAATTTCAGTTGAGGAATGTTTGTTACGGGTAAAACCAACTGAACTGGAAAAAATTCTCCACCGTCAGCTTGATCCCAACCAGGAATATGAGATTTTGGGAAAAGGACTTCCTGCTTCCCCTGGAGCAGCAAGCGGAAGGGTGGTTTTTGATGCAGACGAAGCGGAAAGACTTGGAGAGCAGGGAGAAATGGTTATTCTTGTTACATCAGAAACTACTCCTGATGATATCCACGGGGTCCTTTCTGCCCAGGGAGTTTTAACGGCGCGAGGAGGCATGACCAGCCACGCAGCTGTTGTGGCCAGGGGAATGGGTAAACCGGCCGTTTGCGGGTGTGAAAGTATTAGGTTTTCTCGGGAAGAAAGCCTTGCCTGGATTGGAGCTTTTGAAATCCGGGAAGGAGAAATTATTACCATTAACGGAGGTACCGGAGAGGTCATTAAAGGGGAAGCGGTTTTAAAAGAACCCGAGCTATCCGACGCCACAATCCAGCTCCTTAAGTATACCGATGAACATAAGAAAATTGGAGTAAGGGCAAATGCTGATAACGGTCCGGATTCCCAAAAAGCCCTGGAATTGGGAGCCGAAGGAATTGGGCTTTGTCGGACCGAGCACATGTTTATGGGTAAAGAAAGGGTCCCTCTGGTAAGAAAGTTAATCTTAAGCGAATCCCCTGAGGAAAAAGAAGAGGCTCTTAATAGCCTTTTACCATACCAGAAAAAAGACTTCCAGGAAATTTTGGAGGTAATGGACGGGAAACCAGTAAATGTCAGACTTCTTGACCCCCCTCTCCATGAGTTTTTGCCCCAGTTGTTAGAACTTCAACAGGAAATATTTGCCGCAGAAAAAGCAGGGGATCAAGAAACCCTTGCCAAGAAAAAAGAATTATTCCGGAAAACAAAAAATATGGACGAATCTAACCCTATGATGGGATTAAGGGGATGCAGGCTGGGGATTATGCTTCCTGCCCTTTATAAAATGCAGGTAGAAGCCCTGGCCAGCGCAGCCCGGGTTCTTGAAGATCAGGGCAAGGAAGTCGACCTGGAAATAATGATCCCTCTGGTTGCAGAAGCTAAAGAATTATCATTTTTAAAAGGAGAGTTAATGGAAGTCCTTAAAGAAAAAATAAATCCCGGAGGGAAAATTAAATTCAAGATTGGAACAATGATTGAATTACCAAGGGCCTGCCTGACAGCAGACGAAATTGCTCAGGATGCAGAATTTTTCTCCTTTGGGACAAATGACCTAACCCAGACTGCCTTTGGTTTTTCCAGGGATGATGCAGAAGCAAAGTTTCTCCCGGCTTACCTCGAAGATGGAATACTGGAAGAAAATCCCTTTATTACTCTTGATCAAAAAGGTGTTGGCCGTTTAATGAAAATTGCGGTTGAAGAAAGTCGGAAAGTAAAACCTGAAATGAAAATTGGAATTTGTGGTGAGCATGGAGGGGATCCAGAATCCATTGCTTTTTGCAATGCAAATGGTTTTGACTATGTCAGCTGTTCCCCTTATCGAGTTCCAGTTGCCCGCCTGGCGGCAGCCCAGGCCGTTGTTAAAGCAAAAAGCCCTGCGATTTAAGCAGGGCTTTGTTTTTGGGAGAAGAATATTAAAGGAAAGGGAGGGACCAGGGTGAAAAAAAGGGCAAATAACCTGGATGGAAAACAGTGGTTGAAACATTCTTTAAGTGTTTGGCGGGGACCAATTCGATCCCCAGAAGAAAAAAAGCTGGGTCATCCTGCTGTTTTCCCCGTTGAACTGGTTAAGAAAATTATTGAGTCCCTGGTTTTTATCAACCCCGAAACCTCACCTCCCCTAATTTTTGATCCCTTTGGAGGAACTGCAACCACCCTTGTAGCTTCCATGGAAAAAGGGGTTTCTGCTATAGGTTTTGAATTGAATGAAGAATACTGGAAAAAGGGTGTCCAAAGACTTAAGAAACCAGAGGGATGGAAGGTCTATAGGGAATCAAAAAGTGAATTAATTGTTAACAGAGGAAAAACTGAAATCAAATGGATCCGGGGGGATGCCCGGGAATTAAAAAGACAGGTTCTTAAGGAATCCATCAACCTTACTGTTACCTCTCCTCCTTACTGGGATATTATGAGCCAACGAAGGTCTGCGGATAGAAAAAAAAGCAGGCCTTACAGCGAGGAAAAAGAAGATTTCAGTAATATTGAAGATTACTCCCTGTTTTTCCAGGAACAGAGGCAGGTTTTTTCTGGAATATTTGAAAGCACTGTTATTGGAGGTTATCTGGTGCTGGTGGTTATGGATCTCCGCAAGGGAAAAGATTTTTTTCCTCTCCACATGGACTATTCCCAAATGCTCCAGAATCTGGATTTCACCCTGGATGATATCATTATCTGGGATAGGGGTCAGGAATATAATAGTCTTAAACCTCTGGGCTATCCCAGTGTTTTTCGGGTTAATAAGGTTCATGAATATCTTCTGATCTTTCAAAGGAGGTAGAGGATGAGTTTCCGGGAGGAATACCAGAAAAAAGAACAGATAATGCTTTCTCCATATGCTTCTTTTAGTTCAAAAACCAGGGGCAGGGTTCAACCTGAAGAAGAATGTGAAATAAGGACTCCCTATCAAAGGGATAGGGATCGAATATTACACAGCAAGGCTTTTCGCCGCCTTAAGCACAAAACCCAGGTTTTTATTGCTCCTGAACATGACCATTACCGTACCAGGCTGACTCATACCCTGGAGGTTTCCCAAATCAGCAGGACAATAGCCCGGGCTCTATCTTTAAATGAGGACCTTGTAGAAGCCATTTCCCTTGCCCATGACCTTGGCCATACTCCTTTTGGGCATGCAGGAGAGGGAGCCCTCGATAAGCTGGTTGAGGGAGGGTTTAAACACAATCAACAATCCCTGAGGATAGTTGAGGTGCTTGAATTCCGCAATCGAGAAAAAAGAGGTTTGAACCTGACCTGGGAGGTTAAGGATGGGATTTCCGGCCATACCGGGTCCGAGATCCCCCAAACCCTGGAAGGACAGATTGTTCGCATTGCCGATCGAATTGCATATATAAACCATGATATTGACGATGCTTTGCGGGCGGGGATTATTACAAAAGAAAAGATACCTGAATTTTCCCTGGAAAAGCTTGGGTACGAACATTCCCAGCGGATTGATACTATGGTTAGGGATATGGTTGAAACCAGTAAAGATAAGAATGCTATTGAACAAAGCGAAGAAGTTGCCAGGGCAACCAATCTTTTGCGAGATTTTCTTTTCCAGGAGGTATATATTGGTTCAGAGGCAAAAAAAGAAGAATTTAAAGTGACTAACTTTATTGCAAATCTCTTTTATTTCTACATGGAAAATATAGATAAACTCCCTGAGGAATACCGGGAATTAATCCCCCGTTTTGGAAAACAACGGCTGGTTGCCGATTATATTGCAGGAATGTCAGATCGTTATGCTTTGATTCAGGGGCAAAAACTCCTCCTTCCCCGGCCCTGGTTTTCCGGTTGAAAATAAAGAAGGAATTTGCGGCAATCTTGTGGAATACCGTTAGTCAAGTCCCGTAAATAGTGAAAGGAGTAATAGGAAATGAAAATCCAATTCCTTTATTCCCCCCTTTGTCTTCGGGCGGAAATTCCATACGTTCGTTTTCTTTCTGATAGGATCAAGGGCTGCGAAATTGAGAGCTTTGATATATGGAATATTTCCGAAGGAGAGGAAGATAAACTCCCCGGAGAAATGCCTTCAGTTGTTAGAGCTCTTCGGCGAGGAGAAGGGTTTTTAACCGAAGGGCTTATTTTTTGTGAAGGGGAGTTGCTGGGACCGGCCAGTAAGGATATTGAAGAATTGCTCCAATTGATCCAGGAAAAGGGAGGTCTCTGGGATGAAAATTATTCCAATTGATCAGGAGAATCTGGATCGGCTTTATTCCCCCTGCCTGGATTTCCGTCCGGTTGAAAAGGTTCCCCCGGGATTCCCTGATGGTTCAGAGATCCATTTAGATTGGATTCAGGATCGCCGGGAAGATAGAAGAGCTTTTTATCAGTACCTGGTTAAAAAATATGGTGCTGCTGGGCTTGTTGCTGTTTCCATGAGGAAAGCAGTGGGATGGTTGACTTTTTTCCCGAAAGAAGAAGCCCAAAGAATAGGATGGATTAGAGCTGTTGATGATTATTTTAATCAGGAAACTCTTGTTATGGGGTGTTTCTGGGTTGCAGAAAACAAAAGAGATAAAGGGCTTGGTGCTGATTTAATAGAAGCCTGGAAAGAATGGGCTCGCAATAATTACTGGCGATACATTGAAGCTGCTCCCCGGGCGGATGGATCGGATTCCTGGTATAGCCCGGTTCCCTTGCAAAAGGCAGGNTTTGTTTTTATTGAAGAAAGAATAACCTCCCTGGAAAGTCAACGACGTTTTTATATCTATAGGTGTGATTTGCTTGAACAGGAAGTAACCCGGTGGGTGCAGGTTTGGGAAGATACTGCATTTCGCGTGGAAGTTGTAAAATCTTTCCTGGAAAGCAATGGGATACCAACTCACCTGGAATCAGATGTAGTTTTAAGTCTTCACCCCTTTACCCAGGGTCCTCTGGGAGAGGTTAGGGTTAAAGTTCCCGAGCAAATGCAGGAGAAAGCAGAGGAGTTATTAAGGGAAGTGCATGAAAGTGGAGAATAAAAAACACCCCTCCGCCAACAGGAGGAGATGCTATGGATAATGCTGTTGAGGTTATCCTGCAGGAAGTTGATCTGGTTGAAATTGTTGGAGAATACGTTCAGCTAAAAAAAACTGGGAAAAATTATAAAGGGCTCTGTCCTTTTCATCAGGAGAAAACACCTTCCTTCTCGGTAAGTCCGGAGAAAAATTTGTATTACTGTTTTGGGTGTGGAGCCGGAGGGAATGTGTTCAATTTTCTAATGGAGATTGAAAATATTCCTTTTAAAGAAGCCCTGGAATTATTAGCTCAAAGGCATGGAATTGAACTTGAAAAAAAGGATACCGGGCAGGAAAAAGCCCTGCGTCGAAAGAAAGACTTTATGTTTGACCTTTACCGTCTTGTTGCTCGGTTCTACCAGTACATTCTCCTGGAGACCAAGGTTGGTTCTGAAGCCAGGGATTACTTAAAACAAAGGGAATATCCCCTGGATTGGGCACGGGAAGTTGGGCTTGGACTTGCCCCTCCAGGGTGGGATAATCTTTTAAAGTTTTTGGAGAAAAAAGGTTATCAGCCTGATTTCCTCGAAGAAGCAGGATTGGTTGTTAAAGGAAAAAAAGGGTATTACGATCGTTTTCGCAACCGTTTAATTTTCACCATTTTCAACCCGCGGAATAATCCTATTGCTTTTGGGGGAAGGCTTTTATCTGAAGCGGGTGATCAGCCCAAATACCTGAATTCTCCTGAAACCCCGATTTATTCAAAAAGCAGGAATTTATACGGCCTTAATTGGGCTTCAGACAAAATAAGGGAACAGGATAGTATTATTGTTGTTGAGGGTTATACCGATGTTTTGAGTCTACACCTTAATGGACTGAAAAACTCTGTAGCTTCCCTGGGGACTGCTTTGACCCTTGACCAGGGCAGGTTAATGAAAAGATTTGCTTCCCGGGCTTACATTGCTTATGATTCTGATGTGGCAGGTGAAAGTGCAACAAAAAGGGGATTGGAAATCCTTCGCCAGGAAGGACTTAAAGTATATATTGTGGAACTTGAAAAAGGTATGGATCCTGACGATGTTATTAGAGAAAAAGGATTGGATTTTTTTTCAGAAAAAGTTAAAACCAGTAAAAATTACCTGGAGTACCTACTAGACAGGGTTTGTAAGAAATTTGACCTGAATGAATCTTCTGGAAGAATTGAAGCGGGGCAGGAATGTTTGCGTGTTTTGGGGAATATAGATAATGAGATTGAAAGGCAGGTCTATTTAAAATACATTTCTGAAAAATTGGATCTTGAAGCAGGTGCAATGGAGCGAGAGTTGAATAAGTTGCGTAAGGGCAGGAAAAAAGAAAATATTGAAAGGGATTACAGGCCAAGGAAGAGGAAAACTGATTTAACTTCAATGGAAGATATTGAAGAAAAAATTCTATCTCGTCTTCTTTCCGGGGATGGACGGGAAGAGGTTTTTGGGAAAATTAAACCAGAGGATTTTACCCTTTGCAAACACCACGAACTTGCCCAAATGCTTTATGAAGGTACAAAGCCAGCAGATCTCCAATTGAGCCAGGACCAGGAAATTGTTGAGCTGGCAAATCGACTTCAGTTTAGAGAAGTTAAAGGTTCAAACGAGGAACTGATTGAATGCTTTCTGCTGGAGAAAATTTACCAGGAAAAAAGAATTATTCTTGGAGAAATAAAAAGTAGAAAAAATCAACCCTTATTTTGGGTAAATAATAAATTACTGGAATATAGAGATATCCTGGAAAAAGAGCGGGGATTGAGGAAGGAGGGATAATGTGGCCCCAAAAAAAAATGACGAAAAAACTAAAGAATTAACCAACCTCCTTACCAAAGGACAGGAAAAAGGTTACTTAACGTACCAGGAAATCATGGATTCCCTCGGAGAAGTCAAGCTGTCAACAGAACAAATAGAGCAAATATATGAAATTCTTGCGGAAAAAAATATAGATGTTCTTGAAGACAGCGATGACCCCATTCTCGAAAAGGAACTGGAAGAAGAGGAAATTGAAATTCCTGATAGCATTGAGCTTGATGACCCGGTTCGAATGTACCTGAAAGAAATTGGTAAGGTGCCACTCCTTTCTCCTGAAGAAGAAATTGACCTGGCAAAAAGGATGGAAGCGGGGGAAGAAGAAGCAAAACGAAAGCTTGTTGAGGCTAATTTACGCCTTGTTGTTAGTATAGCCAAAAAATATGTTGGCAGGGGAATGCTTTTTCTTGACCTTATTCAAGAAGGGAATCTGGGGTTAATAAAAGCGGTGGAGAAATTTGACTACCGTAAGGGTTATAAATTCAGCACGTATGCGACCTGGTGGATTAGACAGGCAATTACAAGGTCAATTGCCGACCAGGCCAGGACAATCCGGATACCTGTTCATATGGTTGAGACAATTAACAAGCTGGTAAGGGTTTCCCGTCAGTTGCTTCAGGAACTTGATAGGGAACCAACCCCCGAAGAGATTGCTTCAGAAATGGACATTTCTGAGGAAAAAGTCCGGGAAATAATGAAAATTGCCCAGGAGCCAGTTTCCCTGGAGACTCCTATTGGAGAGGAAGAGGATAGTCACCTTGGTGATTTTATTGAAGATGAAGACGCTCCTGCTCCGGCAACGGCAGCTTCTTTTATGCTTCTTAAAGAACAGCTGGGAGGGGTTTTGGATACCCTTACTGACAGGGAGAAAAGGGTTCTGGAACTCAGGTTTGGAATTGAAGATGGGCGCCCCAGAACCCTGGAAGAAGTTGGCCGGGAATTTGGAGTAACCAGAGAGAGAATCAGGCAGATTGAAGCTAAAGCTCTCCGGAAATTGCGCCATCCAAGCCGAAGTAAAAAGTTAAAAGATTACCTGGAATAAAAGCAGGACTTTCCTGCTTTTTTTCTTTCGGTATTTGTAAATACCATTTTTTACCCTTGACGGGGTAGTTATGGTCGCTTATAATATGTATGTAGATTCCCCGATAGCTCAGCAGGTAGAGCAGGTGGCTGTTAACCACCGAGTCGCA
>SL_5KL_010_SEDDRAFT_10000919_pt1 | contig 18436 bp, 10 predicted proteins | sample SodLakKL_010_SED_FD_9118 | JGI IMG/M metagenome (IMG submission 9118)
GGCGGTTGTCTCCGCCGATCTGGGGATCCCCACCTGCCGTGACCAAGGGGCGGAAGGAGGCCCGGGGGTCTCCCCCGGCATCGGGCTCCGCCGTGTTCAGGCCCCATTCGGCCCACTGGGTTCCCCAGACCGTCATCTGAAAGCCGTTGTCGCCCCGATACGCCCAGTTGTGTACTCCGTTGTGCTCACTGGTGGAGTTCTCCGAGTGAACGTGGGCGAAGACGAAGTCGGTGGGCACCTGCTGGGCCGCCGCCACGGCCTCGTCCCAGCGGCCTAGCATGAGGTTAGCCTGTGCCCGGCCTGCCAGCGCCGCCAGCCGGGTCTCTGCGTGCCCGCCGGCCTGGGCCGTCTCGGCGGCGTCCCTGAAGAAGCCCACCGCCCGCTCGCTGAAGGCGGTATGGGGTTCAAGCCCACCACCGTCGATCACGGCGTCGCAGAACAGCTCCCCCATGATCCGGTTGGAGAAGCCGGCATAGAGCTGGGCCAGCGCCACCCAGGAATTGGACCCGGGGTCGTCAACCAAGCGGCTGGCCTTCACAATGGCGTCTTCCGCCTGCCAGCGCGCCTGGGACGAATAGCCCCAGTGGGACTGGTTCTCCGGTGATTCGTTGTTCGGGGTGCCCTCGCTGATCTCCCTGGGGGGGACCCAGCTTCCCGAGTGGACCAACTCGCCGGAAAGGAGGGCGCTGGCGGAGTAGGTGCCGCCGGCTCCCATGACGGTGGTGGCGAGACCGAAGGTGCCAAGCGCCCCGTTCACGATGGCCGGGACGGCCTGCGGGGTTTCCAGGTCGGTCTCTTCAATGAGTGCGGGGTTCGACACTCCCAGGTCGCACCCGGCCAGGAGCAGTCCTCCTGCAGCCAGGAGCGCCAGGGAGCGTCCGCGGGCTCGGCCGGACCGGGCCCGATTCCTCGTGGTTCGTTCCATGTGCATGGTCGATTCTCCTCTGCCGGTTCGCATCAGAACTGGGCGCTGATCCCCACGACGAACTGTCGGGGGAGGGGCGTGTCGAAGAAGTTGTGGGCCCGGAGCGCCGAGTCAGCCAGGTCGTTCCGGTACATCCCTTCGGGATCGAGCCCCGGGTAGTCGGTCCACCGGAAGAGGTTCCGGCCGGCGAGGGAGACGGTGGCTCCCTGGATCCCCACATTCCCCAACCACTGGTCCGGGATGCGGTATGCCACGCTGACCTCCCGGACTCTCCAGAAGTCGGCGTCGAAGGCGTAGTCGCCATGGGTCAGGGCAGAAGGACGATCACAGACGGCCTGGGTCAGGGCGTCCACATTCCCCCGACACCGGAGCGCCACCGGCCCGGGCTCGATGGGGAGCCCCTGGGTGTCCGTGACGGCCCGTGCCGGGTGCATGAGCCACCGCATGGAGTGATCGTGGTTCATGTGTCCGGCCTTGTGGTCCAGCAGGAGGGACACGGAGGTGCGGGAGCCGATGCTGAAGGTGCTCCCGAGCTGGATCTGGCGGGTGGGAAGGGGCTGCCCCAGGTAGTCCCATCCCTCGGGAAGTTCGCCGTTGGCGTCGCGGAGGAGCTGACTGGCGAGCCCCACCTCCCCATTCACCTCGATGAAGCGATCACCGAAGAAGGAACCCACCGGATAGCCCTCCCTCATGAACTGGAGCCACTGGAGCTGTATGGGCGCGCCTCCACCGAGGCTCACGATCTTGTTGTCGTTGGTGGAGTAGTTGATGTTGGCGTCCCAGGCGAAGTTCGGGAGCTCCAGCACCGTTCCGCGGATCCCCACTTCCCAGCCCTTGTTCTCGATCTCGCCCACATTCCGGAGCTGGGTCTGGAGGAAGCCCTGCGAGGGCGGCTCCCGGACCGCGTAAAGCGCGTCGGTGGTGGTCTGGTCGAAGCGGGTGACCTCCACCTGGATCCGGTCATCCAGGAGGCCCAGGTCGAAGCCCACCTCGATCTCGGTGCTCACCTCGGCCTTCAGATCGGGATTCCCCAGGTTCCCGGGGCGAACCGCCGCCTGTCCGCCTACGGCGGATTCGGGCTGCCACGTCCGGACCGCCGAGAAGTTGGCGGGCTGCTGACCGGCGGTGCCGTAGGAGGCCCGGAGCCGAACCGAAGAAAAGAGGTCGGGCAAGGCCACCTGCTCGCTCAGGATGTAGGAGACATCTGCCTTGGGATAGAACTGATAGTCCACGTCATCCCCGAAGGCGGAGTGCGCGTCGGCCCGGGCGCCCAGGGTCACGAAGAGAGCATCGCCGAAGCCGAACTGCTGCTCGGCAAAGAACCCGGCGCTCCGCTCCTTCAGCCGCGCCTCAGCGCCCGAGGTGGTGATGGCGGCGCTCACGGTCTCAAGGCCCAGGAAGGGGAAGCCGGAGCCGATGGAGGAGCTCCAGCCCTGATCCCGGTCGAAGTACTGGAACCCGGCGGAGGTGGTGGAGCGGATCCCATCGGTGAGCTGACCCCGAAGGCTGACCGTGTAGTCGACGTTCAGGTTCAGGTTCTGCCGCCGGTAGTTGGACCGGAACCCGTCGATGATGTTGTTGACGGCGCCGAAGGGGAAGAGCTGGAATTCGTCGGAGTTGAACACGTCGGCGCCGAAGGTCACCCGGTGGTTCAAAGCCCTGGCGATCTGGTGCTCCAACGTGACGCCGCCGGTAAAGCGGTTGCCGTTCTGGAAGGCTTCGATGGCCCGGAGGTCCATGGTGGGCGTACCGAACTGACCGGCAGGTCCGCCCACGAGTCCATTGATGGTGTAGCCCCGGGTGTTGTTGGCGTCAGGGGTGTGCTGAACCGAGCGCCGGGTGAAGCCGGTGTTGACCCGGATGGAGATGTCGTCCCGAGGGACCACCGTGAAGTTCAGGCGAGCCGAGTACGCCTCCTCTCCTCCGTTGGGAAGGATGCCCTTCTCGTCCCTGGCCGTGAGGGCCGCATAGTAGGAGAAGGACTCGCTTCCGCCGGTGACGGAAACCTGGTGGGACTGGGTGCGTCCCGTCTGCACCATGTTGTCGTAGAACCAGTCGGAGTAGGCCGAGATTGCCCACCAGTCCCGAGGGGTGTTCAGCACCCCGAAGTCGGCGTTGTAGCGCCACTGGGTGACACCCTCGCGACCGCGGCGCGTGAAGATCTGGATGACCCCGGCTGAGGCCTCGGAGCCGTACAGCGTGGCTGCGGAGGCGCCGCGGATGATCTCCACCCGCTCGATGTCGGCGGGGTTGATGTCATCCAGTCCGGACCACGAGGCCCCGGCCGTCGTGGTGCTGATGCCGCTGGAGCTGGAGTTGTCGATGCGGATCCCGTCCACGTAGATGAGCGGCTCGTTGGACTGGCTGATGGAGGCTGCTCCCCGGAGCACGATGCGGCTCCCCTGGCCGGACTTCCCACCACCGGGCATGACGTTCACACCGGGGGCGCGGGCCTGCAGGAGCTGGGAAAGGTTGTTGATGGGGGCACTCTCCAGAGCCGTCACATCCACCGAGGCGATGGATGTGCCGATCTCCCGGCGAGCCACACCGGAGGCCTGTCCGGTCACCACCACCTCGTCGAGAGCCAGGGCGCTAACCCGGAGGGTGAATGCCACCTCCACCACTTGGTCGGGTACCACGGTCACGGTCTGCGTTTCGGTTCGATATCCCAGGGAGCTGACCTGGATCTCTTGCTGGCCTGCCGGGACGTTTTGGAGCCGGAACTCACCGCGGGCGTTGGTGACTCCCGTGCGGCCCAGCTCCGGAAGGGAGATGAACGCGCCGGGGAGGGGCTGACCGGCGGTACTCACTACCGTGCCGGATATGGTACCCGCTTGGGCTTGGAGTGCTTTAGCGGCTGGGGGGGCCAGGAGCCCCAGGGGAAGAAGCAGGAAGGACGCGAGGACGAGCAGGCTCCAGAAGGATCGTGAAGTCTGACATCGTCCCTGGGGTGGGTTGGAATTCGAACCCGGATGGTTCATGGCACCTCCCAGGGGTAGGTGGGGACGGTTTGAGGGGAGTTCCCCTCTGACAAAAAAGTCCCCTTAACCTAGCCAAGGTCTTCCTTTACCTCCAAATCGCCGGTCAGCGCCTGCCTTGCTGCATCTCCCGCAGCGCCTGCTCCCGCAGCGACTCCGGCACGATACGCCAGTTGGGTTCGAAGTCGGTGGGGAGTGTCAGCGTTTCCTCCCTCTCCAACGCTTCGATGAGAAGGTCCCGGACACTCTCGGATCCGGCGTAGACCACCTCGGCGTCGGCCACTGCCGGGAATGCCCCACCACCGCTCTGGCGGTAATTGTTCAGGGCCATGGTGAAGACATCGTCGTCGGCCACGGGACGGCCGTCCCGCTCCAGACGCACCACCCGTTCGCCCCAGGGCCGGGTTAGATCCAGGGTGTAGTCCACCCCCCGGACCATGTCGAAGTTGAAGCCCGGCCAGTCCGGGTTCACCAGGCGGTCACAGCGAGCCTCCGGACAGGGGAGGAAGTACCGGGCCGAATGCTCCAGGTAGGCTCTGAGTTCAGCTCCGGTGATCCGTACCGCCCGGAGAAGGTTGTTGTCGTAGGGGTAGAACCGCGCCATCCGGGCCACCGTGATGTCACCCTGGGGGAAGCCGGCGGTAAGGCTGAAGGCTGCGGCGGCGGAGAGGTCGGCACCGGTCACCTCCTGCTGTACCCGGTTCACCCAGTCCATGATGGGTGTGGCCTCTACCCGTGCTTCGGCAGCGGACCATTCCTCCTCCGCTCGGGCCACCACACGGCCCATGGCGGCCAGCGCACGCTCGTGGGCCGGGGCGAGCAGCTCCACCATGACCTCATCCAGGTGGTCGGCGGTGGGGCGGACCAGCTCAGCCCGCTTCGACTCCACCTGCCAACCGGGGCCTTCCGGATCCGGTGTCAGATGGAAGGTGGCCACCGCCAGCGCCCGCCCGTGGGAGCCGGCCTGGGTGAAGAGGACGTTGTTGATGGTGCTGTCCGCCACCTGGCGGTGGCTGTGCCCGAGGAATGCTGCGTCGATGCCCTCCACCTGCCACGCCGCGTCCGCCATGCGGCTCTCGGCGCCCAGCCCGGTGGTGACGGTGTCGTAGCTGGTACCCTGGAAGGAGGCGTGGGCCGCCACCAGCACCAGATCAGCGCCCTCGGCTCTCATGACGGGGACCACCTCTCCGAGACGCTCCACCATGTCCGGGAACTCCAGTCGCCCCTCCACATGATCCCGGTCCCAGATGGCGACCCCCGGAGGAACCACCGCTGTGATGCCCACCTGCAGGAGGCGACCGTCCACCTCCCGCTCCACCATGGTGTGGGTAGGCCAGGCCGGCTCTCCCGTGTCGGCGTCCACGGTGTTGGCCGAGAGGAAGGGGAAGGCGGCGTCGGCCAGGGAGCGACGCAGGTGGTCGAGACCGAAGTTGAACTCGTGGTTCCCCAGGGCCGCAGCGTCGTAGCCCATGTGGTTCATGGCCAGGATGACCGGGTGCACCTCCCCTGCGGCAAGAGGGGTGAAGACGGCGGTGAGAGGGTTGCCCTGCAGGAGATCCCCGGAGTCGATGAGGAGGGTGCGTCCCGGGTGGGCTGCCCGGATGGAATCCACCAGCGGAGCCAGGCGAGCCAGCCCGTAATCCAGCACTTCCTCCCGCTCATAGTCCCAGGGCATGAGTTGCCCGTGGATGTCGGTGGTTCCCATGACGACGAACTCGATGGCGTCTGACGTCCTTTCAGGGGTCCCGGGAGCGCCCTCAGGTGGAGGCGGATCCCCGGCACAACCGACAAGGAAAAGGACACCGGCCGCCAGCAGCCATAGGGAAGAAGCTGGGCGTGCGGTCGAAGAAGCGAGGTGGCCGGTCATGGGATCGGTGCCGAGCGAAGGGAGTGTGGCCATGGAGGCAGAAGCAAATTCGGAATTTTTGAGATGGACAACCCGGGAGCCCCAGATCTACCCCCTGGGTGGAGAAGAGGCTCCCCCGGGGCTCCCCCAGCCCATGCGGTGGGAGATGCGACGGGCGATGCGTAGAAGCGTCCAGGCGATGCTGAAGGCGGCTACGGGGAAGGCGGCGGTGCGGAGGACGTCGGCAATGGCCGCACCCGCCACCTCCCAGTGGGGCATGAAGAGCCTGGTGGCGGTGGCTGCCACCAGAATGGTGAAGGTGGTGACCACCGCCAGATGATACCATTCCCGCTTGCGGATCCAGAGGAAGAGGAAGGCCGCAAGGTGGATGAGGAACACCACCAGGAGGAAGGGGAGCCCCCATCCCATCAGCGACTCCTGCCGGCGCCACTGGCCTTCCCGGAGTGACCGGCCTTCCCGGAGCGACCGGCCTTCTCCGGTCCACCGGCCGCCCCGGATCGCGCCGCCGCCCCAGACTTCATGGAAAGCCCGATCCGCCCCCGCTCCAGATCCACCGAGAGGACCGTGACCTTCACCGGCTGACCGACCCGGACCACCTCGGCGGGGTCCCGGACAAAGTGGTCGGACAACTCCGATACATGGACCAGCCCGTCCTGGTGAACCCCAACATCCACGAATGCCCCGAAGGCCACCACATTGGTCACCACCCCTTCGAGCCGCATCCCTGGCTTCAGATCCTCGGGGGATTGGACGTCTTCCCGGAATTCCGGGGGCTGGAAGCTCTCCCTGGGATCCCGCCCCGGACGCCGGAGTTCATCCAGAATGTCTTCCAGTGTGGGACGGCCCACCTCCCTGGACACATATCGGTCCAGGTTCGCCTCCAGGCGGGCCAGCGCTGCTTCGTTCCCTACAAGCTCAGCGACTTCAAGCCCCAGGTCTGCCGCCAGGGACTCCACCAGGCGGTAGCGCTCCGGATGCACCGCTGTGGCATCCAGCGGATGGGCCCCTCCCCGGATCCGGAGGAAGCCTGCCGCCTGCTCGAAGGCCTTGGGCCCGAGCCTGGGGACCTCCAGAAGATCACCCCGCTCCCGGAATCCGCCCCGGGACTGGCGTGTCTCTACAATGCGCTGTGCCAGGGTGGGTCCGATCCCCGCCACGTAGGCCAGGAGGGAAGGGGAGGCTGTGTTCACCTCTACCCCCACGCGATTCACGCACACCTCCACCGTGAGGTCCAGGCGGTGCCGCAGGGCGGTCTGGTTCACATCGTGCTGATACTGGCCCACGCCGATGGAACGGGGATCGATCTTCACCAACTCGGCCAGGGGATCCTGGAGACGCCGGGCGATGGAAACGGCGCCGCGGAGGGTCACGTCCAATTCTGGGAGTTCGGTGCGGGCCACCTCCGAAGCGGAGTAGACCGATGCCCCCGCTTCATTCACAAGGACCACGTCGGGGCGCTCCCGCCCCGGAATCCGCCCCAGCACCTCTCGCACCAGGCCAACGGTCTCCCTGGATGCGGTGCCGTTCCCCACCGCTACGAGCTCAGGACGGTGGCGCTTCACCAATCCCAGGAGCTCATGCCCGAAGGCCTCTTCCCGGTGCAGGAAGAGGGTGGCTGTCTCTGCCACAGCCCCGGTGGGCGAGACCATGGCGGCCTTGACCCCGGTGCGGAAGCCCGGATCGAGGCCCAGGATGCCCCGCTCCCCGGCCGGGGGCTGGAGGAGGAGTTGCTCCAGATTCTGCCCGAAGACCCGGATGGCCTCGGCGTCGGCCCGTTCCTTCAGCTCCGCGCCCACATCCGACGCCACTCCCGGGTGGAGGAGTCTGCGGGCCGCGTCTTCCGCCGTGACCTCCAGGGTGTGTCGGGCCCGGCGGCTCGCCAGCGCCACGCGCCGGACCTCCCCATGGACCTCCTCCTCGGCACCCTCGATTTTCCACGAGAGCACGCCCTCCGCCTCGCCCCGACGGATGGCCAGGATCCGGTGGGCCGGGATAGAGCGAACCGGCTCCGAATGGGCTTCATAGTCCCGGAAGCGAGGACGCAGGGGGTGCTCCTTGGCGCCCCGGGCCAGGGAGGCGGTGACGACCCCTCGGCTTCGGACCAGATCCCGGGCCCGGCGCCGCAGCTCCGGTTCTTCGGCCAACCGCTCCGCCAGGATGTCCCGCGCCCCGGCCAGGGCGGCCTCCACATCGGGTACTTCCCTCTCGGGGTCCACCAGCTCCAGTGCCTGGCGCCGGGCTCCCGCATCGTCCACCTTCCCCTCCCAGATCGCCTCGGCCAGCGGCTCGAGACCGCGCTCCACGGCCATGGTGGCTCGGGTGCGCCGCCGGGGGCGATGGGGGCGGTAGACATCTTCCAACTCCTGCTTGGTGGCGGCGTCCCTCACCGACTTCTCCAACTCCGGTGTCAGGACACCAGCCTCGTCCAGGGTGGTGAGGATTCCCAGGCGCCGCTCTTCCAACTCCACCAGGTAGACGCCCCGGTCCCGCACCTCCCCGAGTTGGACCTCGTCGAGCCCCCCGGTGGCCTCCTTCCGGTAACGGGCGATGAAGGGGAGGGTGGCGCCTTCCTGGAAAAGTCTGAGGGCTCCCTGGACACCGGCAGGGGGCAGGCTCAGGTCACGGGCGACGCGAGGGGCCAGGTCCGTGAGCCGTGGAGGTGTGGGGGTGGTGAGGGCCATGGGGCGGGGAATGGGGGTGATGGTTCAGTGACCTGCGACGATCGCCGGGCCGGAACGTGGCCACCGGCGAACGGTCGCTTCATGTGGAGGGGAAAGGTGGGGTCGGTGGGCCTTCGGTTCAATCGGCACGGGTCAGGCGGTTAGGCCTCCATCCACCGGAATCACAGCGCCCGTGATGAACCGGCTCTCATCCGACGCCAGGAACAGGGCGGCGGCGGCGATCTCGTCATTGGTGGCATACCGGCCCAGCGGGATCATCCCCTCGAACCCCTTCTTGGCCTCTGTGGCGGCTCCGGGGGCGAAGCCTTCCTCCAGGGACCGCATCATCCGGTTGTCCACCGGCGACGGGTGGATGGAGTTCACCCGGATGCCACGGGCTGCGCCTTCAAGGGCACCGGAGCGCATGAGTCCGATGGTGGCGTGTTTACTTGTGGTGTAGGCACTCACGTTCGGCGTGCCTTGGAGTCCTGCCACAGAAGACGTGATGATCACGCTGCCTCCACCTGCCTCCTCCAATGCAGGGAAGCCGTGCTTCATTCCAAGCCATACACCCTTGACGTTTACTCCCATGACCAGGTCATAGATCTCTTCGGGGTACTCTTCCAGTGACTTGACCACGCCTTCGACCCCGGCGTTGAGGAAGAGGATGTCCACCCGGCCGAACCGCTCCCGGGCCTCTGCCATATACCGGGCCACATCCCCATCCTTGGACACATCGGCGGCGGAGATTCCCACCCGCTCACCGTCCAGTTCGGCGGCAGCGTCGGTGAGGGCCTCCTCGCTCAGATCCACCAGGTGCACCCCTGCGGCGCCTTCCTTGAGGAAGAGACGTGCGGCGGCGAGCCCGATCCCCCCGGCTCCTCCTGTGATTATGGCCACGCGTCCGTCGAGTCTCATATTCAGCCTCCGTCTTGATTGTCGTGGATCATTGTCGAAACAACGGTGCTGCTCATCCGCATCGGAAAGTTAGCACCGAGGACCATGGTGAAGTGAGAGGGGGTTAGGGGTGGGGTCGAGGGGGTGGGCTGGTGGCCCGTGAGGAGTCGCGAGGGAGGGGTTCACCTCCAGCGTCGGGGGAAGGATCTGATCCATCTTCCGGGACAGACCCTTCGGAGATGCCCTTCCAAAGCCAGAGACGATAACTGATATTCATGGAGTATATCATTCCTCCACAAGACTTTGGGGTCCCCTCATGGAAGTTGAAAATGATCTTCGGCGGCGTGTCCGGCCTCCCCTGGTACTCGCTCTCCTCGTCGTTCTGGCAGTCACCCTACCGGGGTGCTTCGCATTCGTGGAGTATGACGCCGATCAGAGCCTGGGGGCCGGGGTTCGAGGCCAGGTGGGGCTTGATCGCCTGCTTCCAGGTTCGCCGGACTCAGGGGGAGGAATGGCGGGGCGAGTGGGGGTGGCCGGTGGCCTCCACTTCTTCTCGCCGAGCGACGGTGATGTCCTGGAAGGGAATGTGGACCTTCTGCTGCCGCTCTTCCGTCTGGGGGACGGCGCGGCCCGTTCGTACGTAGGATCCGGCCTCTCGCTGGCGCGAGTATCAGGTCCGGAGGATTCGTCCTGGGACCCGGGGTTGAACCTCCTGGGAGGCGTCCAGTTCGAACGCCGTGCCTTCGCACCCTTCTTCGAGGCTCGGGGCGCCATCGGGGGAGCGACTCCCTTCAGCGCCCTGGTGGGAGTGAGGATCTTCTCTCGCTGACACACGAGTGAGCGGGGTTGGGAAGGTGCGGGAATGGACGGAATGGCGTGTGGAAGCCTGAGGGCCAACCTGCCGCGGCGGTTCTGCTTTGGCGTGTGCCAGTTGTTGATATCCTAGTCGGGATCAGTCATCTTGCAAGCCGCATACGCTCGCCTTCGGAATCTTCCAGGAAGCAGACGATTCCGTCCTTGGATCCCTCCCGCGGGAGTCCGGACCGAATCGGGCCTGTGGGCGTGAGTCCTCAGCAGTGTCCCATCCCGTAACGGAGGTGTTCAAGATTGGGCCAGCGCATCGACCCATCGTCGTCCCACCTTGTTCTTCTCGACACGCTTCCTGCCGCCATCTGCATCTGGGAGCCCGATACCACCATCGTTTGGGCCAATCGGATTTACACGGAGCGGATCGGCGGGGGTGAATCGGTGGTGGGACGCCGCTGGCTTACGGATTTCGTCGAGCCAGGGGTCCGGGAGGAGGTAGCTCTGCAGTTGACGGACCTGCCCTCCCGGCCCCGTCCTTGGGTGACTGGGCACGGGGTGGTGGATTGGTCAGGGCTGAAACGACACTTCCTCTGGGTGAACACCCCCTTCGAACCCCAATGGGATCCAGAGGATGGCACCGCAGGGGATTTCCCGTTTCCCTCGCCCAGCGAGCCTCTGTTTCAGTCTGTTGGGGTTGAGGTTCCCGAGGAGTTCGGAGGGCTGTTGGGGCGCAATGGAAGTGGAATGATTGCAGGGCTAGTGCCCGACGGACCCCTCCGGAACCTGGCCGGGGGCGTGGCCCACGGCGTCAACTCCCACCTCGCCACCATCCTCAGCCATGGGGAGATGGCCCTTGACACTGGCCAGTGTCCCGAGCCGGTGGAGGCTCACCTCCTGGAGATCCTGGCGGCCGTGGGCCGTTGCGGTGATCTCACCCGGACTCTCCTGTCCTTTGCTGCCCGGCGCCCCTTCTTCCGCCGGCCTGGTGGGCTGGACTCGCTGATGGAAGAGATGATCCCCACCTTCCGGCGGGTGGTCGGCCGGAACATTCCTCTGCGGTGGATGCCAGGGGCCGGTGAAGCCGCTGTGAAGATCGATCCCGAGCGACTGGAGGAGGCGGTGGAGAACCTCTTGACCAACGCTCGCGATGCGATTCTGGCCTACAGGGTCGTCCAGGGCGAGCCGGAGCACGGTGTCATCGTCCTGTCCACCGAGGTGTTGCACGGGGGCCGCTTCCTCTCCATCAGCGTCCAGGACGACGGCCTGGGGATGGAACAGGCGGTGGCTCAGCGGGCCCTCGAGCCCTTCTTCTCGACCAAACGGGGCGTTGGCGCACAGGGACTGGGACTGCCGGCCACCCAGGGGTTTGCCCTCCAGAACGGAGGGTCCCTGGAGGTTGATACCGCCGTCGGGTTGGGAACGACGGTTCGGCTCCTCCTCCCCCGGGCGGTGATGAGGGAAGATAGCCAGAGCGGCGGGAGCCGGGTCAGCTCCGGTCTCCAGGCCGCGGTTCAGGAAGGGGCGCAGGACGGCGCGGAACCTGAAGTAGACCAACGCAGGCGTGACGGTGCGGATCCAGCGGAGCCTCGTCCCGCAGATCCTGNTACCGGTTCGGCGGAAGCGGAGGGGCCCTCCCTTCCTCCCCGGATCCTCCTGGTGGAAGATGACGAGGCCCTGATCCGGGTCATAGCACGATTCCTCACCCGCATGGGGTATCGGGTGGAGTGTGCCACCAATGCCCAGGACGCTGCCCATTTGGCTCGCGTCCACCGCGACGACCTGGATCTTCTCATCACCGACGTGATCATNCCGGGGAAGAGTGGGGTGGAACTGCAGGAACTCCTGGCTGCCCAGGGGATCCGACCCCCCTGCCTCTTCATCTCGGGGTTCACTGCGGATTTCCTCGAGTCGAGACTTCTGACGGAGGAAGGCATCCGCTTCCTGGCCAAGCCCTTCTCCCTGGATGCGTTGGCGTCCCAGGTGGGGGAGTTGATGGGAGCAAGACGCCTCAGAACGCCAGGAGCCGGGTGACCTTCAGGGTCAGCAGGCGTTCGGAGCCCATTCCGCCGCTCCGGGTGCTTCGGCGGTCGGTGAACACCAGGTAGGCTTCGCTTAAGGGTGCGTGCAGCCAGGTCAGCCGGAGGTTGGAGATCCAGAGATCCTGCGCCTCGTTGTACTGCACCACCCCTCCCAGATACAGACGCGTCGACCGGGCAGCCCTGATCTCACCCCGGTAGAGGTTCGCCGGGAAGCGCTCCCCATCGATCTCAATGGCGTTCCGGTCCGCCTGGATGGCCACCGACAGGCGGGGATCCGGGTGCCAGCGAACTCCGCCGCCGATGCTTCGTCTGCTGCCCCCGAAGTACCCTCCACCCGCCGCAGTCAGGGTTCCCGAGACGCGGCGGTTGCCCGAGGACTGGTAGCGCACCTCCGCCTCGGAGAACCGGTAGGTGCCGGGAGGGACCCTTCCCCGGCCCTCCACCGGGAAGCCTTCCTCCAACCGCTCCATGCGCCTGGTGATCCGGCTTGAAAGCTCTCCCCCATCGGTGAAGCTGAAGGCGAGCCCACCGGTTTCCCGGGTGGTCTCCACCACGCCGTCCAGGGAAGTGAAGCGGTGAACCTCCAGATAGGGGTTCATGTCCAGGACCCCGGGGATGGCGGGACGCGGATGGGCACCGAAGGTCCCGTAGAGGTGGGTNACGCCCCGCCGCTGGACGAACCCNATCCCGGGTTCGAAGTCGGGTCCTACTCGCCGGGCCAGGGCCGAGACATCCCAGAGCCGGTCCCGCCACGCGACCCAGACGCGCCCGGTCCAGGAGTCCTGATCCGCAGCCCCTTCCGTCGNCTCCTCCATGGAGGTCCGGGCGGCGTAGGTGCTNACCANGAGGCTGGGCCCGAGGCGGAGGTTGAGGTCCACTCCCCCGGCCCGGTTCCATGGCCCTCCGGCCCGGTCCCGACGATCTGTCATCAGAACGCCCACATCCGATGCGGCGCCCACCCTTCTGCGGAGGCGAAGCACGGAGAAGGCGTCTCCGCTGGTCTCGTCCACAGCGCCGGTCCAGGCATGGAGGATCCCAACCTCGGTGTCCCCCACCTGTCCCGAAAGACGCCCGCCCCCCNGGAGCGGGACCGGACGCCCCTGTTCAAGACCGATCCGCCGGGAGTGGAAGAGGCGCAGGTCGGCGGCTGAGGTTCCTCCCCGGTAGTTCCGTTCGGACTGCTCGCCGAAGAGGAACATCCCGGAGTTCTCAACAAAGAATTCCCGCCGCTCGGGAAAGAAGGTGGGGAAGCGCGACAGATTCACCTGCTCCCGGTCTACATCCACGTGGGAGAAGTCGGCTCGCCATGTCAGATCCAGCGTCATCCGTGGCGTCACCCCCCACTTGAGGTCCATCCCCCCGTCTGCCTGGCTTCCCCGACGCCAATCCGGGAGTGTGGCCCCGCGCCCGTCCTGGGAGAGGACGAACGGCTTNAGCCTCAGGTTCCGGCCACTGGCGACCCGGGGGGGGCCGGTGACGGTCCCGGCCCGCTCAGCGAAGTGGATCTGATGCCTTCGGTCCAGAGGTGCCCAGGCAGTGCGCTCATTCCTCCGGGCTATGGAGCGGTGGAAGTTCACGCCCCACACCTGCTCGTCTCGGGATGGATCGAAGCGGAGTGTGGTCCACGGGATGGCCATCTCCACCGTCCACCCGCCCTCATGGACCTGGGTGGCCACCTCCACGGCGGCATCCCAGGCGAAGTCCAGATTCCGCGAGTTGTCGAACGCCTGCCCATCCCGAACGGCCCCTGCCGGATTCACCAGGAAGAGGTAGCCGTTTCGGCGATCCAGGAAGGTGTCCAGGAAGACGCCGAAGAGATCGATGTCATGGGCGCTAACCCCTGGGTGATCCCGCTCCATGGTTCCCGAGACCAGCAGATCGGGTCGGGTGTCGTGCATCAGGGCACCGATGTAGAGGGCCCTGTCGTCGTAGAGCATCCGGACCTCCGTCTCCTCCGTGGCCGGCAGCCCGGCGTCGGGGATGGCCTGCACGAATCCGGTGAGGACAGGAGCCTCCTGCCATGCCGGTTCATCAAGGCGTCCGTCGATGGTGACAGCGCCCCGGGCCGGAACCGCCCGGCCCTCAGGCCGAGGTGCGGATTCGGGATCCAACCCGTCCGAACGTGTCGCTCCCGAGGGGGCGCTGACCGTATCGTGCGTCTGAGTCTCAACTATATCCGGCACCTGAGCCTCAACCGTGCAAGGGATCCAGATCGCACAGATCGCAGTGGCAAGGAGGCAGAGAATGGGCCTAGTCAGGATTGGTCCCGAAGGTGGGGGCATGTGCGGTACGGTCGCGCCGGGGCGGGGCGGGCTTGTAGGATCAGGGCTCGGGCATTCTTTCGGTTCGGTAAGGGGTGCGCAAGGGTGTTGGGTCCGGACCGAGCAGTCCGACTCACCGCCCCCATAGGGGGCTGGTTGCCGAATCCCTGCCGGCTCACCACATTGCCCGCCGATCCAACCGCCATGCTGAGTTATCCGATAAGGAATCCGCGCTCCCATGCTGCTACCTGCCATGACTCCGGCTCGCACGGGGGCCCTTTTGGGGATCGGCTTCCTAAGTCTCCTGCTTCTGACGGTTCCCCAGGGCGCACTGGCCCAGAGTACCTCGGGTGACGCGTCGAGTCGGGCCATCGGGGAGGCCCCGGCCGGGGTGCCTGGCGTCGATTTCCCCATCAATGTGGAGGCGGCCCCTCGTCCCCTGGCCCAAGCCACCCGAACCCAGGTAGCCATTCGGGTGGACGGTCATCTGCATGAATCCGCCTGGCTCGAGGCGCCGGTCATCGATCACTTCGTTCAGTCCCAGCCTCACACCGGATTCCTGGCCAGCGAGCGCACCGAGGTCATGATCCTCTATGACGATCAGGCCCTCTACATCGGGGCCCGTCTTCACGAATCGGACCCTGCCCGCTCCACCCTCCTTACGTTGGAGCGCGACTTTCCCGGAGCCAGCACCCGGGACTCGGATATCTTTGCCATCACCCTGGATACGTTCTTCGACCGACGAAACTCCTTCATCTTCCTGGTGAATCCCCGCGGTGCCCTCCGGGACGGGCAGACCTTTGATGACTCCCGGAACATGGATTTCGCTTGGCGCGGTGCGGTGGAGGTGGAGACGGTTCAGGCCGATTGGGGATGGACGCTTGAAATGGCAATCCCATGGTCGGCTCTGCGGTTTGACCCGTCCGGTGATGAGTTGCAGTTCGGGATGAATCTCCTGCGCCGGGTCCGCTGGAAGAACGAGGACTCCTACTGGGCACCGGTGGAACGCCACGATCCGGTTCACCGGATGTCCCGGGCCGGCACCCTGACGGGGATCGAGGGTGTGTCGTCGGGCCGGAATCTCAGGGTGAAACCCTTCCTCAGCGCCTCCCACGGGACGGGACCGGCGCTTGGCGAGGCCGACCTGGGCGGTCAGTGGAAGGTGGGGGGCGATGTGAAGGTCGGGCTCACGCCCCAACTCACCCTGGACATGACCTTGAACACGGACTTCTCCCAGGTCGAGGTAGATCAGCAGCAGGTGAACCTCACCCGCTTCTCCCTCTTCTTTCCGGAACAGCGGGAATTCTTCGTGGAGAATTCCGGGTCCTTCACCTTTGGAGACGTGACGGAGCGCGGGTACCGGACCGGATCGTCCCTTCGCCAGTTCACCCTCTTCCACTCTCGTAGGATTGGGATCACTCCGGGCGGTCAGCCCCTCCCGATCCTGGGTGGGGGACGGGTCTCCGGGCGGGTGGGCGATACGGAGTTGGGATTTCTCAACATGCAGACCCGGTCCGGACTCGGTCTGCCTGCCGAGAACTTCGCGGTAGCCCGGGTGAGGCGCCCGGTGGGCTCCGGGGGGGATGTGGGATTCCTATTCGTGAACCGTCAGCCCCTGAATACGGGGAGCCTCCGAGCTGATCTGGGAGAGGCGGGCAACCGGAATCCCGGTTCCGCCGGGACCGGGAACCGCCTCCCCGGGGGAGAAGAGGGGGACGGGGAGGTGTGGACCGCCAACAGGAGCTTCGGAGTCGATGCCAACCTCCGCCTGCTGGGGAACCTCATCGTCAACGCCTACGCGGCAGGGGTCCAGGACTCCCGTCTCACCGGCGACCGTTTCGCCGGGAGGGTGGCGGCGGCGTGGCGGGACCGCATGGTGAATACCTCCGCCTTCGTCCGGCATGTAGGGGATGACTTCGACCCTGGGGTGGGGTTTGTCCGGAGGCCAGGGGTCCGGCACCACTACGCAACCTTCGGCCTCCATCCCCGCCCGGCCTGGTCGCTGATCCAGGAGGTGAATCCCTACGTGGAGATGGACTACGTGACTTCGGCTGGCTCCCGTGATCCCATCATCCAGAGTGCTTCGGGGCTCCTGACCCGCACCCGGAGGGTGGGAATGGATGTGGAGTTCTCCGATGGGAGCGAATTGAGCCTCGGCCTTGACGACCGGTACGAGGTTCTGGATCTGCCCTTCCGGGTTTCGGGGGGTGCCCGTGTGAATCCCGGCAGCTACCGCTTCCAGGAGATAGCATTGACCTATGAATCCAGCCTGGCCCGCTCCTTCTCAGCCCGGGTGAATGTGGAGGGCGGCGGCTTCTTCGACGGCCACCGTACCTCCACCCGGTTCCGAGGTCGGTGGCGGCCCAACGCCCACCTCTCGGTGGATGCGACAGTCGATCACAACCGTATCTCACTCCCGGAGGCCGGGCGTTTCAACGCCGACGTTCTGGGGGGCCGGGTCCGCTACGCCCACTCCACCAGGCTCTTCGCCAGCTCCTTCGTCCAGTACAATACGGCGACGGATCAGGTGATCACGAGCCTTCGCCTGAACTACATCCACGCACCACTGAGCGACTTCTATCTCACCGTCACGGACCGTCGCGGGGTGGACGGCACGGGACCAGAAGAGCGCGTTGTGGCCATCAAGCTAACCCGCACCCTGGCCCTCTAGTCCTGTGCCCGGGAGTCTCACCCCCGCCCTGGTCCGCTAGCCCGTGCCTGGAGAGACTGCGAAGGAGACGGGACCGAAGGGCCACCGGTCAGGATCCAGGCGGCTGGGAGGTCCCGGGTGGATGGTGGCGGCGGCCTTCATCGGTCCCGGAACCGTGACCACGGCCACCCTGGCCGGTGCGGGGTTCGGCACCGCGCTCCTCTGGGCCCTGGCCTTCTCCATTGGGGCCACCCTGGTGCTGCAGGAGATGTCGGCGCGCCTCGGTGTCGTCACCGGACTGGGCCTCGGGGAGGCAATCCGCCGCCGGTTCTCCCACCCCCTGGGCCGGGCAGCGGCTGTGCTCCTCATCGTTTCGGCCATCGGGGTGGGGAACGCCGCCTTCCAGACCGGCAACCTTCTGGGTGCAGGGCTGGGTCTGGAGGCGGTAGCGGGCGGAACGCCCAGGGGATGGGCTCTCGGGATCGGGGTTCTGGCCGGGCTGCTGCTCTGGAGCGGAAGGTACCGGCTCGTGGAGGGCGCTCTTGTGGGCATGGTGGCGGTCATGTCCGTGGTCTTCCTTGTGACGGCCATCATGGTGCGTCCCTCACCAGGGGACATCCTCTCGGGGCTCCTGGTCCCCCGGCTTCCCGATGGTGCTCTCCTCTTCACCCTGGCCTTGGTGGGGACTACGGTGGTTCCGTACAACCTCTTCCTCCACGCCTCGGCAGTTCGGGAACGGTTCCGTGGGCCGGAGGAGCTGGGGGCGGCTCGGCGTGATCTCACCCTATCCATCCTGGTAGGTGGGGCGGTGAGCATGGCCATCGTCCTCACTGCCGCCGGGACCATCCACGGCGGGGAGGGCGGGGTGGAGAGCGCCGCAGACATGTCCCGGCAGCTGGAGCCACTCCTGGGCCGTTGGGCCGGCGCCTTCTTTGCCATCGGGTTGTTGGCAGCCGGGCTGACCTCCTCCGTCACCGCACCCCTGGCCGCCGCCTGGGCCACAGCCGGAGCGTTGGGGTGGCGGACCGATCTCAGGGCGCCCGGGGTCCGCGCCGTATGGCTGGTGGTCTTGGGTACAGGGATGGTGCTGGCCGGGTTCGGGGTTCGACCGGTGGAAGCCATCCTCTTTGCACAGGCTGCCAACGGGATACTCCTACCATGCGTGGCGGTCTTCCTCCTCCTTGCCGTGAATGACGGCCGATGGATGGGGGGGCTTCGGAATGGCCGGATTGCCAATGTGGCCGGGGTGACGGTCACGGCGGTGGCGCTTGCTCTGGGGGTGCGCGGGGTCCTCACTGCACTTGGGGTTCTTTGAGTCGGGGGAAGGTCAGAGGCGGTGCGGGGGCTGGCGG